>Ga0123352_10002448_pt1 | contig 25852 bp, 27 predicted proteins | sample TergutLab28metaG_FD_89700 | JGI IMG/M metagenome (GOLD analysis project Ga0123352, IMG submission 89700) | Labiotermes labralis P1 segment gut microbial communities from Petit-Saut dam, French Guiana - Lab288 P1 | ecosystem: Host-associated > Arthropoda: Insects > Digestive system > Gut ...
ATATCGCTTTTTGCTTCAACAATGACCCGCAATAGCGGACGAGCCGCAAGGCTCGGTTCCGGCTTTAGCCGGAAGTCTCCCTTTTCCAAAAACCATGGAAAAATCATAGTCGCAAAACACTCGCTTACCCTCGTACCGCTCCAAAAAATTGCTTCAACTTAGGTTATGCACTGTTGCCAAGAGCGAACGCAGCATATGCGGAGATGATCCTTCTGAGCATAATCACGAAGTGATTGTGGAATGCAAGTGAGTGCTGGCGCAAAGTGGCTTAAAATCAGCCGGAAAGACGAAGATTTGTGATAGCTTATTGAATACAGGTTCTTACTTTCCTTTTCCCCATATACTTTTTCTAAACATTATAAAAATATAAACAGCCGCCGCGATAACTCCGCTCACCGCACCTGTAATAAATATCCGGATCAAATCCAACTCATTATCAAATATAAAAACATCGCTTATAACCGAAATAGCCGACCATCCCACAAAATAAACTACAAAAAATATTAAAGCCACTGCCCATATATTTTTTATTATCATGGCTAATCCTCCGTAAATTATTACTCATCCCACTTAGGAGCCCTGCCTTCTTTATTCTCCTGCCTTGCCCTTGCTACGGTCAGACAATTTTCCGGCACATTTTTGGTTACGGTGGAGCCTGCGCCGATATATCCACCTTTTTCGATGGTTACAGGTGCCACTAAATTACTGTTTGAGCCTATAAAGGCATTGTCTTTAATTATTGTCCTGCCTTTATTTTTGCCGTTATAATTTACGGTTATTGCGCCGCAGCCAAAATTAACATTTTCTCCCACATCAGCATCCCCAATATATGCAAGATGGCTTGCCTTGGAGTTTTTACCTATAACCGCATTCTTAACCTCAACAAAATCCCCTATTTTTGCCCCGTCCATAATTACTGAATCCGGTCTTAGATAAGCAAAAGGACCTATTTTTACTTTGTTGTGAACTATAGCACTCTCAAGTATAGAGTTTATTACAGCGCAATTATTGCCTATGGATGAGTTTTTTATGGTGGTGTTTGGACCTATTTCGCATTCTTCCCCTATTATGCTTTTACCTTCAATTATCGTGCCCGGAAGTATTATAGTGCCGCGCCCAACCTTGGCGTCAGGGCTTATATAAGTGTTTGCCGGATCCCAAATAGACACCCCTGATAACATAAGCGAATTATTCACACGCATTTTAATAATATTTGCCGCCTCCGCAAGCTGTACACGGTCATTTATACCATAAAAATCCATAGGGTCGGAGCCTACGTATATATTTACAACTTCCCCCTCATTTTTAAGTATCAAAGACACATCCGGGAGATAATATTCATTTTGGGCATTATCGCATTTTAGCTGAGCAAGAGCTTTTTTAAGCTGTTTGCCGTTATAACAAGCCATACCTGTGTTAATTTCTTGTATCAGCCGCTCATCTTCTGATGCGTCTTTATGCTCTACAATCCTATCGAAGACATTATTTTTTCTAATTATCCTGCCGTAGCCAAAGGGGTTGTCAAAAACACAGGATACGATTGTAGCGGCGGCATTTGAGTCTTTATGGCAAGCGATTATATCCCTAACTGTTTCAGCCCTTATAAGAGGACCGTCACCATAGGCTACAAACACTGTGTCATCGTCTCCTATAAACTCCTTAGCACAAATTACTGCATGACCTGTGCCCCTGCGCTCCGCCTGGTGTGCAAACAGCGCGTCCGGCACGGCAAGCTTTAATGCTTCCATATTATCCCCTGCCACTATTACAATTTCGTCACAGCCGCCGTTTTTATAAGCATCGGCTGCGTAATTTATCATAGGTTTGCCCAACATTGGATGGATAACCTTAGAGATTGTTGATTTCATCCTTGTGCCTTCTCCGGCGGCCAGAATTATTGCTTTTAATTTTCCCATATAATTGTCACCTCGAATTGTTTCATTTTACCTAAGTTTATGATATACTGATTATAACTTTCAGTCAATGCCTAATGCTTAGGTCAAGGAGAGTCGAACCTTGGGCGCCCATAGCGCAAAAAATTTGATTAATCTTCATTTTCGTCCTAGGGCTGGTCGTTCCAAATACGAACCCCTTTGGGTTCATATTTGGAACTGCTCGCCCAAGCATCCCGGTGGGCTGGGTGCCCACCGTTGTCCTCAAATTTTGCTAAATACAAATTTTTTGTGGCTATGGGTCTTCGAGTTTTGCACATGGAATTTTTGAAACCGCCGCGAAAGAGGACGCAGCCTTACCGCAGTAAGGCAAGGACAATGACAACGGCGGGGCTAAAATTCCACCGCAAAACCACTCATTGTTCGACTCTCCTAGACCTAAGGGGGGGGTCTTATATGCATAATCAACTTGAAACCTTAAGACAGTTTATTTCCACCAGTAATTATATTGTATTCTTCGGCGGCGCAGGGGTGTCAACAGAAAGCGGTATACCTGATTTTCGCTCGGTGGATGGGTTGTATAGCCAAAAATACAAATACCCTCCTGAAAGAATAGTATCCCGCTCATTTTTTATGAGTAACACAGCGGATTATTATGACTTTCACAAAGCAAGGCTTTTGCATATGGACGCAAAACCTAATCCGGCACATATTAAGCTTGCTGAACTTGAGAAAATAGGCAAGCTTAAAGCCGTAATCACTCAAAATATTGACGGGCTTCATCAAAGTGCCGGCTCTGTAAAGGTTTTGGAGCTTCATGGCTCGGTTTATCGCAATTTTTGTATGGAATGCGGGCTAAATTATGAAGTTAAGTTTATAAGCGGCTCTGAGGGTGTACCCCATTGCAGCTGCGGCGGTGTGATTAAGCCTGATGTGGTACTCTTTGAGGAGGCTTTAGACGATGATGTCATGGTGGAATCTATTATGCATATTAAAAACGCCGATATGCTTATAATAGGAGGCACATCCCTTGGAGTATATCCTGCGGCAGGGCTTTTAAACTATTACCGCGGCAGCAAGCTTGTCCTTATCAATAAATCTGAAACCCCTTGGGATGAGCGGGCTGATTTAGTGATAAACGGCAGTATTGGGGAGGTTTTAAATGCTATTGTCCTTTGAGTTATTGAATGAAAATGATATCGGTCAGACCGCAATATTTGGCACCTCAAATATACGCGGCTTTTTATCAGAAAAACATAATCTAGCCTTTAGCGCGAAACTTGACGGGGATATAATCGGCTTACTATATGGCTATAGTCTGATACGTATGGATAATGCAAAGCCCCAATTTTTCATTTACTCTGTAGATATTCATGAGGCATATCAAAATAAAGGCTATGGCTCAAAATTTATTAAATACGTCCTTGACTGGGCAAAAAATGAGGGTTTTAGCGAAAGCTATGTTTTCACCCACAAAGATAACCCTCAGGCTTGCCGTGCCTATGAAAAAGCCGGTATGACCCATAGTGAAAATGACTGTGAGAGGATGTATGAGGTACGAATTTAAACTATATTCTAACCTATTGAAGTTTAAATTTGCACTCGGTGCAAACTTAAACTATATCTTAGCATAAAAAACCACATTGAACCATTGCAATTTTTCATGCTTTATTGAAGTTTAAGTTTGCACTCGGTACAAACTTAAACTATATCTTAGCATAAAAAACCACATTGAACCATTGCAATTTTTCATGCTTTATTGAAGTTTAAGTTTGCACTCGGTAATATCCCTTGACAAAAATTAAAAACTAATATAGACTAAGCTAAATATCATAAAAGCTGTGAAAAAAGAGGAGTAACCGTATTATAACCTTAAAAGAGAACGAGTCCGATAGGCTGAAAGACTCTAAGGGAGTGTGCGGTGAAGGTGGCTTTTGAGCTTTCCTTAGAGCCTGTTTAGTATCTCCATTCCGATGTGCTTTTGGTAAATTTTCTGCCATGCTTTGTCAACACCTCCGACGGGGTCCCTGAAAAGCGAAGCTTTTTGGGGTGGCTTTACGTAATATCTTCGATTATGTGTCGTCGGTGTTTCCGCGCCTGACAAAAAATTTCCTCAAAAGCCCTTTGAAAGCGAGATATTAAACAGGCTCTTAAATGTGAACGTATTTTCTGCGTTAAAGAATTGAGTGCCTGTAGTATGTTGTGTTACAGGAATTAAGGTGGTACCGCGATAACTTTCGTCCTTTAGTGGATGGAAGTTTTTTTATTACAATTGTTTGAGGTGATTATTATGAAAAAAGAACTGGCAAAAACCTACGACCCAAAATCTATAGAAGAGCGGCTATACAACAGCTGGCTTGAAAAAAAGTACTTCCGTGCAACAGTCAATAAGGACAAAACACCCTATACCATTATGATGCCGCCCCCTAATATTACAGGGCAGCTTCATCTTGGGCATTGTATGTATACAATACAGGATATTATGATAAGGTTTAAGCGTATGCAGGGTTTTGAGGCATTATGGCTGCCCGGCACAGACCATGCAAGTATCTCAACGGAAGTACGCATAGTAAACGCCATGGCAAAAGAAGGACTCACCAAAGCCGACCTTGGCCGCGATGAGTTTTTACGCCGTGCCTGGGCTTGGAAAGATGAATACGGCGGGCGCATAGTCTCTCAGCTTAAGAAATTGGGGGCCTCCTGCGACTGGGACCGTGAACGGTTTACAATGGATGAAGGCTTATCCGATGCGGTTTTGGAGGTTTTTGTGCGCCTTTATGAAAAAGGCTGGATTTACCGCGGGGAAAAGCTTATAAACTGGTGTCCTCATTGCAAAACCACTATTTCCGACGCGGAAGTTGACCATGAGGATAAAAACGGTGCATTCTGGCATTTTAAATACCCTATTGACGGCACGGATGAGTTTTTAACCTTTGCCACAACCAGACCGGAAACCATGTTAGGAGACACTGCAATAGCCGTAAACCCTGATGATGAGCGGTATAAAAAATTCATAGGCAAAACTGTAACCGTGCCTATAGTTAAGCGCGAAATACCTATTATAGCCGATTCTTATGTTGACATAGAGTTCGGCACTGGAGTTGTAAAAATAACCCCAGCCCATGACCCTAACGATTTTGAAATCGGCATCAGGCACAATCTGCCAATCATAAATATCATGGACGATGATGGCAGTATGAATGAAAACGCTGCCACTTACAAGGGCTTAGACCGTTACGAGGCACGTAAAAAAATAATCGCTGAATTTAAGGATTTAGGGCTTTTCGTAAAAGAGGAGCCTATCACCCATTCCGTAGGGATACATGAGCGGTGTAATATAGTAATTGAGCCCCTTATAAAGCTGCAATGGTTTGTAAAAATGGAGGATATGGCAAAACCCGCCATAGATGTTATTAACCAAGGCAAATTGCGGATTTATCCTGAGCGGTTTACCAAAAACTATATGGGCTGGCTTGAAAATATAAGAGATTGGTGTATAAGCCGTCAGCTTTGGTGGGGGCATAGGATACCTGCTTATTATTGCGAGGATTGCGGCGAAATTACCGTATCAAAGACCGCCCCTGATAAATGTGCCAAATGCAAATCCACTACCCTCCGCCAAGATGAGGATACGCTGGATACTTGGTTTTCCTCGGCTTTATGGCCTTTCTCAACCTTAGGCTGGCCTAATGACAACGAGGATTTATCCTATTTCTACCCAACGGATACCCTTGTAACCGGCTATGATATTATCTTTTTCTGGGTTGTGCGGATGGTGTTTTCCGGTATGGAGCAAATGGGTGATATACCTTTCAAGGATGTTTTAATAAACGGGCTTATAAGGGATGAGCAAGGCCGCAAGCTAAGTAAATCCCTTGGTAACGGTGCCGACCCCTTGGAGGTTATCGATAAATACGGTGCCGATGCCCTGCGTTTTTGCCTTATAACCGGCAACGCACCGGGCAACGATATCCGCTTTAACTGGACAAAGGTAGAGTCCAGCCGCAATTTTATCAATAAAGTTTGGAATGCTACCCGCTTTATTATGATGAATATGACAGACGAGGAGATTGAAAATACACCGGATAATTTAACCGCCACAGACAAATGGATACTCACCAAAATGAATGAGATAGTGAAGGAAGTTACGGCAAATATCGAGGCCTACGAACTTGGCATTGCCGTACAAAAGATTTACGATTTTACTTGGGATGAATTTTGTGACTGGTATATTGAAATGGTTAAGCCAAGGTTGTATAATAAGGAAGATAAAACAAGGGATGCGGCTCTCTACACACTTAAGGCGGTGCTTATAAATATTTTAAAGCTTTTGCACCCTTATATACCCTTTGTTACAGAGGAGATTTTCCTGACTGTTCAAAACAAAGAGGAGACTATTATGCTCTCCCGCTGGCCCCGGTATGATGACGGGCTTCGCTTCGAGGCTGAGACTAATGAAATTGAGCTGGTTAAAGACGCTGTAAAAGCCATACGCAATATCCGTGGGGAAATGAATGTGCCGCCTGCTAAAAAAGTTAAGATTTTTGTTGTAAGCTCAGATGAAAAAATTGCCCAAAGCTTTAAGCGGGCTGAGAGTTATGTGAAAACCTTGGCGGGTTCGTCAGAAGTTTTCATACAATCAGACACTGCAGGCATCGACGATGGTGCCGTTAGTATAGTCATCCCGGGAGGAACGATTTACCTGCCCTTTGACGAGCTTGTAGATGTGGAAAAAGAAATCCTGCGGCTATCAGCAGAAGTTAAGAAATATGAGAATGAGATTGAGCGCGCCGAGAAAAAACTGGCTAATGAAGGCTTTGTGAAAAAAGCACCACAGGCTCTTATTGACGAGGAAAAAGGTAAAATTGAGAAGTATAAGGAAATGCTTAGAGGGGCTAAGGAACAGGTGGAGAGGCTAGGAACACATCATTAGATTTATAATAAAATACTAGCCAAATCAAAGAAAGGCAGCTATTATGTTCGACTTTACCACAAGAACCGAAATGATATACGGCAAAGAAGCAATGGAGAGGCTTAAAAACGCCAAAATAGCAATACTTGGAGTCGGCGGCGTCGGCTCCTATACTTTTGAAGCTCTTATAAGAAGCGGTATTGGGCATATAACCATCGTTGATAAAGATACGGTGGAAAAATCCAATATAAACCGCCAGCTTGTTGCGCTAAATTCCACCATAGGCGTGAAAAAGGTGGATGTAGCTAAGGGGCGGGCTAAGGATATTAATCCGGATGCGGCGGTTGAGGCACTTGATATATTTTATCTTAAAGAGGCGGATTTGGATTTTACAAAATTTGATTATGTAGTAGATGCGATTGACAATATAACAGGGAAAATTGCAATATCGGAAAGCTGCTATAAAGCAGGGGTACCTCTAATATCCGCAATGGCTTGCGGCAACAGGCTTTTCTCGTCAATGCTTAAAATAGGGGATATTTATGAAACAACTGTATGCCCAATATGTAAAATTATGCGAAAACAGCTTAAAGAGCGGGGCATACCAAAACTTAAAGTTGTATATTCGACGGAAAACTATATAAAACAGGACGGCAGGACTCCCGGTTCTACCCCATTTGTACCGGCAGCGGCAGGGCTTTTAATGGCAGGGGAGGTTGTGAATTTTCTCACAGAGGTTTAATCAGAGCAAACCCCTGAAGGGTTTGCCCGAGTACGAATTTAAACTTCCGTAAAGGTTTAGGATAGAGTTTAAATTCGTACCTTCGCCGAAATCAGGATTTCGGCGAGGAACTTAGGGCTAGGAGAGTCGAACAATGAGCGGTTTTGCAGTGGAATTTTAGCAATTATTTTTTTTCATGCCTCTGCCCTGGGGGTTTGACAGTTCGCTATTTATTTTTCGGTGATACTGTGGTAAAATATCCCTACTTAAAAAGTCAGCAAAGGAGCTTTGCCATGGGTTTTATTAAATATATTTTAATTGGCGCGGTTATTTTGGTTGTTTTGGCGTTTATTCTTTCAATACCTATTATTATTGCAGAGGTTATTTATAGCTACAGCCCATTACTTGGCTTGGCTCTGATTAGTATCCCTGCTCTTATTGGATTTATTGTGGAATATTGCCGCCGGCCTGTCACTAAATTTAATAAGGATATAATTGCGGCAAATGATGATGCTAAAATTACCGGGAACCTTGTGGGCTTAGCTAAAAACGAAGTCTACAGATGCCAAAAGGCTTTTGATGCCATTGCTGAAGAAGTTGCCAGGAGAAAAATTTGGACGCCTGGAGATGGTCCTTTTATCGAAAAATCGTCCATGAGTGCGGATATTATCCGTGCCCATAACTTATGTCTGGAAATAGAGGCTAAAATCAGGCAAGTTAAATCCGGCACCGAATATATTGCCGCCTCTATAGAAGCCAAGAAAGAAAAGGAAATTTTACAAGAGAGAATGCACAAGGCTTCAACTGCTATGCACGAGCGGCAAATGGCTATATATAGCACTAATCTGGAAAGGGCAAGAAATCATGACCAGTATGGGCGGGTTGACCGTGACACCTTACAAATGCTCAATGAAAGTGATCATAAATATTTAGAGCAAAAGGAAATCCATGACAGAAATAAAAGAGAAATTGAAGGAATAGATGCGCGCCTTGAAGCGAACTTTGGTCTTTCCCCTTTACGCGAATCTTTAGATAAAGCCTTAAAAACCGATAGGGAACTTAGGGAAAAACAAGATAGCTTGCCTTTTTTAAATCCTGAACTTGAGGCAAAATATACCGCTGCAAAAGATGAGCTTGAGGAGGCAAAAGGCATATTAGCCGAGTACGAACAAAAGATTAAGACTGCTAAGGATACCAATTTGCCTGAAACAATTAAAAAAGCCGAATCGGTCGAACGCAAAAAACGCATACCTTGGATATTAATCCAGATAGGGATATATATTGGGTTTTTATTTGTAACTTTTGAGATATATAACGATAATTATTGGGCAGGCACAGATATATGGTTATATGAAATGCTTAATCCGGCGTATATCAGGAACTTGTTAGTCCTTGATTTTGACAGCCCCTTATCAGGCTTTATGTGGCTGGGGATATTCTCCCTTGCAATGATTATACATACTTATTTTATGACAGTTTTTTGGAGCAAGAGTACATATAGGTTTTTGAAGGAAGTTTGGCTGATAATTTTTAGTATGTTCCTGGCAACGACACTTTATTTTTTCGCCGTAATCACATTGCCCGAAATTAGGAATCCCGGCGGGTTTGAACCTTTCGAGATTTTTCCTTTTGGGTTATTATTTATACTGCCCGCTGTGATTGTTTGTATAGTTTTAAGCACAGTGTTTTATGTACACAGATATAAATAATTTGTAACAGAAAAATTTAATATGATATACATGCACACAGCCCCCTGCCTCTACATATGATATAAAACGACGAGACGGGGGGATTTATGTGCTTTTTTTGATATTACAATTTTTGACAACAATATCTTATGTAGTCGGTGGAAATTCGTTTCCCGAAATACTTACTCCAGATGAAGAGGAAAAATACCTAAATGCCTATAGCGGAGGCGATAAAAATGCTAAAAATAAGCTTATTGAGCATAACTTGCGGCTGGTGGCTCATATAGCAAAAAAATATTCAAATCAAAACTTGGACAATACCAGCGATTTAATCTCCATAGGCACAATTGGCTTAATAAAAGGGGTAAACACTTATAAATTAGGGCATAAAACCAAGCTTGCCACTTATGCCGCAAAATGTATAGAGAATGCTATGCTTAATTAGGGTTAAATAAATAGGCAGACAGAATAAAAATATTGCTAATATGGTAAAAATAACTTATAATGGGTCATCTTGTAAAATATCCCAAAACTTTAGATGAGGAGATTGTTTATGAAAATTATTGTTGACAGTTCTTGTGATTCGGACAATACTTTACTTAAAAAAGAGGATATGGAGCTAAATTATATTCCTTTCAGCCTTCTTTTAGATGATGAACATGTTATTGATGATGAAAGTTTTGAAATTAGTGCCTATATTGATAAGATGCGCCTGGCTAAGTCGGTTAAGACCGCTGCGCCAAGCCCTGAGCTTTATTTAGATGAAATGCGAGGGGGGCATGACAGTTTTGTAATCGCTATTTCGTCACCTTTAAGCGCGTCTTATAGCAATGCTATGATAGCTAAGCAGATGTATGAGGATGATGGGGGATTAGGTAAGGTTCATATTTTTGACTCCAGGAGCGCGTCGGCAGGACCAATACTTATCGCTATGAAAATCAACGAGATGATTAAGGAAAAAGTGAGCTTTGAGGATATTGTAAAAACTGTACAGGAGTATATTGACTCTATGAGTACCTATTTTGTGTTGGAGCGGTATGACAACCTTGTTAAAAACGGGCGTATAAACGCTGCCGTGGCAAAGGTTGCGTCAATGCTTAATTTAAAGCCTGTATGTGCCGAGGTTGACGGTAAACTTGCTATGGTTGACAAGGCTATGGGCAACAGCAAAGCCCTTGGAAAGATTGTTAAGCGTATAATGGAAGATAAAACTGTGGAGTTTGAGAAAAGGATACTTGCTATAGGTCATGTAAGGTGTAGGGATAAAGCTTTGCAGCTTAAAGATGAGATTTCGAAATATGTTAAGTTTAAAGATGTTGTGATTGTGGAGACAAGAGGGTTGTGTACCACATATGCAGATGACGGCGGGATAATAGTGTCGTACTGATTATAGGATATATGAAAAGCCTCTTAGTGATGATGTTTTACACTAAGAGGCTTAACTTTTTGATTTTCTATGGAAAAAAGTATTGGGATTTGTTATAATGATTATGGGTTTTTATGCTCATGTTTATATATGAAATGGTTAGCAGGGGGTGTTTTTTGTGGCTAATTTTACATTTGTTGATTTATTTGCCGGCATAGGAGGATTTCACCAGGCAGCTGCTGGACTTAGCGGCTTATGTGTTTTTGCAAGTGAGATAGACCATCATGCACAGCAAGCATATGCTGCAAACTATAACCTAATACCCCATGGCGATATTACTAAAATAGAAGCAAAAGATATACCTGACCATGATATCTTATTTGCAGGATTTCCTTGTCAGCCTTTTTCAATAATAGGTGATATGAAGGGCTTTGAAGATACAAGAGGGACATTGTTTTTTGATATTGCCCGCATATTGGAAGAAAAGAAACCAAAGGCATTTATACTTGAAAATGTAAAGCAGTTAAGTACACATAATAAGGGCAACACTCTCAAAACTATAATTAACACCCTTGAAGAACTTGAATATAAGGTATATTGGAAAGTCTTAAATGCTTTAGACTTTGGGCTTCCTCAAAAGCGTGAACGCACTATCATAGTGGGTTTTTTTGATAATAATGTTTTGTTTGAATTTCCAACCGGGGCAGGCACGGGAAGCTTGGGCGATATTTTAGAGTCTGATGAAGATGTTGACTCTAAATATTTTGCAAGTGAGCATATTGTAAATAAGCGTATGGAGCGTCATACAAGCAAGCACAATCCAAGTATTTGGCATGAAAACAAGGCGGGCAATATAACCAGTTATCCTTTTTCATGTGCTTTGAGAGCCGGGGCATCTTATAATTATCTTCTTGTAAACGGAAAGCGCAGACCAACGTTAAGGGAGTTATTGCGACTACAGGGGTTTCCAGACAGTTTTCAAATAGTTTGTAATGACAGCCAAACTCGCAAGCAAGCAGGAAATGCCGTTCCGGTTAATGTTATTAAATCCGTATTGCAGGAGGTTTTGTATGCAACGTCCACGGCTTAGAGATAACAAAGGCAAGCGTAAGTTTGAATTATATCCTCTGGGGCAAATACCAGTTCATATGATATGTGAAATGGGTAAATGGTTTACATACCAATATCTTGTAGGCAATAAAGACCTAACCGGCAGCGTATGGGGTGATATTTTTGCTGCCGGTATAGATGGGTCTCATTTGGATAGTCCCCTTGGGCTTGCAGATGTTATTTATGAAAGCCAATGTTGGAGTACAAAAACTGTAAAACATAATAATCCGCATACACAAGGAAAAGTGCGTGTAATTTCCGGACGTTGTTCTCCCGATTATTCTTACGGAATAACTGATCCTCATGAAAATATACAAAAAACGGGAACAGCTGTTTTATCGATTTATAATGAGCGCATAAATATAGCAAAAGATAAGTACGAACCCTTACGCGCTGTCATATTGATTAGAAACTTTGAAACTTTTGAGTTTGCTTTGTTTGAACATGATGTTTACAGGTATGTCACATCTGAATATGAGTGGCGTTCAAACAAAAATGGCAACCTCGAAGGGTTTGACGCTACAAACAAGCATTGTTTTACATGGCAGCCTCATGGTTCACAGTTTACGGTGTTGTATGATGTTCCAACATCGGCTGTTAAATTTTCAGTTAAACAACCGCCGGTTCTTGATTTTCAAAAAACTTTAGACCAAGTAGGCTTTGATGAAAGTTGGGTGACAATAGTCTAAGCTCAAATTGCGTCTGTCAGTAGGAATGCTTATACGTTCCCTATCATGTGCAGGTTATACCACTCCACAAACCCATCCGGATTCAAATACCCAAGTGCCACATACCAAATTAACAGCAGCAGCCCGCAAAGAGCAGCCACAGGCAGCTCTTTTTTTATAAAGAGCCGGATGCTGCAAAGGGTTATAACCGCCACAAGATATATTATAAACCAAGCGGATAAAAGCCTAAGCCATGTCATGCCGTATGCGTCAATATAAAGATTTAGGCGCACAGCACCGGATACAAGCATAATACCGGTCAGGGCTAAGAGACCTCCCAGAAGAGCCGTAAGCAGCTTCTGTCCCTTGCCCAGGCGCAAAAATACGGCAAATATCAATAAGTTAATGGCGCATACGGCAACAGTTTGAGCAAAACCTTCCCTTGCGTATTCGGAATAGGTCATACCGGCAGGAAGCCCTGCACCGGCAAAGAGATAAGTAAACTGCACGATACAAAACAGTATATATAAAAATATAACCGAACCTAAGGCAATGGATGAGATAATTATATCAACCGACCAACTTTCAGGGACGGAGAGGGTTTTATTTTCCCCAAAGCCAATATTCCATAAAAATGAGTAGAAAAGTGCTGTTATAATTATTATTGCTGTTGAGTGGAATATAAAAGTAAAAAAGCTGAGACCTGCAAACATCTGCTGTATATAGTAATTGAAAACCTGGTCAGCACCCATTAAAAGGGGTAGTATAAAAACCATCATAGCAAAGGCGATTACAACCCCTATAAATACACGTTTTGCCGTGGGCTTGTTATTATCGGATAAAAGCGAGCCTAAAGACCCAAATAAATGAGGCAGTGCCGAAAAAGGCTTGATTAAAAAGCCGCTAAGCCATGACATTATTATGCCTTCACTATTTTTAAGGGTATGCCCTGCCCCATTCCACATAGCATGTGCCATAAGGACGGCAGGAATGACAAGGAAAGTGATAGTATAAAACTCCGAATTGCCCTCACGGAATATGAAATTCCAAACACATAGGGCAATAGTACAGATAGCAACAAAATGCGCTGCATAATCATGCTTTAGCCGCTTCCAAAAAAACATATAGAAGATAGCAAGATAGCACAGCCAAAATATAGCGGATCGCAGCGGCGGCGATTGATGCCACTCATATGCAAAAGGTATATGAATAAGCCTGACAATTAAACGGTCGTATAATATACCTATTAGTAAGGCTATAGGCAGCAGCAGTTTTTCCATAAAACCGTACTCTCTCGGTGGGGCTTTTTTCTTGGGTTTTTCCATTGTAAGTTCAGATAACTGGTTTTCGCTAATGTACATTTTCATTTCCCTCCACAAATTCTAAAATATCTCCGGGCTGACACTCAAGGGTGCGGCACAATTTCTCTAATGTTGAAAAGCGTATGGCTTTCCCCTTGCCGTTTTTTAAGATAGAAAGGTTGGCTTGGGTTATATCCACTTTTTCCGCAAGGTCTGTAAGGTTTATTTTGCGCCTTGCCATCATTACATCAAGATTTATTATAATCATAGTGCCACCTCAAATCGTTAAGTCGTTTTCTTCACGAAATACGACAGACTGGCGGATAAGTGCCGCCAAAGTAAAGGAGAACAGCCCACAGCCGATAAATAGTAAAGTGCAGAACAAAGTTAGGACCGTTAAAAACATCAGGCATTTAACAATAAAGGCGGCGGCCAGTACGAAAAATAAGATACCGATACGGTATAATGCCGCTACATTACGCATAACAAAAGGTCCTTTTGGTATGGAGCGCATCATAAAAATCATTTCAAGTACTATCCATAAGCAAGGGATAGCGACAACCATTAAAAAGGGGAGTACAAAAGCGCGGTAAGCGGGGCTTAGTACGGTATTGCGAAGGATTGTGGTCTCGTAGATGTCCAGCATAAAGGGGAGTGTTGCCGTGCCTATGGCACCTATGACAAAGGCTAAGTATAAGGCATATCGCAGTATGCGGGAGAATAAGGGTTCTTTCATAAATTACCTCCGTAGGTGTGTGGGTTTGTGATAGGGAGATAATACAAGATTTGGAATTGAATATCAATATTTATTTATCGATATTCAATATATCTTAAGAAAAGAGACTGCAACCTCGTCATTAGAGCTGTTGGGACCGCAATCTATAAAAAAACCACCGAAAATTTACTTCACGGTGGGTTCTTGGTTGTCGTTTTTGAAAACTTCAATCATAAGCAATATCCCTAATCTTAATGCATAAGTAAACGTATCAAAACGGGCTATACTCTCAATCCCTGATTGCGCCTCATAATACTTTTCCAGTAGCTCTTTCTCCGAATCGCCTAAAGATGCCGCCAGTTTTTCCATACAATCGTGTTTTGTGCGGGCTGCCTTTACAAAGGCAGAGTCCTGTCCGTAATATTTAACATCATGGCGTATATTGCCGTGGTACAACTCTTCTAAAATACTTTGCATATGAACATCTCCTAACTCAAATTTATCAAAGGTGAGCAATATGAACACTCTTAGTTTTTTATATTATAGTGTACAATATGATCACTTGTCAAGTAATATATAGGAGGGTTTCTATGATTGGCGATATTCTCAATAAAACAAGAAAATCACAAGGGCTGACTGCCCAGCAAATGGCTGACTATCTAAGTATAAACTTGCGCTCTTATCGTGCTTATGAAAGTAATGACAGGCAACCCTCACTGCAAATGCTTATTAAGATAGCAAATAAGCTGAATGTGACCACAGACTATCTTCTTAACAGAACTCACGAACTCAACAGTGGTAATGAGATATAACTATTTTCTATAAATATGTCGGATTATGTTAGATATCCCTCCTTATCAGTATATCTTTTCTAAAATACTGGGCATATTATCACTCTCCCTTATTGATATTGATAACACCATGTTTTCATATTGATTATAGAATGTCAAATCTTTTATATAGTAAAATGGTAGCATAATGATAAAGGAGATTTTTGACATGTCTATAAAAAGAATCCAAACAGGTCTAAGACTTGAAGAAGAAGCCCTTGCTAAAATTACATTTATTGCCAAAAGGCAAAAACGGTCATTCAATAATCAAATTGAATTTCTTGTGCAGCAGTGTATTGAAAGCTATGAGGCTGAAAATGGCACTATTCCTATTAACCAAGAAATAGATTAAAGGATATTGCAAAACTTAGGTATTGAGGCGATAAACTTGAAATATCCCAGAATTAGAAACTTGAGAGAAGATAGAGATTTAAGGCAGCTTGATATTGCCAATTACTTGGGAGTAAAGCAAACAGCATACTCAAAGTATGAATTAGGGCGGCGAAATATGACGCCGGAAGTTTTAATTAGGCTTGCGAAGTTTCATAATACAAGTATTGATTATTTACTGGGATGTACTGATAATAAAGAGCCGTATGTATAAAGAAGATTGCGACCCCTTACGGCTCACAATGACGATGCAAGAGCTAATCTCGTTACAAACCTAATGACAATGAGGTATGTTGTGAGGTTGCAATTGTTAAACACCACACCAAGGACAGCAAAAGGCAACGCAAATGCGCTGCCTTTCCATGGTAAATTTGTCAGAAGAAAAAAGCCTAGCCTATTTGTCTCTTAAAAATACAGTAGCCTGTATCTCCCAGACCCAAAAAGCCTTTAGGGTCAACAATTTGAATAAGCTCCCACCCTTCTGCACCAAGTTCATTAAGAGCTTTTTCTAACTCTTCCGGTTTGCTAAGATTTATAGTAGTGTCGTTTTTAGACTGTAAAATTACATCTTTTGCAATTTTAAGGTTTTTGTATTCAAATTTCATACTATAATTATCCTCCAAACCCTACACTATCCTTGGCTTAACATGAGCCGGTATAGGATTCTCATAAGGCATTTTCTCCAGCACCTTATTAAGCTCTGCCTTAGCATTTTCAATAATTTTAGGGTCATTATAGGCTATAAGAGCCGTTGCCGCCATAATCTCCGCCGCTCTTACGGTTCCTTTATGGGCAATGCCGCTTTTACCTGAGCTTACCCATTGCCAAGTATGTGCTGAGGTGTTTTTTGGTGCTGTGGCACAGTAAAACTGAGCCGTTGGTATTACCCAGCTAACATCCCCAACGTCAGTTGAGCCGGGACTTGCGATATCCTTAAGCTCAGGATGATAGGTATGTATAAAAGTGGCAAGGGGCTCTTTATCATGTTTTTCTTCAAGTTCCTGCCAGTCGAGCTTATTATAGGTTTTGCCTACGGTCTTATTCCTCTCCCCTTCTGATAAGGTTGCCCTGAGTTTTTGTGCAAAGTCCATATCATCCTTATCAAATTCAGGGGCACCTAAATCCGTCATAACTTCATACAAAACATCGGACAGGGTAATATTTGCAAGGTAGTTGGAGCAGGCCTTGTCAAAGTCGATTGTAACCTCAGTTTCAGTCATAAGCGCGGCACCTTGGGCTATTTTGCATATGCGCTCGTAGATATTTTTGGCACCGTCCATCCTTGGGGCGCGCATTAAGTAAAGTACGGATGCCTCAGCCTGAACCACGTTAGGGGCTGAGCCGCCGGCGTTTACGATAGCATAATGCAGCCTTGAAGTAGTTGGCACATGCTCACGAAGATAATTACTTGCAACATTCATAAGCTCGACTGCGTCAAGGGCTGAGCGGCCGTTTTCAGGGGAACCTGCCGCGTGAGCCGAGCGGCCTTTAAAGTGAAAATAGCATTGAATATTGGCTAAAGAGCTGGTTGTAAGTACATTATTATCAGCCCCCGGATGCCATGTAAGACAAATATCCGTACCCTTAAAAACATCGGTACGGAGCATATAAGTTTTGCCGGAACCCCCTTCTTCCGCCGGGCAGCCGAAGAATTTAACAGTGCCTTTAAGCCCGTTTTCCTTCATATAATCCCTAAGCGCAACAGCAGCCATTAAAGCCCCTGCACCTAAAAGATGGTGACCGCAGCCTTGTCCGGGCTTCCCTTCCTCGATAGGTTTTTTAACGATTTCACCTGCTGCCTGACTAAGGTTTGCAAGGGCGTCATACTCACCCATAAAGCCGATTACGGGACTGCCTGCGCCCCAGGTGCCGATTACTGCCGTTTCCACATCACCTACACCGTGGACTACCTCAAAGCCTTCTTCTTCCAGTACTTTTGCTAAAAATTCCGCCGATTTGTACTCTACAAACCTTGTTTCCGCATAGTCCCATAACTGGTCGGAAACTTTGAGAAACTTATCCTTTTTACCGTCAATTAAAGTTTGGATACTTTTGTAGATAGCTGACTTATCTGGCATTTGCGTTCCTCCTTAGAATAGTATATAATCAAAGTATATCATACTAAGGGAGTGATTGTATATGGATTTTATTTTGAAGAGAGCGGCTGAAATTCAAGAGGAAATAGCAGCGCACAGACGGTATTTCCATGAAAATGCGGAAATACATAATGAATTGCCCTTAACCTGCGCCTATGTAATGGAAAAACTTAAAGAAATGGGCTACGAACCGAAACAAATTGCAAAAACCGGCGTAGTGGCTGTAGTTGGCAAAAAACCGGGCAAAACCTTCATGATACGAGCGGATATGGATGCTTTGCCAATGGGGGAGGAAACTGACGAGCCTTTTAAATCCAAAACTCCTCATATGCATTCCTGCGGGCACGATTTGCATACGGCAATGCTCCTTGGTGCCGCAAAGATTTTAAAGGAAAATGAGGACAAAATTAACGGTCAGATTAAGCTTATGTTCCAGCCGGCGGAGGAGACCCTTTGGGGTGCCAATGCCATGATACAAGATGGGCTAATGGAAAACCCCAAAGTTGACGCGGCAATGATGATACACGTAAGGACAGCGGCTGACGGGGATTTAGCTACGGGTGATATTTCTTTTTCAACTCCCGGTGTGTCAAACTCCTCATCTGATGGGTTTAGGGTGGATATTAAAGGCAAAGGCGGTCACGGGGCAAGACCTCAGGTGGCACTTGACCCTCTGACAACAGCGGCACATATACTTATTAACCTTCAAGAGATTTTGGCAAAGGAAATTGCCCCAACAGACGAAGCGGTTATTAACATCTGTCATATGGAAGGTGGTTCCGCAACCAATATAATCCCTGACACTGCTCTAATGCAAGGTACAATAAGGACTTTTGACCCTAATGTACGGGAGTTTATACTTAAGCGTGTGCCGGAAATTGTGGATTTAACGGCAAAACTTTTCCGTACTGAGGCGGAGCTTACTTGGCTTATGAGTACCCCATCGGTTATAAATGATGAAAAGCTGTTTTATGATCTGCTAGGTTATGCGAAAGAGACTTTCGGGGCTAATAAAGTGCTTAATATCAGCGAACTTAGACCAAAAGAGGCAAAAGGCGCAGGCTCGGAGGATTTTGCCTTTGTAAGTGCCCTTGTGCCTGCTGTAGCTTTGGGGCTTGTTGCAGGAACGGAGAAAGATGGCTATACCTACGGCGGACATCATCCAAAGGTGCGTTATGATGAGTCTGCCTTAAAGACAGGGGCGTCTATGTACGCGGTGTTTGCCATGAAGTGGTTAGAGGATAATTCGTGAAAATGCACTTCTCGCTACGCGAGCCCTGCATTCCCACGATGTACCGGCTGGCGAAACAAGCTGCGTTTTTTTGCTCTACATAAGTATAGCAAATGAAATACTTATGCACATCCGCTCATCGAAAAAACATTCGGGTGATTTGTTCTTGCAAGACACTATAGGTGTAGACGGTGACGGCAACGAAGTTAAGATAGAGGATAAGCTTGCGGATGGTGATAAAAGTACGGAAGATTTGATTGAGCTTAAAATGAAAGTGGCACTTCTATACGATAAGCTTCACAGGACTCTTAAAAAGCGGGAGCAAATGGTGATTATTCTTAGGTACGGTCTAAAAGGCTGCGAGGAATTAACTCAGAGGGAGATTGCAAAAATGATGGGGATATCCCGCTCTTATGTGTCCCGGATTGAAAAAAAAGCTCTTAAAAAGCTGTTTAAAGAGTTGGGTACAGTAATATAATTGTCGTTTATACTGAAATCCACACAAAATAATGTTCGGGTTTGCCTTTTGGCAGGCTCGAATTTTTTGTGGCAATTTAGTATTATATTTCCAACTAACTTGCCGATATAATATTTAGAAAGCAGCAACAACTCAACAACTACATGGAGGTGTGCTTTATGAGCATAAATAAAGTTAATGGATTAACTAATGGGGTACCAAAACCTGTAAATACCAATGCCAATGTCACCAATAAAAACACGCAAAATGCCGCTACTGCAGCTGTTAATAACAACCAAAGCAATCCGGCTGCCGTATACGAAAGGTCAAATACCAACTCAAATTGGAGACCTGACACAACAACTTTAAATGAAATTAGAAATGCGGTAAATTCAAGTACTGACCGCCTTCGTGAGTTGGTTACAAGGCTTTTGCAGCAGCAAGGTCAAAGCTTTAACAACGCATTTAATATTAATATGATAGAAATAGATGACGCCACAAGGCTTGAAGCGCAATCTCTTGTTGCTGATGATGGATTTTGGGGTGTTGAGCAAACTGCCCAAAGGATATTTGACTTTGCCTATGCTCTTGCCGGCGGCGACCCTGAGCGAGGTGAGCTTTTAAGAGGTGCCGTTGAACGCGGTTTTGCTAACGCTGAGAGGATTTGGGGCGGCGAACTTCCTGAAATTTCAGGCCGCACCTTTAACCGTGTAACGGAGCTGTTTGATAATTGGATGTCACCAACCTCGGTTTCAGTATAGTTTAATTAATAAGCCTCGGCAGGAATACTTGCCGAGGCTCTCTTTATGCAAGGAGAAAGTATGTTCGATATAAATGCATCGCTGGTTAGAAAATTAATAGACACACAATTTCCGGAGTGGAGAAATCTTCCTATCAAGCCTGTAAAAAAGAGCGGTCACGATAATAGGACTTTTCATTTAGGGGATAAAATGACTGTAAGGCTGCCAAGCCATGCAGCATACGCCGCGGCAGTGGAAAAAGAGGCGAAATGGCTGCCTGTTTTAGCAAAACATGTTTCTTTGCCTATTCCTACGCCATTTGCCATGGGCAAACCTACGGATTATTATCCTCTTCCATGGTCGGTTAACAGTTGGCTTTCCGGGGATACGGTGGAATACAGTAATATAGCAGACTTGTGTGAATTTGCCGTTGATTTGGCAAGTTTTCTTAAGGAGCTTGAGAGTGTGCCTGTATTTGGAGGCACTCCCGCCGGTGTACAAAACTTTCACCGTGGGGGCGATTTGTCTGTTTATGACCTTCAGACAAGGGAATCCATCAAAAATGTCAGGGATTTGTGGGATGAGAAGCTGCTAACTGAGATTTGGGAGCTTGCTCTATCTACAAAGTACAAAGATAAGCCTGTGTGGGTACATGGCGATGTGGCTATAGGCAATTTGCTCTCACAAAACGGCAGGTTATGTGGTGTTATTGATTTTGGCACAATGGGTGTTGGAGACCCCTCAAGTGATTTGGTCATAGGATGGAATTTTTTGGATGAAAAAAGCCGTAATGTATTTTTTACGGCAATGGGCTTTGATAATGACACCATAAACCGCGCCAGAGGCTGGTGCTTATGGAAAGCACTTATCACCTACGATTGGAATGAGAAAGACTCAGACCTTGCCATATGGGGTAAAAAGGCTGTTGGTGAGGTTGTTAAGGAGTATCGAGCCTAAGAGCCTCACCATAGATTTGCAACAAAGTTACTCCGTCCTAATAGCAGCCAAAGCCGATAATTTCATTGCCCGCCTTGCCGGAAAATACCCTGAAACAAGCCCGATAAGTGACGAAAACCCAAGTGCCAGGGCACAAAGCCAAGGAGGTATAAGGCTTACTGTGCCCCCCATGCCCATACCCATCATACCGCCGGCTACCATTGCCCCTGCATTATTAAGCAAGTAGGATATCCCCAGGCTGATAAGGACTCCTAAGCCGCCTCCTATAAGCCCTATTAACACTGCCTCAAGTAAAAATAGGCGTTTAATATCTTTAAGAGAAGCCCCTATAACCTTCATTATGCCTATTTCTCTTGTTCTTTCATAAATAGCCATAACCATAGTGTTAGCTATGCCAATCGCTGCCACAAACAGGGACACGGCACCAATCGCCCCAAGGAAAATTTGCAAACTCCTTGCCATTTCCTGCATATTATTTAACACATCTATAAACCAGCTGTCAACATGAAAGCCCATTGCGACTATCTCGTCCCTTACGCCTTCCACACTTCGTACATCCGCCGCCATTACCATTACGGAATCAAATACGTTTGGAGAAGCATTTGAACCTCCCGGCTGACGCTGTCCCTCGTTTTGCTGGTATCTTTGCTGTGCCCTTCGTATCCTTAGCACTTCCTCAATATCCATAAAAGCGGAAAAATCCGTATCCCAGCCCATAGGCTCCAATATACCGTTAACGCTCAGCCTGTACGGCCGTGGTCTTTGCCCTGTATCAGCAGGCTGATTTTGCTGCCACAATGGGTTATCGTTACCCCAGCCGAAACCTGTTTCAAAGCTCATTTCAATCCTGTCATTCATAAGGTCAATGGGTACGGTGCGATTATCCCAATCAACATTGCGCCACCAGTTTCTGTCATTAGGGTTTCTAAACTCATAGCCAACAGCCGAGCCGAAAACTATACCGTTAGTATCCCCTTTTAGGAAGTCTCCCTCACTTAATCTGTAACCAAAATCCTCCATTGCCCCTAAAGATATACCTCGTACATTCATCCAGGTGTGTGAGTACCGGCCGCTTACAGCCGACATTTGTATTTGCACCACAGGAGTTACAGCTTGGACATTGGGGATTTGCTTAAAAGCGTTTACGGCATTATCATCAAGCTCCACCTGCTCAGAACCGTGACCGGGGGAGGCGGAACCGCCCCGTCCGCCAGCTATCATAACCCCGCCGCCGCCTGATGATACAAACATACCACCGCCGCCTGATGATACAAACATACCACCGCCGCCGGCTGTCCCGGGATCTCTTACGGTTAATACCCTAATATCCCCCATTTGGGCAAGGCTTTCCTCAAAATTCGCATTAACCGCAAGCCCTAAGCTAATCATAACAATAATAGCTGCCGTACCGACTACAACCCCAAGTATAGTAAGGAAAGTACGAAGCTTACGCTTAAACAAATTCCTAAAAGACATAGCGATAATATCAATACTACTCATCTATATCCACCATGCTTTCCCGGCGTTTTTTAAGTATACGCATAATTGCAAAAGCACCTCCGCCGCAAAGTGCCAAGCCCCCAAGCCCCGCACCGGCTATGGCTGCTACAGGCAGCCCTCCACCGGCAGCAGGTACAAACATTTGCAAATTATCATCCCAAACCATATCATCTCCGGGGAAAGGAGGTCTTTCAAGCATCATATCATCAAAATCCATTGGAGGTGCCACATCCACGGTAAAAGTCAGCCGCTCCTCTATCTGCTGGGCTGAATCATCCTCGAATGTTATGATTATCGCAAGCTCCTGTAAGCCCCCTTCCGTTGGGGTAATAACATTGTCGTAAAAATCCATTGCTCCCGGATTTAAACTGCCGTAAAATACCGAAGACTGATTTGCGCTAAAGCCGTCTCCTTCAACTCGTATCATAAGATTTGATAAAGTAACGCGGCCTGTATTATAAATCTCAAAGCTTACAAATATAGGTGAAAACGCTTGAGCAAACTCCGGTATAAAAATCTCCGACGTATCAAAGCGTGTTACCTGTGCAACATTTATGCCGATACTTTCCCGTGCTTCAAAACGGTTATTATCCTCATCTTCATAATCGAAGTCAACATTGATTATATAATTTCTCGGCGGCGCGTCAGGCAAAGTAAAATACCTTATATGCTCCGTTACCTCACTTCTCGGCTCAATCCTGTCAATGAAAAAGGTATTTGAACGCCCTACAGGGGTAAATACGGAGCCCCTGCGCTCATTCCCTTGGGTAACCTCCCCTTCCTCTACGGAAAGGTTTATCCTTATATTTCTAACGGCGCGGTTACTTGTGTTTAGGAAAGTTATTTCCAAATCAAACTCATGCCCCGCATGTACTATCATAGGGTCGGAGCGGAAATCGCTTACTATAATCCTGGGGATTGATACATTTCTATCATCGTCATCCTCCTCATCAGGATTATAAACATTTACCCCTTGGTATTGGGTGAATGTGATAACCTCATCCCCGCCGTCGGCGTCCTCTCGCCCTGTTTCATAGCTTACGCTAAAACCTATGACATAGTTTTGGCTCCTTGCGGCTGATGTTGGAGCAAAGCTGAAGCTTAGTCTCCGTTCCGCCCCAGGCTCTAATTGCGCCACCTGAGCGATACTTGTGGTACGCGGCACTATTGCCCCTTCGCCTCCTGTACCCGCTGCCGCATCAACCCTTATATTTCTTGCGGTATGCTCAGATGTATTTCTCAAAGTTACAACCATTTCAAATACTTGCCCAATACCTATACTGCCGCTGGGGTGGGAAATACCTGTTACAACAACTTCTGAGCCGTCTTCACCAGCGACCCCGCCGACATTTACGAAAAATCTGTAATCTCTCGTTACCCGCTCGCCGGCACGGTCAGTGTAAGCAAGCTGTAATGTAAGAGGATAAGCCCCCCGCCTTGCCCTTGGGGACGCACTAAAGCCTATGGATATATTTTCGCTCCTGCCGCCCCGCAAATTGGCTAAATTAACCACATTTGTAGATGCGCGTAAGAAAACCCCATCAGAAGCCATCCCTTCCGTAATCGTAAGGGAGATATCCCGCATATCATGGCGGGATTCATTGTAAATTATGGCAGTTAAATCAAAATTCCCACCGGGATTTACAGAGCTTAGGGAGGACTGGATATCCCTAAGCATTACCCGCCCGTCGTCACGGTTTACAACGCTGACTATAACACGGCTTTCGTTTGTATAAGTTGCATTACGCTCATTTAAAAATGAATGAGTAAATACAATTGTATGAAACTCTTCCTCGGCGTTTTCGTTTACACTGATTTCATATGTAAGTGTCCGCTGGTTTCTGTTGCCCATTGAGGCTATATTATTGCTTCTATCCGTAAAACGCCCTGTAACACCTTGGGCACCCCTTAAATCAACAGTGGTAACAACGGAAGTTGCCGCATGATTAGTAAGGTTTTCAAGAGTAAATGATACAGTACGGCTGCCCCCTGCCTCAATTTCAACTAAAAGAGGATCAGTTATTTGTATTACAGGCCGCCTTGGGAGAGTTGACATCGGGTTTCGCTCCGCCTCTTCTAAATCCCTTCTAAGCTGCTCGTTCTCTCTCATAAGGTCGTTTATAATGTTTTGAAGATTGCTGTTATCGTTGTTATCCGGCGGCAAAGAGCCGGTGGCCATAACCATATTGCCAAAGCTTAAACAAAGCACTAAAGTAATTGCCGCTATCTTAGTGAGAATTTTCATTTTCCATACCCTCCGTACTCTCAATTTTTTCAATATTTCCATCACGTATATATATGATAGTGTTGGCATAATGGGCAATTTCCAAATCATGGGTTACTATGATTAAGGTTTGCTCATTTTCTTTAGTCATTTTTGTTATAAGCTCCATCATCTCGAAGGTAGTTTTTGTATCTAAATTGCCTGTAGGCTCATCGGCAAACACTATTTGAGGGTCACTTATAAAAGCCCGTGCTATTGAAACCCTTTGCTGCTGCCCGCCGGATAGCTGAGAGGGCTTGTGTTTCTCCCGCTCCGCAAGTCCAACAGCTTTAAGCATCGACTTTGCCCGCTCTACCCTTTTCTTTTTAGGCACTTTTTTAAATATGAGCGGTATAGTCACATTTTCAATTGCCGTCAAAGACGATAATAAATTATAAGACTGAAAAACAAAGCCTATGTACTTTTGCCTATAATCAGCAAGCTGTTTTTCATTCATCCTCTCTATATGAGCGCCTTTGAATATGATTTCACCTTTCGTAGGCTTTTCAAGACCTGCTATTAGGTTCAAAAGAGTAGATTTTCCTGAGCCTGAAGTGCCTAAAAGGCAGTAAGTCTTGCCTTTTTCAAAATCAAAGGAGATATTATCCAAAGCTACAATACGCTCCTCACCCATTTTATAAACTTTCCGTACATTTTTCAAAGATATTATAGGGTCTATGTTAATCGCTAATCACTCTCCCCAATAAAACTATATAAAAGTATAGACGTATTATTTTATAGTTTGTTTCATGAAAATATTGCTATATTATTAGAATAATTTATTTGTAGGTTTTTGTAAATGGAAGGTTGTATTAAGGTTTTTGTGACATAAAAAAAGCGGTTAGAGTATCCCTCTAACCACTCAGAGTGTAGACAAACCCCATTTGCATGTGGGGAAGGGTTTGGGAAACAAAGAGTTTCCCAATTTTAATCCGCAAGTCGGGCTTCGCTCGACTGAGGGAAATCCGCTGACCCGGGCCGCTTGGGCGAGCAGTCCGCGTAGCGGACGACCAGC
>Ga0123352_10002449_pt1 | contig 25851 bp, 17 predicted proteins | sample TergutLab28metaG_FD_89700 | JGI IMG/M metagenome (GOLD analysis project Ga0123352, IMG submission 89700) | Labiotermes labralis P1 segment gut microbial communities from Petit-Saut dam, French Guiana - Lab288 P1 | ecosystem: Host-associated > Arthropoda: Insects > Digestive system > Gut ...
GGTAATTTTATTGATGTATTCTTAGCTCGACATGTTTCGGGTACATACGCCCATCATCAGGAGTATTAGATGTTGAGTTGCAGCATATGGTTTTCTGCACCGAATTCGTGGATGGATGGTGGTCTTGAGAGCCCCTGCGTAGGTCGTGTGTACGGTGCGGGTGGTGCACGGTACGGCACCATCCGCACCGTACACACGACCTATGCAGCGGCTCTCAAGACCATCCATAACCCATCCACAAACTCGGTGCAGAAAACCATATACTGCAACTCAACATCTAATGCTCCTGATGATGGGCGTATGTACCCGAAACATGTCGAGCTAAGAATACATCAATAAAATTACCTAGTTACATCAAGTTGGCATTTCACTTTATTTCATGTGGAAGATGCACGGTCAAACAACCCTCAATATTATAAATGTATGCGAAGTAACTGTGTGACCCATATGTAAAGTAACATACTTCGCAGAGAAAACGAGCAGTCCTAGAATGCTTTGTCAAACTTTCAGCCTTACGAAGCGGTACAGTTTTTTTGCCCAATATCTCGAGTCATATGTCCAATAAAAATTTTGCATTCTACAACCGATATGTCATATGATGCCACTAAGTAATCACCTTCTGGCAAGAAACACCCAGTGCCAGATAGCAATATCCCAGAAAGGTTTTCATATGGAAACTACGTCACTCTATAAAACAATAAAGCGCGTGTTGTTTACATGACAATTAGATCGTCTTTTAATGTGTATATTTAACTTTAGGCTTCTCTGATGGGAGTGTTTGAGATAGATAAGATGTTTGCAAGTGATGCTTTAAGTTGTGGAAAGAGTGCTTGGTGATATTTTATTCCACCAACAAGGTCAGGTTTTCGATTCTATTCGAAGAAGAAAAAAATCGTCTTCCATTAACTGGAAAGTTGCGGTCAAATGCTACACAACTCTCTTATCTCAGGAAGGTCCCTGATTGCTATAACTGAATGCAGGTAAGTTTTCCTGTGGTATTCGCAGCTTATAACCAACAAGATGCAACGTTTCACAATGTATTTATTTCTGTGAGATGCTCTGCATATTTCAGGCGGTTTTTACAACCATCATCAGGAACTTAAAACTGCACATACAGCGCCAGGCACTTGGCATACCAATACTGCTACCTGCTGCTAGCCTGGCCGGCTAGCAGCAGGTTTTCCATCTCATATGCAATTAGTTAATTCACAACACTATCTTTTCTCTAAATAGTGGACAAACGTCTGCAGCACTGCATATATCAATTAGTTTGTTGCAAAGTTTTAGGTTCTCACAGCGGTTTGGTCAAAATTTATCTTTAGGGTAAAGCAGGCCGAAAGGAGTGAATTTTTTTACCTTCAAGGTCAAGGTAATTCACTCAGTTAAAACATCAGTGACCATCTACTAGCCGTCAAGGCGTAACATCCTGGAAGACCTGGATCTTCAAATAAGCGACTCGCGAGCAACAAAATATTTCCCTTCCACAGTGTAACACCAAGCCAAATTATTTAGTTGTTTCCTGACAGATCCTACGCATTTTCCTCCTTACATCGAGCACTAACTTCATCTCTTACTCGCTGCATCACACGTGCTTATACTAAGGCAAATAATCAGTTTAAGAAGTTCCCTGCACGTATCGGAGAAAATTCCCTTTTGCTCAAAGAATTTATCCACTCTTTACAGGACCCGACGATTCATTACACCTCTCTCAAAACCCCTGTCGAACCCTAACCTGAGCTTGTTGAATTCATTTTGCACCCTCACACCCTATTTGTGTAAGAACCATTTCAATATTATTCCCCTGTTTATGACCAGGACACGTTGTGTGTGGTTTGGCTGGGCGCAACAAAACCGAAAACACAGCAACTTACTCTTTGAAATAATGCATCGGACTAAAGGAATGGAATGTTAGCAACTACACAGAGCTCAGACTTGGACGGATTCTTTAGCAGGCGCTGGGAAAGTGGGAATGAGATTTCAAACTATAACAAGCGAATTATAGTTAAAAAGTTTATCAGTCACAGTTGTCTTGTGCGGAGGTAGTTCTGTGATCACGTCTTTATTTATCCAGCTAAATGCACAATTAGATTGTTCTAAAAATGTTAAAACTTACATTAAAATTTACATTAAAATGCTCCTACGTGTTTCGGTTTAACAAACCATCATCAGGGAGCTTATTTTTGTGCTTTGCTAAAGTTATAATTATTAAAATAGTTAGTTAAAAACGTCGTTATGAATCAGTTCGGTCGTGTGGCTGCAGCCACACGACCGAACTTGTAACACGTAATACGATGATGAGATCTCAACGTCACTATGCAATATAGACATACACATGACACTCTTTGAGCAAAATTGTAATTGTGATAACCTGAAGATGGCCGCTTTAGGCCGAAACATATAGTTATTTACTTTGCTAACAAATACCATCATCTAGCATACAATTATAGTTGTTTTCTGACTGAAATTAACTCACCATTAGTTTTTAATGTAAGTTATAACATTTCTAGAACAATCTAATTGTGCATTCAGTTGGATAAACAAAGACGTGATAATATGAAGATGCACGGCAAAACTGTGAAAAAAACATAAAAAGTAGTTGTGTGAGTTCATTGTTCTGTCATATCTTAATGGAGTAAATGACCTGAAAATGGTAATGCTTTTGAGCGTATGAAATATAAATTATGCAACGTGAAAAATGTGACATTTATGACAGTGAAGTGGAATTCGCGTAGCCTGTAACATTCAGTGTAGCGAGCGACATCACAAAAATAACTAAACAGAACCGTGACAAAGGCAGACAGTGTTTCAGGTGTGTCCGAAAGCCCTTCCACATAAGATGTTTCAATATGAACGCAAAATTCATTGTACACTGATTAAACTTTTTCCTATACATGACTTCACCGATATCGTATTAATTCAAGCAATACTTACTTACTCCATGGTGCAGAGTCCTTCTTGAGAAGCTAACTGGTCTGCAGCTAGTCAAGGAATTCCCCGCATTTCACGGAACCCGAAAGTTCATTACCGCACTCACAAGCGTCCGCCACCTATCTCTATCCTGGGCCAGCCCAATCCAGTCCATATACCCACATCCCATCTCCCGGAGATCTATCCTAATATTATCCACCCATCTACGCCTAGGTCTCCCTAGTGGTCTCTTTCCCTCCGGTTTCCCCACCAAGACCCTATACACCCCCCTCTCCTCACCCATATGCGCCACATACCCAGCCCGTCTCATTCTTCTCGATTTTATCAAGCAATATCTGAGTGAAGTAATTTTCATCGTATAAGCTTCCACTGCCCATATTCGGGCACTGTAGACTAATTCATGCTGTAGTTGTTTTGCAACTCAACCGGGTTAGAGAATAAATAACTTAGCGAAGGCCTTGTTCGTTACTTTAATACACTAAACCCATCTTTTTCCATGCCATACCTAATTAACATTTGCGATCATCTTCTCATTTTATTCTACACTATTCGGTTGAAAATTATCGTTAAGTAAGCCAATAATAGTTTGCTTTAAGTACGAATAATATTGTGTACAAGCAATAAAAAATACTTCGGATTCATAATTTTATGCTCCTCACTATCACAGTATGTTACATGCGCATAAAAGAAACAGATATATGAAGACAAATTCAAGAAATTCATTAAAATGAAGCTTCAGTTTAATGGAACTGCGATGCTCGCTATTAAGTGTTATATTTCCACAGTCAATGTACAATAATAAAAATTACAGACACTATAAGGACAGGAGTTAAAATCAAGATGTGAGTTTTGAAGTTTTCGCAAGTATGTTTAAAATTCCATTCTTCTCTTTATGACGTTCTTACTGGAAAATTCAGTGACCGTAATTCATGTTCCAGAAGAACAAAACGCTCAAGAAATTGTTATTCTGTGTTACGACACAGGATAGTATGATAGGTGGTTAGTATCGTTGTAGAGGAAGCTGCTGCTTCCATCTTCAGGATAGTTTGAAGACCGCACCCTCAGTATCATCACCACTGTAGAATCTTCACTTATGAAAGGGAAGATGTGTGAGAGAATGTAATATTATTACCTACGTCCCACCAGAGTTCTTTGCGACTGTATCCAGCCTTGATACTATCACGAAACTAAAACACAGAACACATAACAGTGATTTGAGACAAAAATGTTTGTCCATTTGTTTACGTATTAATTCAATTTACAAAGTTCCATATCAAAATTATAGTTATGAATTGCATCTTCTGCTCACAACTTATACAAACTTCACGTTCGAGGAGCTAGTTTCCAAAAAGAGAGTTCTGTGAACATGAGATTCTTAATGGTGTATTCGGCCAGTGCCGATGAAACATTCCGACACAAGATTTCTTCAGAACTTCAGCACCAAACTGCATACAAATGTACACAGAAAGTACGGAGATATGGAACGCTAGCACGCAGACAATAACGACCTCCTATATATTTGTATTCTATAAAAGTCTCTCAGTCAGGAAGAGGGCTAACTAAGGGCTGGATGACCAGGTTCTTTCCTGAAAGGTTTGAAGATTTCTCTCTTCGCTACCATGTACAGGCAAACGCTGTGGCCTATCCAGTCTATCCGAGGAGCAGACAGTGGTCAAAGCGACAGTTTACTTAAAGCCAGTAGTTATAATACGTTCATGAAATAAAATATGTTAAAAGTCTAAAACTATTAAACACACTTAGTAATTAACTAAATTAATGCACAAATTCTTGCTTTATAATAAGTTTATTATATGCCTATACATGTTTCGAGCACTATGTGTTCATCATCAGGAAGTAAAAATTGTATTATACAGCATCTGGTATCGTCACATTCTGTGGGTGGCTGTACGGTGCATCAGACGGCCAACCACAGTGGTTAAGGTGCTGTGCTACAAATCGGAAGGTCGCTGGTTCGATCCCAGCTGGTGTCAGTGGATTTTTCATTGACATAAAATACTTCCGATCACAATATGGCCCTGGGGTCGACTCAGCCTCCAAAAGAAATGAGTACCAGGAGTATTTCCTTGGGGTAATGGCGGCCGGTGCGTAAGGCTGACAACCTACCACCAACCTGTGCCGTTGTCACGAAATCTGGGAGCCTTAACTTCCTGGAACCCTTTGGGCCTGTCCAGGCCTGTAATGGGACTTCTTTACCTGTACCTTTATATATATATATAATTCATAAGTCCGTGAAACATGTCAGAAAACTGGCTGATGCCACGGTTGAATGACGACAGTAATGATTACATCTTTCAACAAGACGGCTCTCCGGCACACTACAAAGACTTGCGAGGGTATCTGAATTGAAACTTGCCACAAAGGTGGATAGGACGCACGGGAAAAGAAGATGACGCGTTAATGCGGTGGCCACCCCGGTCCCCGGATTTTACCCCGTGAGACTTTTTCTTCTGGGGGTTTGTGAAAGACGCTGTCTTTGTGCCTCCACTCCCCGCTAATCTCCAGATTTTCGCAACCGTATCACCGCTGCTTTGGCTCTGGTCGACTGTGATATGCTGACACGCGTGTGGAACGAGATGGACTATTGCATAGATGTCTGCCGTATTACCAAAGGTGGACAAATTGAGCATCTGTGAAATATGTAAAAAAAAAAAAACTTAGAGAGTTTCTCTCTCTATCGGCGTAAGAACTACCATGATCCGTTGAGCAGTTTATTTATTGCGAATTTTTAAAATGTTTCACGGACTTATGAATAACCCTGTATATATATTATTTAGTTCCATTTCGTCATACCTTCTCTGCAGTATGTAAGAGAAGTTACAAAATATATAAAGGGCCGTATTATTGCATTAATACCGCTTAAATACTTTAAATGATTATATTATTAATTAATTAATATTATAATATTATTATTATACCACGCGACTTGAAGCAAAAAATTTTTTCACCCCGTGGCATCCCTGTTCGAAATAAATTGCCGCGACACGATACACTAAATACGAACAGCCCCACTACAGCACCTGTGCCACTCCCCTATCACAACCGTTTCATCATGGTCAGATATTTGCCAACTGCGGTTCACATCACTGTTGTCAGAAACTTTACTTACCCACTCATTTCCCACGGTTTCCGAGCGGGAAAAAATATAACATAACTGCAGTAGACCTATAGATTTTAACAGATTTACTTTGAAGGAAGAGCTCATTACAATGCAGCACATGACAGGAAACGTAAATCTTCTACATGAAATTCCGAAAATCGATATACGAGAAAGGGTTTATTACTATTGACCCTCTGCTCTTGGGACTACGTTCAGCTATTCAAGTGTCATTTTCAACTGATTGATGGATTACAGCTACTGAATGTTGCAACAGTTAGAACTATGAATGTTTGATATTTTTGGCTGGCTATTGGTTTATTTAATAACGATTTTCAATGTCGTAATTTAAATAATTTCCAGATGCGCGTTTTCTGTGATGGACCGAATGGACAGGATGTGCAGGGAATCGCTCACTGGAATTTATGGTATTATTCCAGCACTTTCCTACAGAAACTGATGAAAACCACAACATTACTCACTCCCTACAGCTGATTTCCACGCCCTGAATCAAACCGAAAACTCCCGAATACAAAGCAGTAGACAGCGACAGTTTGATGAATAGTGTGCAACAGAAAAGAAACCAACCATGCCAGCCTCTGATGAATTTCGCGAGCACAGAATATTTCGGTACACCTGCGATCGTGACGAAATTTCACAGCAGATAAAATGTTACTGTTACGATAATCGCAAAACAGGGCATTGCACTATGCCAAGTATTATGCTTATTTGTATTTCGGAACATAATCATGGTAAGGAACAGTGTTTCAAACAAAGGTTTTAGACTTTATTACGATCAATATTTACAAAACAATTTACTAATATTTTATGTCCTAGGCTGCTTTTGAGAAAACCCTATATGTGAGGTTCTTGGGAAGAAGGGATAATGTCGAGCTTAATACAGAATCCCATACCTTAGAAGGTGTAATAAAGTAATTTTCATACAACGAACAATTTCTGAGAAAATCAACAAAATTTTATTTTAGTTCCATGTAATGTAATGGAGTTATACTGCAATTTAAAATAAAACCGCGGACCCTACTACGTTTCACATTAATATCACGCATGAATTATTATTCAATTCTAGGAAAACCGACGAAACCTGTCAGCTACTGAATCCAGAATGGGTTCATGTTATTTAGCACACTGAAATATCAGCACACACACACACACGTAGACCACAAGCAGCTCAACCTAGTCCCCTTCAGGTTGTGCCTGTTACTGACCCTTGTGTAGGAGTAATGAATTGCAAGGAATTGGTCGAATTCCAACAGAACAGATGAATTCAAAGCGTATAACACATGATCTTAGATCCATAAAATTACTAATGCTATTTGAAGCAAACCAAAGTGCCACCACAATAGTGAGAAGCTAAAATTATGTCTATAAGGGTGATATCACAGTAGTAGTTGTAGTAGTAGTAGTAGTATTCGTAGTATTCGTAGTAGTAGTAGTAGTAGTAGTAGTAGGATGAGGAGGAGGAGTAGTAATAGTAATAGTAGTAGTAGCTGTTGTAGCAGTAGTAGTAGTAGCAGCAGTGGCGGAAGCAGTAGATGTAACAAACAGTAGCAGTAGTAGCAGTAGTAGTAGTAGTAGTAGTAGTAGCAGCAGTGGCGGAAGCAGTAGATGTAACAAACAGTAGCAGTAGTAGTAGTAGCAGCAGTGGCGGAAGCAGTAGATGTAACAAACAGTAGCAGTAGTAGTAGTAATTATCGAGATACGTCAGTCTAACAACTACCTACAGGAACTTCACTAACAAATCAAAATCGCATGCATCAATCAATCAAGAGCACGTTATTCGGAGAATAAAATTCTGACTCTGTCAAAAATCCTTTTTCTTACCTTTCGTTATCTAAAATATAAAGATTAAAATAAAAAGAAGTATAGTTTTCTGGGTTTTTGTGTGTGAATGTGAGAAATAGTCTGTCACATTACGAGACGAACATGAATTCAGGGAGTCTGAAAACCGTCTGCTGAGGCATACATTTGTGACTAAGAATGAGGATGTAACTGGAGGACGGAGGAAACTGCATAATGAGGAGCTTCATGATTTTCATTCCTGAGTAAAAAGGTGTAGTATGGGAATGATCAAGTCAAGAGGAAACATGTAACACGCACGTGGATAAAGGGGAAGTGGACGTGATGGCCCTTGCTTGGAAGTACTGGGTGCATATGGATGATATTAAGGTATTAAAGAAATAGAAAGAAGGCAAACGACTGGATTCATGTTGATCGGGATAGAAACTAATGGAGGGCTGCTGTATACATCGTAATAAACCTTCGGGTTCCATACAACGTTGTGATCTCGCTGACCTGCCAAGGAACTGCGAGCTTGTCACCAAGGACTCTTTTTTGAGAGATTTATTACACTTATATATACGTACAAGGATAAATTACAATATTGTTCCTGTAAACATTTTTAATAAATATTTACATTATGAAACAAGTGGAACTGAATATGTATAAAAATATTGATGCAAATAATTGCAGTGAGAAATTATGAACAAAAAAAAAAACACTGCGACTTATGAAGGACTCTGCCACGTGGAGTAAGCTGGGCATTATGCCTAACCCGATCAACTTAAGCTTGCTTTTCTGTGATAATATTTAGTGTAGATTCTCAGCACCAATAATGGGAGTCTTAAATTTCAATGTCTTGTACAAGATGTATATATATATATATATATATATATATATATATATGTGTGTGTGTGTGTGTGTGTGTGTGTGTGAGTGATACAAACAGATTTAAAGACATAACTTTCTTTCTTGCGGTAACTAAAAATAATTAAGGGGCCCGTATTAATATTTGGATACTCTCGTTAACAAGTAAAACACACAAAGCCAATACAGTGCTAGCTGAATACAAAAATATAAATAGTAACACAACCAAAGTGAAAATCTCAGTTACGACATAAAACAGGTAAGTATACATTTTATTTTGTAGACATTTACTAAGGCTAATCCGCAAAGTTTTAACACAAAATGAAGTTAAGGAGAAACCCGCAGTAGCCTCATCTTTATTAAATGCATATTATTCAAAATCGGGTCTGTTGCACGTTAATGAACCGAAGGCAACTGAGGCACTCATAACTGAGGCCAGTACTATAAACTTACTTGTTACAGACAACCTATAGAAGGAACCAATAGTGCACATGAAATACAATATGCGTTAGACCAAATAAGGCCCCTACATCGACTCCCACTCCATCTCCCTCCAGCTGTTACGCCACAACCGTCGCTGAAGACAAGAGCTTGGCGTTGACTGACGTACGGCATAAGGGGTTGGAGGGGAAAACAGCAGTACGCAGACAGGAAGAAGCATCAAGCGTCGTCGTCCTCACATCCATAGGGCTTGTTTCCGCGAACTCAGCATAGTTACATTAAAAATGAATATCTTCTTTATTTCTTATTCTGACGTCTACCTACTCATTGTAAGTGTAGAGGGTTACTGTGGCACCTGATCACAATCCATGACGCATGAAAACACACAATCGGTAGGACTCCTCTGTACGAGTGATCGGTCCGTCGCAGAGACCTCTACCTGACAACACACAACACTCACAAGACAGACAGACATCCATGCCCCCATCGGGATACGAGCCCACAATCCTAGGAAGCGAACAGCCGCAGACCCACGCCTTAGATCGCGCGGCCACCAAAATCGACGGTAAGGATGTGTCTGATATATTAATAAATTTTTAAGGATACAGATACTCAATATCACAACGAAACTCGTAGTTCGGTGCTGAAACAAATAGACTTATCTGATTAGCCACGTTTCATTGTGTAGGCTTAATTTAATAGCATGAAAGTCAACGGAGTTTTCATATAATTTCATTGCCCGCGTCGTTGCTGAACCTAATTAAATTCATCTGCTTTGTATGATGTGCGTTAGAAGTAGCAGAATGGAGAGAGCCGCACCAATTAAAACGTTCAGAACGAAGTTAATGTAGTTTGATTATATGATCTGAACACAGACTTCGCATAGTGTTATCAAAATGTACCTAGGTATATGCTGTTTCATATTTCCCCTTAATGAATGTGGATGCAATCTACGAACTGGCCTAAAGCGACATGTTGCTGAAACGAGGAAGCTCAACAAAACCTACGAACTAACACAAGCCTACATAGATTTCAATCATATTGCGTGAATTTCTGTAATGTAGGGAAGCCAGACTGATAATAATTTCTCTGGCCTGTGCTACTGCTCTCAGATTACTTAAATAGCTGAAAGAATAAAGCACAAGTTAAAATCTCTAAAATATGGAGCCAGAGGCATCTTTCCTTCGAGCTTCCATTGGCGTCGAAAAGCAGGGAAACAATCTGGTGCAGAAGGTTAGACAGAACGCAAAGACTTAGGCTCACTGATTATTGTAACAAACAAATTACTAAATCAAATTTTTTCCGTCCAAATTAAAATGAGATGGGTTTATATCTTAGTTACTGAAGTAGAATCAAAACAAGAAATGTGTGGAAATATCGAACTTTAAACGATAGAAAGAAAGTAATATTCCGACAAATAAGACAATGGAACTCAAGAGAACGGAGATTTCTGCGTCAGAAGATAACGTTCTTCGAACTAAGAGAAGGAAATCACTAACAGATGCTACTAACGGAATGAACATTTCCGCTCCTAAATAACTAAACTTTGCCACATTTTCAAAGTATTTATTGACTGTCTTTTTCTTGTAACTCAAAGTAACCGAAGCCTTTACCTTGACGTACGATTCAGAAATTTTCCTGCAGTAATGGAGGGAATATTTCAAATACGTCAGTTAGGATAGTCGGTGTCCCAACCGAATTGTGAACTGGTCACTTCACGAACACAGAAAAAAAAGTGCTACCGCTGCAGCCAACTTTCACGGTTACTAGTTTCGTAACAACTAGAGGCCCTTCCTCGTGAGTGAAGTGCCTGGAGCACTCCAAGCCGTTCAATGCTGGGATGGGGACGAACAAAATTTACTTCCCCTCAAACACTCCAACACGTTATGATGCTTATGCATAAGGTCAGTTTTACTGTTGCTTTTAGATGCGATTCAATTACACCAAGAGGGGCTTCAGATTCAATTTCTTTCTTTTTCCGTTGAAAAACATAAATGACAAAGCAGCAGTAAGGTTCTTCCACAATATTCAATGCATAATAGCCACTTAAACATACGTTTCTGGTTAAATTGTGGCAATCTAACACTGCAACAAGAAATTCAGCAACAAAAAATTGAATGAAATGCCTAAATATTATTGAAGTTGTCATGAACTCCGAAACAATATTTTATATAAAACAATTCTTAGGTTTAATTTATTATTATTATTATATCATGAACATCATCATCAAGAACATAGTTATTACTAGGAATCTGCAAAATATAATAAGACGTGAAGTTAAATTATTAGTCACTGTACAATATATTACATTTCACTGAATGTAGACACAGTTTTGAAACATACATCAACGTGTGTTCAAATATCAACAAAAGCAGTAGTAATAATAATAATACAGCATAGGAAATTCGTGCAACGTTACATTGGTCTAATATCTCAGTGTAGAAATTTAATATTATTCGTTACGTTATTGTGAATATAATCATCCACCTAAACCAACAAATGTAAAAAATTCATAAAAAATCACAAATCATCCACATACGTGAATCCTCCTACATTATTTCAAAAATAAATCTCCATCATCCCGGAGACAGCAACACAAAGGAATATAAAATTATTACGTTCAATTCTCATATACAATGCTAAAAATAAATAATGACAGCTATAAATATAAAAATATAGATGTCATAGATATTATAATACCAAAGCATTTTTGAATAAAATTCATTGATTCGCCACTGTTTACGTATCAAGTGGTTATGTGCATACAAACACAAATTAATCTTATCGAAGTTTTCGGTCCAAAAAAAAAAATAAAGTCCTGCAAAATAGTTATTTTAAAATTAAAATAGAAAAAAGTTACTTTCAAATCCCACGTTCATATGTACAAAACTTAATATTAGATACATACCCAATGACGTGAAGTGTTGTGTCTTGTGTAGGAGAATAGTGTGTATTGAACTAGAGTCGTGGAGCACATGCTGTCGTAGACGTGTGATTGCTATGCGTAAGTGTATTGGGTTTGCATATCGTAAGCAACAGTAAACAGAGAATTCATTTCGTAAGTATTTTATTTACTGATCTATAATTCTTGATGTTCATATAACTGACAATACAAATTTTCGCAACAGTTCGTGCGCCCTGCATCGTGACATAATTTTATGAACTTCATGATATACAGTAATTGACCATACTCAAGTACCAGTATTATGGCCTGTACCGGAGGTTGCGGTTATAGTTTTTAGTACTCCTGATGATGGGTGCTGTGACACCCGAAACATGTAGAGTGTCTTTGCAGTAAATAAATATCTGCATACTGTTGCATCTGGTTGGATTTTTATTAACATATTTCAACTACCAGACATGAAACAGGAGACCCCATGCCTGCACACTGTTTCTGGGCTTACAAAAATTATTTTCAAATTAGAAGTAGTTTTTCGTAAGTATCGAATGTAGTAATAATATTTTTTGTTGTGTAATCGTGTTTTCAACTTTGTTGAAATTGAATAGTGTCCTGGTAAGGTATAAAATCTCGGTAAGTGGTAGATTCACACAAAGATTCTTTGTATCAAGTGTGATTATTCGATATGTTTTATTCATTTTGACGTTTGTGTGCTAGTTTTGTAGAAATACACGTAATAAATGTGTTAGGTAGTTGTAGAAGTATCGATTATATTTTAGTGTGAATTTTAGAGATTTTATATGCAGGTGTATACATGTTAGTAACAAATCGTCTTACTGGTGCGTTTTCTTTGTGTATTTTGATTTGTGTCTGTACTACTGGTGGTGACGTATTTATTCCTGTGACATGTGTAGCTTTATGCTCGTCGACTGAAGTTTTGTATTTTTATATCCTTTTTTGTTTGCAAGAAACATATGTGAGATACTTATTTATTTTAATAAACTGGTTCTCTAGAAGAAAAGTTTCAATTTTTTGGTTACACATACCTTTGTCAGTTATAACAACGGTTTTGCCTGTATTAAGCTTTTGTCACAATTAGATTTTTTGTATCAGTTTTTCACGGATTTGTTTTGTTATGTGTAATTGTCTTAGTGCAAATTTCAAATATTACAAAATATTACAAATAGGATTTTCTGTTAATTTTTGTGTGCTAAAAACTAAAAGATTTTTTTTTGTTTTCACATCTATATATCTAATGGCATTTTTCGTATAGAAAACTAAATCGTGAATGACCTGAGGTTTTTAAGGCAAAGTTAAATCCTAATTCCAGAGCATTAGTTTCTGCTTTATCAAAAGTTATACTTAGGAAGTTTTCGACATATGTATAGAAAGTGTTTTTGATCGGGTTATTTGTTTTTCTGTATTTCTGGTCTGTGCTCAATTTGTATAAATTGTGTAAATGTTGTTAATTTTTTCGTACAGGGTTTCATTCGTATTATTAGGTTTTTGGTTTATTGATAAGGTATTTCCATGCAGTCCCACAGTACTTGTCAATGAGTCTGAAATTGTAGGCAAGCTCTAAATAGTTGTTCGCTAGGTTTCTCTTTCTTCATGCAAAAGAATTTTAATTCTCGGTTTACTGTCTCCCGGAGGATGGCGATCTATCGCTGATACATGGAGAGTTCATGTATATGGATGGTCTATGATTTTGTACGAACTGTATGCATTTGTTGGTGTATGTGGATGATTACTGCAATGTACCGCTGCACCAGCGTCTAGAAGATGACAGTTAATAACAGCAATAAAAAGCACAAGACTTTTTTAAGTTCTTTAAGATAAAAAAAATCCGTTGATCTTAAAAAATTGCAAGTATATGTACCAAATCAAATACAACACCAGTTTTTATCAATTTATTCACGGCTACATGTTTCTGCTCTAATTTCGAACCATCATCAGTCCTTTTATAAAGCTGATAGTGAAAAACTACATATTGCCTTAAGGTGTGGATCTCCCTTTACATTAGAAACACATTATAAAAGCATAAAACTCTTTACATATATATAAAATATAAAGGATGGTCAGCCATGGGATGCCTGCATATATATAAATGTCTATTATAAAAATTAAGGTTAAAACGTTGAAATTTGGCAAGTTAATACAATATAATGTAACATATAGGTGGCGGCACCTAATTACGAGTAATATACCGGATCCTATTAAGATGAGAATGGAGTACGTAATGATGTGCATTATCTTCTTTAGTACTCTTTGAAATTCTGCGAAAGAAATCCAATCTGTGCTTCTAGTAGAGGTCACAGAGTAATGTGGCAGCAGCCCAAATCAAATCAAGTGAAGCATTTTGCAGAACCTATACATATATTAGAATGAAATCCTCTATATTTATCGTGTTATATGCACTCCTTCTGCGTACAACTGGGAACAGCAGTACGCAGATGGTGGCTGACAATTAGAGACGAAATACGTAGGCATGAATAAATTAGTAAAAACTGGTGTCTTGACTGATTTGTTACAAATGGTTGTGAAAGAACACAAGTCTTAACTTGCCGGTTAAGAACGTACAAATTAGTGGTATAAAATATAGAATATTTTGGCTGCATTATTTTCGCTGAACCCCCTTTTAGCTTAATATTTACATCTACTGTACATGTAATGTTCAAGTTTGTTGTAGTGCGACATCGAAGAAGGGCACAAAATCCTGGGAATTTTCCATTCCACACAGAATTTCCTCATACAAGACACACAGCATCTTACTCTGATATTTAGTTAATTTCAGACAAAGAAAATACCACAGGTCAAAACTGTTTTACTCTATCCTTATTTTACGGTGAGTTTTTTTATGAACCCCTTTCATTTTAAAACTGTTTACAGCATGCTTATTAGACCGACACCACTGCTTTTGCAACACTGCATTCACAGTTGAATTTTACTTTCGTCAAACAGGGCAGGCCCACAATATAGAAGTTCTCTTAATGACTGTGTTGTCTAGAAAGAACATTGTACTTAAGATATTAGAATTGCTAATTACTATTTCAAAAACATATAATTTTCATGTCGAGAAGAAAACTGTTATATGAAAATATCTGCAGTCTGTTTCATTGTAAGGACAGCAGCTCGACCTCCAAACATTTAACATTACTTCAGCGTTATTGACACGTGGCGGAGACTAGCAAGCGTTTGTACCTCACAAATATTTACTAATAATATAAACCTGAGCATTTTGACATTAGTATTATATAAGAGCATACTCACAAAATATCCTTCTACAGGCTTTCTTAGAGTTCTTGTCACGAAGAAAACACTTTATGAGAAAGGTACCGACAATTTCCCGTCTAATTCAAGAAGTGGCCTGCAACTGCTCAAAATTTAGTGCAACTGCTCCACCTAACTTAACAGCTGGAAAAGCTACACTACTGTATCAGCTGCTCAGCGTTCAGGTGAACGCTGTCGACAACTATCGATACTATCGATAACTGTCGACAGTACCTGTACGTCAAGCAGACGACGTTATAGTCATAAGTAAGAGAAATGCTGCATTCTGGCACGTGAGGCCATACAGTGTGACAGTAGTGGGCCGGCATTTCGGTCGAACCGCAAACTTCTACCAAGCTAAGAGAGAAATATTCGTGGTTACCACCAGTACAGCATCAAATCTCACGCTACACACAAATACTGCTATTAGAAACGCAAGAAACGCCACAGCAAACCCAAACCGCAGTCATGGTATAACCACATCATGATTCTGTAGTCTACAAGGGCATACGCTGTAACTCAGTTATAGACAGACTTTGAGTATCCCAGTAAGAGCGACAGGCAACGTCGCAACACGATCATTAATTCTGCCTGTTATTCTTATAGTCATGGGTTCAAATCTCGAATGGGGCTAATCTTTAATACTTTCTCGAAATCCTTCAAACACATACCGGAAAAGATTCTTAAATCGGGCCACGATAATTTTCTTCCAACTTCTATCCAATTCATCACACACAGTCATCCTATAATAAAGAAAAAAATCAGTCTATTTGATCAAGTAACTTTAAAAGTCATTACGTAAAGCGCAATTCTTCTGATTGTACCTCCCCCCTCTCCTATCATGCACCAAAAAAAAAATCTCACTCTTAGTAGATTAAATCCACTGGCTCCAGTTTCTGAACGAGTATGGTCGACTGCTCCATTCCGACTGTCAGCGGATTATTTACCTTCGCCGAAGCAGGAAAGCGGATGAGTAAATTGGAACAGTCGAACGGTGAATTCGAGATTTAGAACCAACCGAAGCATCAGGCGTAATAGCATAATAGAAGTAGATAAATCTATTCAATTCTGTGGTTGCGATTTCAGACTGTACCCTCAAAAACATGCTACGCATATATTCTGCGAGAACTCCCTTTCAATGGCTGATGTAAACATGCAGCAAACCCCGGGAAATCATTTCAGACTCTATATTGGTATGCAAATTAAATACCGCTTTCCAAGCCATCCATGTCAACATGATTTCAATACTAAAAGGGCACTTGCCTATCCTGCGTGAAATTAAAATTCTCCTCGTGAGAAAGCGACAGAGAATCACATGACTTTCCCCAGCAAAACATCCCCCACTATAGAGCTCGATTCTCCAGAATGCAGGACTCATTGTAACCCAGTATTCTGCGTTAAGGAACAGGTTAATGCAGTGTTGGATATAAACAGCAGAGTCTGGCAGTCCCTGGTCTGGTCCGGAGGATGAGGCACCGGCGACTGAACTTCAGCAGACACATACAACGTTTGTACCGAAGCAAGAAAGGGATAAACGCCAGAATAAAAAAACAAAGAAATAGATGGCAAAGAAACAATGGAGTAAGGGCGAGAAAAATATCGAAGTAATAGACAAAATATAAGAAAAGAAAATAAAGAGGAAAAACGAGCGAGTAAAGCAGTTTCTAATCAAGACAGAAGTAAAAAATGGAAAGGAGCAACACAGGAAACGAGACAGGACACGAAGTTCTGGGCAAGACTTACGAAACCTAGTTTCTTATTGCAAAGACTTTCAGACTGACTGTACATAAAATGCATAATAATACTCTCATTCCATTCAAAGAGAAGTAACCATAGTAACCACAGGAAAAACTATAACAATGATAACCGCAGTAACCATATGGGCCATAGGAAAGTAATAAACAATAGTAACAGTAGGCGAATTAAGCACAGTAACCAACAGTAAACACATTAACAAATTGCTTGTAACTTCGTTCCAACTTCACGAATTCATGCATCCCCTATGTTATCGTTATTGAAAGTAGTAATTAAAAATTCAAAGTTTTCCTATCCGTCAATGGCATAAGGTTCATTGTAAATTTAAAGAAATTATCCCAAGCAGAACAAAGTAGAAAGAATAGTAGTCTCATTATGTTATCTAAAACGGATAAAAATAAATAAAATAAAGAGGGAAATAAAAGAGGAAGAACTGCAGTCTGCAACACTTGTCAACACTAGTTAAACAATGTCACTTGGTGTACGAGAAATGGCGCATTGAGTGCTGGTTTGATGAAGATGGATAATTATATACATAATGCACGGTATGTACAATATCATGATAACCGAATCATCCAGCATGTAGCGTCTCGATATACCGACTATGCTACCCTTGCCCCTTAGGTTTCTGTAGTAGGTTCTATTGCCTTCGTCGGAGGCAGCTTGTAATCAAACGGTTAACATTTCTGCTATGCAGTCTACACAGCCCGTGTTAGATGAAAGGATAGAACCCGTTCATCTTCAGTAACTCGTTGTATGACTTTCCTCACCCTATTTCGTGAAATTCTACAATCCTTCCAAATTTATCACAGTCAAATGTCGTTACCATACTAACAATTTTTCGTAGTGTGTTCACTTACTGATTTATACTTCATTTAATGAAGCAGTTGATGTTTCAAATTATGCAAGGTGAAGAGAAATTCGCATAAATCTCTGCAAAGAGTAATTCCTTATTAAAAAGAAGCCGGAAATGTAACATAACATACATGATGGGACGTTTACTTTGCGTGATACAAACCCATCGTCAAATGGGATGATACATTTATCAGTACCGCTATTGGTCGCGACGAAAAAAGGGCTTCGTTGAGTATACCCAAAAAACGTGGTGTACAGCAGGGATCATACGTGATCGAATGATCGTGGAACACACAAACGGCGGGTATAGCAACACGCACGGGAATTCACACTACTTTATCCAGGCGCACTTCATCCCGACGCTAATGTGTTTCCACGATCACAGCAGTGTCTCCGTGACACGTACAACACGTACGGCACTTATGAATGGAGACCATCCATTGACTGTACAGAAACTAGCCAATGTATATGTCAAAATTTCAGCTGCGGAACAAAAGCCATGTAGGAGCTCACGCGTAACCGCACGAGGATTTCAACTACGCCAAACGAGGACCCTCGAAGTATTTCTTGACGACCAAATGGATCCATATCAAGCTCGCGGAAAGCGTACAGCCTATCTGTTCCCAGAATACCGTGTTCCACTTATAGTATACGTGATAATACGAGGCCCGCGTGGTTTGATCATTGATATTTTGCACCACTGGGCGTCTCAGTACATAGGTCGCATAACATTTACGACTGGCTATTTAGCGATGACACACACTATGGTGACTTCTTGCGGGAATTTACTTCCAGCTTATACAGTGCCAAAATGTCGGATGATTGAAGAAGTTAAAAGGATTTGGATGGACGCAGTCCTGGCCTAATTGAGATAATACCCCAACATTCTCCTAAAAAAACTGAGGAAAATAACGAAATGCTTCATTCTGGACAGCCGATGACCCATTGACATTTGAAACATGCATTTTCCTAATATAAATTAAATAAGGAGCTGTACCCTTTTACACTACTTGCTGTTATGAGCGAGAACGGTCCTTATTAAACACAGCAAAGACAGACATTTACTAGGCTCCATATTCTTTACTCTCTACGATCGGTATCCAAAACTGCCACATCGCAAAAAACTTTAAATTTTCAACAGAATACGTACGATACATTTTAAAATTGGTAAAGGTAGGAATTTAAACATTCTTACAGTGAACAAGAGTATGTATTTCGGTATATTCTAGCGTTTCGACATCAGTTCCAGATCTTCAGTAGAAATTCCTTCGTGTCTACAGGTTTTTTTACCACCATCGTTAGCCTCATCATGCTCAGTATTACATTTACTGCCTGTTCCTTAAACTTTTAATGGCAGTTATTCCCTTCAATCTTTTCTTTCAGAGTCAAGGATTTCTAGGCTCCAGTGGTTTGCTGTCCAGTTCCAGCTTCATGTCTTATTCATCTTCATCACACACCTTCCTGCAGCCAATTAGACCAGCAATATTCATACTCACTTTTTATAATCGAAACATTTGTTTATACCTGTGGTTTAGTTCTTGGTCTAGCCTTGCACCTCCCCTAAAGGTCTTATAAACATCCTTTGTGTTATTTTCAGTATGCCTGTTTAAATTTCATAAGAGTTCTAACAAGTTATGTGGTTCTTTTCACATAATACTTTGAAGGCACAAAGGGCATTGTACATACTGTAGCCTCGACACGTTTGTCACGAACTGCGAGCAGCACTTTTGTGCCTGACTTTGCCATCTCACTCCTAACGTAACCCATTGCCACATTGCAACCCAATGAAGGTGACGGACAGCCGCTAGTTACGTAGCCAAAGATATCCTCGTCCGATGCGTCCGTCATGGCATACACGGTGGCTCCCGACCGCGCTGGGGGACCTCTCGACTTCAGTCCAACTCTTTTACGCTTGGGTCCATTCCGAAGTTGATCTATGATCACAGTAGCTCCCGGAAAGTCAGCTGTTGTTCTACGTCGCTTAGCGACTAACCAGGACAGCCCTGCCTCTACAGGCGTTGTCGTGTGATCAATGTCGTTCCCATAAAGACACATGCCGGCTTCTAACCTGCGGATCACACCAATGTGATTTCCTCTGGTCCACACATCAATAGATAATGTGCTGGGCATTTAAAAGTTAATTTAAATTTATGAACATAAGTATGGATATACGAGTACATAAACGATTTACTGTCGAGATCTATAAATATTTTCAATATTTATTACATGATTTTAAATTTTGAACATACCGCTGTAATTGGAAAAAAAAAATACGTTGGGGAGCGGTACGTAATTTTATGGTAAGTGCAATGACGTAAGTGCTCGTTGATCTTTAAACAGCTATTTAATTTAAGGCTAGAATACGTGGGAAACTACAAAGTGATCACCTTCCGGATACCGCAACACATTAAGCCGCTGAAGTAAGCATGTCGGAGACTCCTCCTGTTACAGTCGGGAGATAGGGATTCGATATGCTAGCGAAATCGACCTACGTGCACGTACACCCAAGCACCTTACCGACAGAACTTACCCATGTTACAGCAGGTGCTCGAAATGCTCGTTGTTGTCGCTGTTTTGTCGTTGTTGAAGCTGTTAACAGAACTGCAGGCTCATAAATCATTTCATTAGTGGACAAAAATAAACCTTACTTGACAGGCTCGTCGTACAGAACTTGGATGAAATCGATGTTAGACATGAACGTTCTCCTAGAAAATCCCTCAAAATATTGCCTTGGTGACTGGAGCTCCACGTTTGAAGCATCAAGTGAACTTTTCGAACAGCAAACAGTCAAGTAGCTAAATATTTTAATTGATGCCCAAAGACAGAATTGTTGTGAAGGCGTGAAAGTAACTACCCTTCCTGTTCCTTATTCAAATTAATACAAGCATCAAGATAAAGAAACTCAAATTTCCAACTTTTTCAGCTTCATCTACGTGTCAATTTGTGTATGTCAAAGTCTCCACACATGACATGTAAATCCAACCTCACAATAAATCCTAGTTTTGTAGGGCTGATAAAGCTAATAAATACTTCATATATCTGCAAATTACCTGAGGGAATCTCTTGCACCCAGTCCAGCTGGTTTGACTGGAGCCACTTCTGAGGATAGCAGCAATTCCGCTACCTTGATGGCCTGGTCACCAGGTAGTGAGATTTCAACGCCATCCTCCCCTGTGTAACCACAACGCGTGATACGACAACCGGACACACCCGCGACCGTTGCCATTGTACTTTCCATGAAGTAGAGGTGACCGAGATCCACATCCACCAGTGGCTGTAGGATTTTGGCAGTGTCGGGACCTTGAACTGCCAGCAGAGCCTGTTCGTCTGGGTCCAAGAAACGAAGATCCACGTCTTTACCCTTAGCTCTCATTGCAGCCTGAAACATTCCAAATATTGATCAAAATTGGTCTGAAAGTAGTTTCAAACATTCTCTAATTGCACGTGTATTACGAGTATTCAAATCCTAAATTCTCTGTTGACTGACTTCAATTTTATATGGAGGGCTGGTAGGAACGAATGCACAAATCAGTTTAAAATACGATGACAAACTGAAAACGATAATTATTTTCAAAATAACAGAATATACGCATCTATCATCTCAATACAGAATATGCGATTGTGCTACCAACTTCTCGATTTATTCATACTGACTTTATGTTAAACGTAAAAGCAAATCTTCTCTTCCGCCTAGGCACCACACTATGGCTGCTTAGAAAGTCAGTGAAAGTAAATCTTCGGGCATTCTTAACTTCCGAACCAGACGAAACTCAATCATCGCCTTTACAGTCGGGTCCTTTAAACTACCAAAAAAAAATGGCTCCCGGCATCTTCTGAACAGGAGAATGTACGAGCCTCATATTCAGTCTGGACATAAGAACAAAGATAAAAGTCGCAGACAGAACTACGAATTCAGCCCAGTCTGTTTACTGAGTTATCTTGGTTCACAGCAGACAGAAAGTGTGGCCGCACAACGAGGTGTCTACATCGCACAACCATGAAACAAGCGTATGTTTGTTTTACGGCCCGACCCGACATGACGGAAACAGAACTCGACTCTTCGGTCCGCATGCGCGCTAGCAAAATGACCTTAGTCTATGATGCACTGTTATTCTCACCTGAGCTTCCTGCAAAAGTTTCTGGTCTTGGGATCTTCTGGTAGCATTGGTCACTAAATAGTAATATCCAAGCGGTGTCTTTGTAATTATGAGGTCATCCAAGATGCCGCCTGTGAAGGGGTCGGTGAAAACGGTAAGTGTGGCCGTGTTGTCGCGCATGTTGATTAAGTCGGCAGTTGTTAAGCTCTCCAGGAACGGTAGCCTGTCGCGGCCCCGAATTTCTGTCTGCATCATGTGTGACACATCGAAGACCGAGCAGTGCTGCCGGGTGTGCAGATGTGAAGACGCGATGCCCTCGGCACCATAACTCACCTGATAGACACCCACAGGCATCGTCAAGGATTACACCTTCAGCTAGTCTTAAGTATGAAATAACAATTTGCCTTACGTTGGGTACAACTTTATTGGCATGCCCATTCTTATAATAAAATCAAAGAGAAGCACTAATTTCTAAAATTTATTTTTGGAATAGGACTCTACATGTTTCGGACAGAGATACTGTCCGAAACATGTAGAGTCCTATTCCAAAAATAAATTTTAGAAATTAGTGCTTCTCTTTGGATTTATTACAAGAATATATCACGATGCACGATCCTCAGAATGTAAAATTTGGCATGCCTATATTTCAGGGCCCAGGTCCTCAGTAACTTAATCGGGCCGTCTGCAATGATCGTGTGGTTGAAGTCCCGTACCAAATCATTCCCAAGAGCGTGTTAGAATTCCCATCAGGATATAGTTTTCTCTGCGTTTCTCTGACTTGTACTTTTTTGAATGCTGTGAGTAGATGGATTTAAATCCACTCTCCAAAAATAAATAAATAAAAAAATAAATAAATAAAATATTTAAAATATACACACTTTCGAAGTTGGATCTGCAGTCGCTTCAGGCTAAAGAGAAAGAAGGCACTCGCAATAGTCGAACCACAGACTATTAACACATTTGTCAATTAATATATTGATCATATCTGAACTATATAACGATCCATTCCTCCTTAACAGCTGAATCTGAACAGATAAACGCAAGGTCTCCTTCATGGTGTTAGAGTTTCTGAGGTCATCATTCCAACTTGCATATACATAACCGAAATGAACAGGAGTAACATTTAGGACGTATGCGTACTGCAACAAACAAAGTAACCCCTCAGGTATGATACGACTTCAGATCTACTTTGCGAGTGATCCTTCGGCAGTTCTTTTTCCTGTGTCTTCATTGCTTCTAAATGCAACGGAATTCTGCCTAGTCATATCTTCCTCTATTTACCACTACTGTTTAATTTATACTCGTATTTAACAAATTTACATATGTTTTTTTTCATGTTACATCACATTTAACATGACAAACAGGATTTTCCTTTCTTTTTCAATTATTTAAAAAATAATAATATTGTCCCAGGTCCAAAAACTGGTCGTACTGAAACACCTGTCCATCCTACGAAAATGTCTCAATGACGAAGTCCACTTAACCTGAATACGAGCCTATTAACCCCTAATTATATCACTTTATTACGTTCTTTCCTTGACACACTCATTCCAGTGTTCTCAGTGCAACACCCCAGCAGATAGTTGGTTCAAAGCTCGCACTCTGGGTGCTTAACAACACCAGTCAAAGCCTCAGACAGACCCTTATAATAATAACCGAAACAAAAGAAACTGTTTAGATAAAAGAAAGGGGAATGAGATTTTATTGTCCTGTCTCAAAACTCGAAAATAATTTTGAAGGTTTAACTGTCCCAGAAGAAGATTCTTCTAGGACTTATCACCCTTGAAGAAGAGGACACTAAGTTGCCTCGAAACGTCGGGATCCAATTAACCACTGCAACTGCTTCATGTCCCAAAAGAATTCAATCCTCAGTCACGCCGCTGCGATAACCTTAAAACTCACAAAATTATCGAGATTAACGCAGCTCTGAAAATGCTCTCTGCTGTCAGGCGAATTCTGAGGCACATAACTGATTTCAAAATTAAAAGAGGAAAAAAAAACTTAATCGAAAGGCTGAGTGCTCGTCGAAAGGAAATTGAATGAAACCGATGATCGACATAAACATTCTAAAATTCATCACATTCCTTGCATGGGAAATATTGATTCAGATTTTACTCTACTTCCGAGAAGGAAGTTCATCTCCTAAATGTAAACATTTTACGGGATGCCCGTTTAAAAACAGAGAGTTCCCAGTGCAGAATAAAGATTCAATTATTACCGGCAGCAAGTACCCTCCGAACGGGACCATCTTCCCATTCGACTGAACGTGAAAATCGTAGAGTTTTGTCTTCCGATGTTCAACAGTTCTTGTGCTGTAAGACCTAGTCGATCCGGCGTCGTATCCAGGACATGGATACGGCTCCCTGTTATTCTTAACAGGCAGGACATGTCTCCCCAAGTCACGCTCCACTGACAAAGTTCCATAAGTGTTGAACATTCGGAGATCTAAAAAAAGTCATAAACATAATTAGCGTAGTCAATACACAGAATTTCTGTTGATAAAGGACCGAAATATTTATCAGCTTGTCTTGAACCCTGCCATTAACCCGTCCACATTGTTATAAAATATTTGCCTATTGTACTAAATAACCTCTATCATGTACTTGTTTTCAGCATGAATTATCATGCTTTTGGAGTGAATCAAAATTAAGTTTGCTGGATATTTAAAATTTTTTGTTTATACGAGATTTAGGTTTTCGTAGCAGTGCAGCTGAAGTCTCAGTTCTTCATGGATATGACTCTCCGTCAATGGATGACTGCCGTTTGATATTTTGGGAGGAAGTAGTGCTCTCGTCCTCAACTGTCTAAATGCCCTAGTGGACGTTTCGGCCCTTGAAGATGAGGCCTCCACACTGTCTCGAAAGGTCGGGCAGCAATGCCCGTGACGTAACGGCTTATCCTATGGATAGCTTGGTTTGTCAAAAGATTGAAACATAAATATTGTCGAACAGAGGCATCACGGTGTTCTCTTAAATGTAATATAATATTACAAAATGCACGTCAGCACAATCGCTTTATTACGCAAGGTAATTACATAGGCTATATGTTTCGGCTCTTGTTCATTCATCTTCAGACCTATTTTGTCAATTGAGTCACAAGATTCTATGCACACACTGGGATCCCATCGTGTTTATATTCATGGAATACATAAAAAATTAAATCATTTGTCTCACAAATGTGACGTGCAAATTGTGTTTAACACAATTTGCACGTCACATCTGTGAGACAAATTATTTAATTTTTTATGTATTCCATGAATGTAAACACGATGGGATCCCAGTGTGTGCATAGCATCTTGTGACTCAATTGACAAAATAGGCCTGAAGATGACTTATCAGTAGTCGAAACATATAGCCTATGTAATTACCTTGTGTAATAAAGTGATTGTGCTGACGTGCATTATGTAATATTATATTACATAAATATTTTCGCTGACAATACTGAAAACTACAGCACGACGAATGAGTCATCAGATTCAATCCTAACTCCAACAGCAATATGGGTAAACGTTCTGTCACCCACCCCAATAACATGAACATAAATAAATAAAAATAATACTGACAAGTATTTATCGTTGCACCGTGCATTTTGAAATCTAAGTAGACCACTCACCTACAAGTGCACTATTTATTAACTTGGTTAAAAGTTTTAAATTTACATTAAAATACACAATAATATCGCTGCTACGTGTTTCGGTCTTTGATGACCATCATCAGGGAGCTTTATCTGTACCCAACTAAAGTTATATTTATGTTAAAACACTCGGTAAAATTACGTCGTTGTATAAATTAGGTGATGTGGCAGCATGTGTGTTTTGTGTGCACACA
>Ga0123352_10002451_pt1 | contig 25849 bp, 16 predicted proteins | sample TergutLab28metaG_FD_89700 | JGI IMG/M metagenome (GOLD analysis project Ga0123352, IMG submission 89700) | Labiotermes labralis P1 segment gut microbial communities from Petit-Saut dam, French Guiana - Lab288 P1 | ecosystem: Host-associated > Arthropoda: Insects > Digestive system > Gut ...
AAACATTTAAAATCGCTCCAACATGTTTCGATCCTAAGATCATCTTCAGGGAGCTACACTGTTCCTTGCTAAAGTCACATTTTTAAAAACACTCACTGATTAATTTCCTTATATTAACTTGGTTCTGTGGCAGCATGTCGTATTGTGTAAGTCGTTCGCTGCTGAGACTGCGCCTGACTATGGGTGTGCGTCGTGTGTTACGTTGCGTGAGAGGAACAATATACAGAAGATTTTGATTTTCATACATCCTATTCATAATCATAATTGGAGGGATATTAGTACTATTTATATACATAACAAGACTAGCCTCAAACGAAATATTCTCACCACCAAGCAAAATACTAATAACCGCATCAATACTGCTGCCCATCTTACTATATATAATACCAACAGTAATCAACATTAAAGAAATAAATATACACGATACAATAATAGAAAACGAAATCACAACCACAACAACTGTTATATACAACCAAGTAATAGGAACGATAACAACAATATTAGTACTGTACATATTACTAACACTAATTGTAGTCGGAAATATTATCTGCGTATCTAAGGGACCACTACGACACACAAGATAGTGAATAAACACACACGAAGCAAACACCCTTTATTAAAAATGGTCAGGCGCACTCTCAGCAGCGTACGACTTACACAATACGACATGCTGCCACAGAACCAAGTTAATGTAAGGAAATTAATCAGTGAGTGTTTTTAAAAATGTGACTTTAGCAAGGGACAGTGTAGCTCTCTGAAGATGATCTTAGGATCGAAACATGTTGGAGCGATTTTAAATGTTTTAATTTAAACGTTTTATGTATGGCATTAGTCGGTGTGCTAATTAAATGACTGTACGAAATGCACGGTGCAACGATGAAGAAGTGAAAAGATAAATTAAGGAACCAAGCGGCAGAGTGGCCCTTTTCAGAGCCATGAGAACGTAAAAAACTGTTCCATAACGTCTTTGGTAAAATAAGTATTACACGGTGTCAATTCTGAAAAAATACTACACTTTGAACACCTTTCTTTATAAAAACATAAAACATGTGACAGTGTGGTAAATTTTCGATGTAGGTACACTTCTTATCAGCCTTAGGATTAACTGATTTTTCTCGCTTCCTGATGTTGGTAGCACTTACCTGACTGTGTTGGTGTGATTCGACCAGCTTGTTAAATTGTCTGTGTTAATCTCGTTCCTACAAAAATTTGTGTTCCAGAGCTGATTTTTTTTTTTGACGGAAGCTGAGCACTGTTGCTTAGCTATTTGTTCCGTCATAAGACTGTCTAGTTTTTATCTGGTGATTGAGGTTATTAATGTTAGGTTGGAATGAAACTTTTTATGCCCGCGTTTTCACACATCACCTGATGGTTGGCCCGCGTGACAGTGACTGCCACCCTCTGACGTAGTTTGATTTACTTGATTGTTTCTATTGTTCTACCTCGGATACTTTTTCAGTCAAGAAAATGAAAAACAAAATCGTCGCGTCAACTTTGTCTCGGATCAAAATCTGGAAGGAACGCGAAATAAAAAATATATTTTTCTAACAATGGCAGAACGAACAACCAGTGGTCAAAGTAAATTCGTAAGTACAAGAACAGAAGTGAAAATCATTGTTACAAAAAAAATCGCCAGCAAAGGATGATGAGTGTTTTTGCTACTTGATCTATTGCACTGCCAAACCTATGGAAAAGCGTGACTGGATGTGTTGCCAGAAATGCAGTATCAGGTACCACGCAATATGCGTTGGTGCGAAAGGCAAGAGGCAGTTCATTTACGGTAAATGACATTGATCAGAATTGTACCAACAATTGATCGAAATTTTACTGACGGAAGTTCAATTTCTATCCATTGTAAGGAGTTTTCTAGTTTTTCAATAATTAAAATGTTAAACATTTTCATATAAAAAAATGGCATTTACATCAAGCTACACAGAACATGTTTCAGTAGACACCTACCTGGTGCACGTATTTTACACATTAAAGCATGTCTTGTGTGAAATGATCGAAATTGCACCACCTTACTATAATATGAATAAGACGTATTCTTGTAAATGTATTGTTACCTAAAGGAAAATATAAAACACCTTTTATAAATATTAGTAATTAAGTCATGATCTTTCCAGTTATAATGGCAAACAGTTTGTTTATGAACAATTGACATTAAACATTGTACAGTAATTTAAATAAGATCATGCTCACAAATCATGCTGCAAGACAGACTGAGGGAGACTGCTATATGCAGTGGAAAAAAAATTCCATTGTAAGTTAAATGCACGTCTTAGATATCTCTAAATCTAAAATTAAGCAGTCTGTGATGTGATATGAAGCAATATGTATACAGATTTGGACACGTCGCTCTTCAACAACGTTTTTTTCGTGGAGGGTTTTCAAAGAATGCCTTAACCACAAGATAGAAAGTTACATTTAATGGAAGTAATTTCGGATTTTCTTCCACTTTCCCTTATCTGCTAGGCAAGATGTGGTCTAAACTATGATTTGGAATTTTCAGCGTTTGAACATAACATTAGCTTCTTCGTCTTCTTTCTTGAGGGCCTGAGAGAGCACAACGGACAGCACTATGTTGATTACCTGCAGAAACAAACAGAATGACAATGATTTTAGACATGCATGTGACCCGTGACTGTTTGCAAGAAGGGTGTATGAGCTCAGTAATTTATTAAAGTGACCGGATACGGACTGGGAGACCTACAGAGGAATAACGTCTAGGCACGTTCGCATAATTGTGAAAAACGACTATTAGCTTCATCATGTCCGTCCGCCTATCCGCATGAAAACAACTCGGCTCCCACTGGACGAATTTAATTAAATTTTATATTCGAGTATTTTTCGAAAATACGTCGAGAAAATTCAGGTTTCATAAAAATCTGAGAACAACAACAGGTACATTACATGAAGACGTGTGTACATTTAAGACAACATGTAACCGAATTTTCAAAATGAGAAATGTTTCAGACAAGCGCTGTAGAGAAAATAAAAAACCACATTTTATGTTTCAAAACCTTTTCCAAATAGCATGCCATTTTTTAGATAGTGTGGAAAATGTGGTTGAACCAAACATGGTACAGGTAATAGTATAATATGGTGCATGCGTTTTGCATACTGGAAAACTAAGGCAAGAACACACACACACACACACACTGTTTAATACTATAATAATATATAATAATTGATGGCTTTTCCGAGGTAACAATGGCTACGCGAACACGCTTTAATATCACGTTTTATGTACATTGCCTCTCTTATTTTCTTCGCCACGGCTTCAAGACCGGCACTGGAATAAATTCTATTCATTCAGCACTGGGATGGACTGAGAGTTAAGCAGACCTTTCGCTTCCATTTAATGCCTAGTTAAAAAACGTACGGACCTTTTACCTCCACTCAGTCACGTGATTCATGGCATTGTGCTTTGAAATGAGGGCCAAAACAGGCCAGTACTTCGTTACAGATTAGAGCAGTAAGATTATGCTTTGCTCGGTTTTTTCAAAAAATTAAAATTGGAGCTCTTGATGTTTTATTTCTTTTTAATGGTCAAAAGCAACAGAACTGCGTTCCTTGCTACCTGCCGTATTAGATTCGTCATGGCTAGATTAAGATCGGAGCGGTCTGGTCGTATGGCAGTCGTTCCAACAACACAAACTGTTTATGTCGTTGTTACCTCACGCGTGTAGTGTGGAGGTAATTGAGGGGTTGATGTTTTCTGTAACGACATCGATGCGCGCGCAGCACCTTCCCTTTTCGTCGCTTGCCACTCTCACTATTTTTGTAATACGTGTGGTGAACACAGGGAACTAGGATGCAGTACCGCAAGCTTTCATGCCTGTTGTTTTCTGTTGTTTTGCACGGTTACGCATCGCGATATTCGATGCTGAAGATAATGTCCTTAAACTTAAGGTAGAACATCCCATTGCGTTGTAAACGAATCAAGTAAGGTAAATGACCTTCAATCACACACATTTCGATAGACGATTCTTTTTAGGCGCATTCGCGCGAAAAGCGTTATGTCCGTCCGCCCGGCTGTCCGCATGTATCAGCGCGGCCCCCCACTGGACACATTTTCGTGAAACTCGACAGGGGGAACCGCTGCGAAATTTCGTCCAGAATCTCCAGCTATTGTTAAAATCGGGCAACGTTATCGGGAACATTACATAAAAATATATTCTGTTGACTGCATTGCGAAATATTTTGTAACTCGACAACACTACCAAGGGAACCCATTCTTACGTTTCTCGGGCGACACTCGACGATTTTATATAGTTAACAGTTCTATATAGGTCAACAACAATACAAAGGGAAGGCATTGTTGCGTTCAATGGCAACAGTGGTTACGCGAACGCACCACAGTGCTACCGCTATAATTTCATTGCCCATCTTGTTATTTTCTGAAGTGTGCTTTAGAATGACGAGAATTCTTAACCCAATGACTGATAAAGTAAAGGAAAAGTAATCATTGATGCTTGTGTATGTTTAAGGGATTTATAATTAATTTTAAACCCTTGTTGTTAATGCTTTTAAGTCAGCAAAGTAAGTTTGGCCGGATACGCTTGGATGACAAGACGCGCAATACTGCTAGTTGGACAACCGCTTGGAAGATCTAAACGTATGCGCGATCATTGTTACTCGTAAAATTGCTTTGGTCTTACTTCGGTTGTGGTATAACGTTGTCTAAAGATAACGTCTTACAGGATTGCTGATTTTTATGAATTTCTTGGGCCTTGTATGTTGTCAAGATATGAACTCTAGGCTCTACTGGTCTCTGTGAACCAAAAACGTCATGTCGTATTTGAAGTTCAAATACGCGAAAACTTAATTGTCGGATAAATACAGGAGTGGCCATATTTACTGTACTTGCGGTAATTTGTGTCATAGTGTTATATATATATATATATATATATATATACGAAATGAGTTCTTTTTTATTTTACATACTTCATTGGGTTTGAGGTGGGTCTACTTTTATTTCGGTTACATTGTACAAAAATACTGTCATCGTATCAAACAAAGTTTGGGTTTGAATTTCACACACAAATACACACACGCACACACACACACACACACACATTTGCATGTACCATATATGTATACCCTGTATATGTGTGTGTGTGGGCCGGGTAGCTCAGTCGGTATAACGACTGAGCTGCGGGCTAGACGGTCCGGGATCGAATCCCGGTGGGGTCGAGATTTTCCACCCGTCCAGATCGGCCCTGGGGCCCACCCAGCCTCCTGTAAAATGGGTACCGGGTCCTTTCCGGGGGTAAAGTGCGGCCGGGGCGTGCTGCTGACCACTCACCCCCTTTTAGTGCCGCTCTACCCACCCTCTGGGCCACACCGGGCCTGTAATGGGATCAGAGAGAGAGAGAGAGAGAGAGAGAGAGAGAGAGAGAGAGAAAGACAGAAAGTTTGTGATATGAGCCAAAATCGGACCTTTTTTATTCATTTTAATGTATTATTTTCCCCACCAGGCGCAAGATTTCATCGATATCCTTCCAGTTGTTACAAAGACACGGCTTTCTGATTGTGCATTCATTTTTTGTGCTATGCTTAAGGAACGCGTAATATCGGAAAGAGGATTGGCAAGAAATCATGACTGAATTTTATGACCTTGTTCTCAAAACACACTGTAATCCGTTTTCCGCGTTTCCTATGAATGAAACTTCTGAGAAACTCACGATAAATGATGCGTGCGGTTAAGAAGGTCGTAATTCAGATCTAATTTACATTTAAAATTCCATAGAAGAGACCGATACTGCCGCGTAAAACATACAACGTCAACGAGATATCGTCAGCGATAAAACCGCGCACGAAGTGCAGACACATGTCGACAGATTTTGTTACTATCGGGAAAAGTTACTTGAACTTTGTTCCTAAATATATTGGAACGACTGTGCTTAATCTACTTCTGCGACTGTGAAACGTGCTGCAAGTTTATTCAGTCGCCACTCACGAGGAGTAAGAGCTTGGGCGGAAAGCTTTAAACATTATATACATCCTAATTTATTAATGGTACACTTTTGTCAGTACATTTTGTGAAACTACTTTGCTAATATTTACTGTATATATTTCATTCTGCAGTCGATATTCAGTGCTCCTATATTGTGAAAATTCCGTCCTGATAAAGGATATCCAAGGTCGCAAAGTACGACAGTCCTAGTAATAGTTACTTGATAAAGTCTCTTTTACGGTATTTATACCTTATTTAAATTGAAAGGTGCCTGAAAGTGTCGTGGACATCCGTATGGTGAGGTGCGCTATCTTTTACAATTTTCACAGCAGTTGAGTTTGATCCAAATTTGCAATAATGAAAATAAGTAAACCTGCTTGAAATATGACGGCTGGAAGTTGCAAATAGTTCTTCGGTCTGTTTAGTATTTAGTCAGTTGTGTCTGAAACTGATTTATCAGAGAGTCGTATAAAATGTCAGTTTTTTTTTTTGCATATGGACTGTACTTCATTTTGGGCCAAATATTTCGTTACACTCTCTACGTGCAAGGTCTCCCGTTTTCATACACCAAGGCCCACTCAGTTTGTCAAGAAATTCCTCGCCTCTTTTAGAATTCGAATGTGTGTTCCTGTTACTGAAACAGCCCGCCACTGGCCCTCTTCTGAAACAGAAACATTCTGTGCACACCATGCTTTTTTAAGATCCATTCCAATGTTATTCCACCATCTACGCCTGGGGTTTTCCATAACCTCTTCTTCTCAGGCTACCTTAACAAAAATTCTGTGTGCGTGTCTTATCACATAGTTGGGTTTACATGCCCCCATCTCGCCTTGCTTGATTTCATCGCCCTAATAATGTTTGTCAAACAGTAGACGTTATGAACCACCCCATAATTCAGTTGTCTCTACCCTGCTATTACTTTCTGTCTGTCTAACGTCCAAATATCATTCCGCTCTCGAACGAAATCTATATTCATCTCTCACTGTGACGGACCAAGATTCAAACACATAGAAAACAAAAGGGGCTTTCTATTTTTATTTTAATCTTTACGTTGTAAAGTAGGAAAGTGAAGGATAAAAGTTGTCAGTACCGAATAATAGCAAGCATTTTCTGAATTTAATCTCACGTTACCTTCTTACATTTTATTTTTTCCTTAAATATTGTACTTGAATTTTGATATGCCCGTATATCAGAATGATTTATTAACAACACGTATGTCATGTTTAGATGCAGGACGTAGTAAAATAAGTCATAATCCACGAAGGATTATGGCAAAAGACGTTTAAGCCTGCATGCGTTTTTCCGAAAGGGCAGAAAAAAATTGGAGTGGGCTGGGGGAGTAATAAGCCTGCACATGAAGACAGGCCATAAAATGTAAATATTGACGCCATTGTCGGGTACAGGTGAACGATGAAACAGCATGGTCTCATCCCAAAGATGAACGATGCATATCTGTCTACACGGATTAGCATAACGGGAATTGATTCTCTTGCCCCAGAAATCAATAGGTTTAAAAGAAACCCCATTTTTCATATATGTGCACATGTTAGTGTTTATTGTGTTTTTAACCTGTAATTTAAATTTTGAAATTTGCTGTGGTGGATTGTTACAACCGCTGACTTAACTAGAATTTTTGAATACATAATCTATAGTAAAATTTAATTTCATTTTACTAGGGCGTGACAGTTTATATGTCACTGATGAATAAACGACTACCAGAAGCTTATTCTCTATCTGATATTGAGCGACGTCTCTCTAACATTTTTTGGTATAACAGATGATATTAATCGTTCTAGATGTAGAACGTTTTGTGAAGGGTGGGTTCTATCTGCATCTTCAGCCTTTAGTCGTCATTTTGATCTCCAAAGTCACGTGTGGAGTCCAACGGATTTTTTTTTTTTTTGCAGAAGTGTAGCTGAAATATAGTACATGAATTTTATTTTCGCTCATGTTAATGTATCAGAGTCTCCTCCTCCATGGAGGTGTACATTAGTTTCCTGATATTTAATTATTAATATGTTACATAAGAAACATTTCAAAGGAAATTTAGAGTACTAATGACGCATGTTTTTCTTAACTGATTCAGACTCAAGTACCCGCAATACCTCATGCAGTAAGAATCTGTATTTGTATCATTCCGTGTCCGTGTATCTTAAACGAGGCCTCTGTCAAAGTCAGTTTAGTAATAACATAGGTCTATATATAATATGGTATAGTATTAACGTGACAAGTGTCGAACGATTACGAAGCTGATTGCTTATATTATGCGATGTATGACTACTTATATTTTATTGGATAAATCGGTTTTAAAATCTTCTATAGAAATCTGTCGCGAGTACAGCTGAAAAAGCTGATCTTTGTAAGCAACTCTACCCATTTCCTGGGAGGCTGGGTTTATCTCCTGTCGGTGTAGATGTAGTGGTGAAAGAAAGAATTTAATTTTTACGACCAGGGTTTGGACCCAGAGGGTTGTGTTGACGCCCAGTTATATTACTAACTGAGATATTTGAGCAGTATATAAAGAATTTAGAAAACTTTGTTACTATCAGCTGTGCCATATTCTCATATTCAGCCTCCAGATATATTTATGAATAATGCAAAAGGACGTAAGTAACTGTATATAAGGCATTACTAAGTTTTTGAATAAGATTTTATTTTCTGTATATCCTATCCGAGTGTTTGTGTGTCGGGATAGCGTAGTCTGTATAGCCGCTCGCTACGGGCTGGACGCCTCGGGGATGGAATCCCTGTGGAGGCGAGATTTTTCGTACCTTCCAGAACGCCCCCAAGACCCGCACAACCTCGTATAAAATGGGTACCTGCCATTTTTCCCGGCGGTAAAGCCACCGGGGCGTGGAGTTGACCACCCACCCCGGTCTAGCGCCAAGGTTAAAGAAGGAGTAGAGCTATACCTCTACTTCCCTTCTGGGCCCACGTAGCATGTTCAGGGTGAACTTTGCTTACTTTACTTTACCTACGCGTTGTTTATTTTGGCGGTTGGTGACAGTTTTACTGCATCGTTTCCCATTAGACCAATGATAGCCACTAATTTACAACTGGCATTTATTTGGGCTGAACATGTATTATTTGAAACTGAATGATGTCGCGGTATTTGCTGTCGTTCACGAATTCAGCTGCCACTATATCAGATCTATCCCCCCCCCCCCGATTATGATACGGGGCGATTTTTGCCTGAGACCGCTGCGTTAGATCCAAATATTCTAAGTGACGGAACAGAATTTATTGCTGTTTTCCTACTCGACGGTAAAATGTTAACTCTGAGCAACGTATGCGTAGGCCCCAGGGTAATAGCAGTTGGGTGTTCAATATTTTCTTATTGCAAGACGAAATGAGTCTATTTCTGACCGTCCTGTGAGAGCCGTCACGTTAAGCTCGGCGATCGCGGATACAATTAAAATTCACGTGGTTGTTTCAGAGATATTTTCTAGGTTTACGTCTGCAGTGTTTTGTGTAAATTCGTCTTTCTTTTAAATATAAAGCTGCAGGATATAACAGATAACTTCATATGTAATTAAGGGCTTCAGAAGTATTGAGTATTGGCATAAATTAAATATTTCAGTCAACCAATTAATTTACTAAAGTAAAGCAGAAGAATTTTCTTCATTGTGAAAAGAACATTCCTTTAGTAAGCCAAGAAATTTCCCGTTCCTTTGGCTGAATATTATTTAACGATGATTTACAACTGCATCTTTTATGGGATGCTGAATGTTTGAATGCTTGTGAAATGTGAACTGCAAAGGATGCAGAAAGAAGCGGTCGTAAAATATTGTAGTAGGATATTAAGAGACTAGGTGTTTAATGAAAAAGATAATACTATTTTAGTGTAGACCTTATGATCAGAGGGGTGTAAACTGAGAGCGAAGGATGTTTGCTAAGTATTGAAGTCTTTGGCGCTTACGTGTATGAAGCAAGCAGTGAGGACAAGTGCACTGATCCATCCAGCCCTATCTTGCAGGAACCACGTTAACTCATCTACACAGCCGTGAAAGAAAGCGTTCCCCGTGACTGTGTCCCGGCACTCTGTCGGTAAAGGCTTCAGCAGCTGCAGGTAGTCCATGGGTCCGTCGGCGCCGCAACATCCGATCTGTGTAGCCATCAATTCGTCAATTTAAAGCTTTCGTGAACCATTCTGAATAAGGCTGAAGAAGTGAAAATGAACATGCACCGTGGAAAAATAAATCTTAATAGAGGTCAGAGCATCCTCTTACACTAAATAAGCTGTTTTTTTAACGTTCGTGTTTCCGTGCATCACTAGTGTAATTACAATTGATAACCAACAGGATGCAACTGTTATGATTTATTTACTTCTAGTCAGCTCTACATTTTTCGGGCGATGTTTTCGCCCATCATCAGGAGCATATCACTGTAACTACGGCTTATGTTGCTGCTGGCTGGGTTTGCGTATTGGGTGGAGTTCCACCCAATACGCAATCCCAGCCATCGGTGGACAATACCAGAAGCTATAGTTACAGTGATATGCTCCTGATGATGGGCGAAAACATCGCCCGGAACACGCAGAGCTGACTAGAAGTAAATAAATCATAACAGTTGCATCCTGCTGGTTATCAATTGTAATATTAAATTGGCTTTTCCCTGAGAAAGATTTACACATGCGAACCAAAATCAATAGTTTGAAGTGTAGGCAAATTACACCGCAACGGATTTTTTTTTTGCAATTTACTTTACCCTCCCCTTTCTATTTTCTTCTGCATATATCTTTGTATTACTACTTCTTATAATCGTGTTCTTACATCCTTCCGTCTTCCAAGTTGTCGCATTTTTGCAGGATTTCCCATCATATTTCTACGCATTTATTACCTCCATCAGCCGATCTACGTGTCTAGCCAATTATGGCCTTCGAGATATTAATGACATTAAAGATGATAAGTGATTTGTTTCTTCCTTAAACAGATCGAAACAGTTTCTAGAACATCTTGTTCTGAAACTCATAGTATAAGACCACGTTTTCCACCACCCAGTGGCCGAATTATCGTTGCAATACCTCTTAAACGATGACACAGATTTAACATACGTGTAAGACTTATGAACCGTGATCTGTATTTTTAAACTTATCACCATGGGTCATATTTGTTTGGGATTACTCTCTTAATAAAGTAGGAAAAAATTAATATATTAGAACTACTTCCGAAAAAGTAGCAGAAATAAAAACTGCTGTATCAAATAAGTTTTAATGACCCACCCACGGCGTGAACGAAAGATAGAAACCAGTTGATAAAGTTACCATGAAATGCGACACTTCGTCCACGCAAGACATTGGTGCTTTTTGCTAGCACTCACCGTTTCTTGAACCATCCTCAGTATTGAGGCCGCGTAGTCGTGGTGGCACTGGGTTATGAGGTACCTCATCCTTTCTCTGATAAGGGGCTGTATCTTGGAGTCGCGTGTGCTGTAGTCCAGTAGCACAGCTGATCCTGCGGTGCCGAGGATGAAGCAAATTACCTGAATTACGATGAACTGAAATCAAAGGGATATACGTTAGTCATATCAGGGTGTCCAGTATTCCATACTGATCGCTGCTCGAAGAGATAAAAATAATTGTGCAAGCTTTCACACCCTAAAGTTAGTGTCCCTAAAGATTCAAGTCTTCTGGAGAGTTAGTCTTCGTCAACTGGTAAATAGATAACCGACTTCTCGGAGGATCATAGTTCCAACATCATTAGGGTTAAGAAGTGCATAAAGATTCTTCTCTTCTTGGGATGCTTTACCCTGTTGACACGGCATAATATTAAATATCGGTGATTAAATATACATGCAGTCGAACTGACACTTTGACACTCAAAAATAGCAAATATAATTACGCGTTACGAATTGAAAAAATAAATAAATAAATACATATTCACAGGTTATAATATATATGGACGGAGTGTAGAAATAAATATAACCACAAAAATCTGTAAGTCACGCATCGTGGTGATGCGGAAAGGGAGAGAGGAATTGGAGAATCGAAGTCTTGATATTAACGATTAAATAAAAACTCACCATGTCAAGAACCAGAGGCATAAGTTTTCAGTTACAACTACATACTCGTATAAGGGAATAAGCCGCACCCCTGCTCAGATTCCTCTGCATTCTTCTTGTAAAAGTTCTGCTTTGTCTTGCTAACATCCCAAGCATTTGAAGAAACGAGAAAGTTTTCAGTATTGGATGGATCGTTGATAATATGGAAGGCATATTATAATATTGAGCAACGGTCAAGAAACGGGGGCCTTTGGAAGTTCCTTTAGCACACAATTTGGATGCTGGTGCTAGCGCGATATACAGAAAACTCTCCAAGTAAAGACGGTGTCTTAATAATACGCAAAACAACATCCTCTTTCATTTACCTTGTGTCCCAAATCACCAGTATTTTTTACATATTTCTTTCGACACTATTTAACACGTGCTGGGAACACTTTAATTACACAGCTATCAAGGAACATGTATACCACATGACGTTTTACTCTACAAGAAATGGAGAAAGTTTTTGTTACGTAAACTTGCCTGCGTAATTATGTAAGTTAAGTTTATTATTAGAACCCATAAGTCATTTTCCTTAAAGACTGCAATGCGTACTGTGCCCTAGGTACGCAGCAAACAACAACAGTCTCGCCGAGAAGTGTGGTTGTGTCGGCAAGGCCTAACATTTGTATCCTAGAGGTGCCCAGAGCACACCTCTGTCAGATTACTGCTGTTACCATTGAAATATTTTTGTTTTCCTCTTGTCCTCCCGGCTTAATATCAAGATAGGGTTAGGACCACCTACTTCATTATTATCATCTCTATCTATCACTCAGCTAAAGCACTTTAAACGGAGATTGTAACTGACATAAGAATCGAAAAATCATTGCATATTTTATTGAAATATTGCAGTTGGATATTCTTTATGCGAATAAAAATTCTTGGTTATTACGTTTCACATAAGAATAACGTACAGTGATTCCTGAAGTATCGAACTTGAAATTAGCTCTATACCTTCGTATCTCTGGACTATACAGATGTGAGGTGTCTCAGTCCCTAATCATGGTTCGGTTTCAAATTTGAGCTATAGAATCCCTGTCACTGAAGTGACATCCACTTTTCCCACCCGATCATCGGAAACAAGACTGAAATTATGCTTTATGAATGATTTCGCCTAAAGTGAGTTCTGCCTAAACGCTGTGTTTTCTAACACAATAAAACACAGTAACATTAAAAACCCAAAATACATGGGGTGGTAACTTTATGCATTAATGTCTTATATAAAAACCAAAAGGTTAGCGTTTGCCAGAAGAGCAGAGGTATTGATAATCGTAGATAAATTTTAGAAGAGTATTCTTCTTTGCTCATATTCTATTTGTCAGTTTTACTAGAGAAAGTTTGTTACTGGCGTCACAGACGTCGACAAACAGCCGTACCTCTCGCCTGTTGAGTGAGAAACTTATAATACACCTTTCTGGAAAGAGTCATTTCGTTCAGATTCCTAAGGCCTAATTCGGCATTTTTATGGATCCACTGCAACAGGATTAATTCATAATGACCTAAGATAGGAAGCCTTCAAAGTACGAGAAATGTAATTTTTGTTAACATAACAACTTCTGGACTATTCATGTTGTCCCGAAAGGCAAACCCTGCACCGCTTAATATTGGCATGATCTTTGTGAATATTTAACTTCATCAATCACACTGCTGCCTACATTCTGGATATTCATGGCATTGTCCCTGTGTGACGCGAGATTAATATTTTGCCTCTGTAAATATATGACTGGAGAGTCAGTACGTGTTAGGAGAATCGTTAGAAATGACCAACAGCTGCTGGAAACTTAGAACCACAGACTGGAGTTAAATGTTTGGTATTCTATTACATATTAGGTTGCCAGCTTTAAAAATGTGTTTGACCTAACTTTGAATAAATATATAGAAAAAAATCCTTCCATCACCACAACTGATGTTTTTTTTTTATTATTAGGACGTGGGAGTTATTACAACATGTTTCGGTCCAGTAGGAACGTCTTCGGGTAATACATATATCCAAAATTACTAAGAAGATACTCTGGGTTATGGGTATTTTATATATAAATGAGATCTCATTGTTACAAATGATCGGTTTATATTAAAGTGTAATAGGGGTATGTGTAGATGTCGCTTTTCCTTTGTAGATTTTGTGTTAAGTGGATAGGAGTATATTTTTCTTCTTTATTTGGTGAAACCTGTTGATTTTTCTCTGTAGTTGAAGTAATTTTTGATAGGTGAAATATGTGGGGCAGGAGACTTAAGTTTGTTTTTAACCGGAGCTGATTTACGGATTCTATATTGGAAAGAGTTTTTGGATATAAAGTATGGTATTCAGAAGAATTGGTGATTTTGAAAGACGATTCTGGAAAATAAAATAAGTTTCAAATAGGCTCCTCCTCAAACATGTCCTCCTGTCTACTTCCGCTGCTTACAGATGACTTTTACTCGTGCTCGTGTTTTTGTCATTTATGGACTGGTGCTTGGGCACAAGAAAACAGACTCCTTATTGTGATTATATCGGTTAAAGGAGACTAATATTACTTCAAATTTCGTACGGATTGCTACGTGTGCCTGATGTTACGAACAGGGGTGTGATATTCTTAAGGTCTGGTCTATGTGTACTCTTTGTATATGCGGTATCAGCCATTCTCTATGAACAGATATTTGCTTCATGAAGCTTACAGAGGAAAATTAAAGTTGTTTAACTTATTTTAGAAATACTCGTATTATTCACGCAAACTCAGAAGCTCGCACCGAAAGAATGATATATACAGAATATGAAGATTCCAGGCTTTTCAAATATGACGCCGTTTAGACTGGTAAATAAGGACAGAAACGGCACAGATTTTTGTTTCGTTTTGACGGAGGCCCTTTAAATTTCAGAGGCTATAATTGTATTTTGAAGCAGTCTAGTCGGTATAGCAACTGGCTATGGGCTAGACGGTCCGGAGTTTGAATCCCGACAGGAGCAATATTTTCGCTTCTCCAAAACCGACCAGACCAATTCTGGGGCCAAGCCAGCCTCCTGTTCAGTGGGTCTCGCTCTTCTTCCAGGTTTAAAACTTCCGATGCGCGAAGTTAAACGCTTACCTCTGTCTAGTGCTGACGTGAAAAATGAGCGGAGGTTTACCCCTGCTTCTCCAGTAGGCCTTCACGTCTTTGAAGAAGACAGTGTCGCATCTACCTTTATAATTGTATTTTAGAAATAAAATGGTTACATGCTTTGCAATAGTAGTGGGTAAACATTTTAAGGTGGATACTGTTCTGGGATTCGTGTGAACAGACTCCGGTAAAGCCACGGATGTCCTTAGTTGGAAGCCGGTAACCTAGAAGGCGGTCGAGCCCTGTACCACCTAAATACATTTTTAGAGCTAACTTTACGATAAAGACTTAAATAACTGAAAGTTGTAAACCACATGTTGGGACGTATTTATGTAACACATATCCTATATACGTTTTCCCCATTATGGAATTCTGCTCTTTTAACAAATTAAAAAAAAAAAAGGAATCTCATGGTAAATAGTATTTCATTCCGCACACAAGCAGCGTCTTGGCGAGTGTGCACTTAAAGAGCCATCCATAAATAATGTCACGTGTTACTGGGATGGTATTTAAGGGAGAGGCGTGAATTACCTGACGGGGAAAGGTGACAGTGTGCAGGCAGGAATGGTGGGAAAATTTCAGTTCGCGTCCAGGCGTTACGAATCTCACTCCTATCTTCTCGAAGTTTGTACAAAGTAAAAAATAACAGAAGTTGGATTTATTTGATGAAGCTCTCATTTTCTTTTGGGATTAGTGTGTGCTGTTTTCCGTCAAGCCAAAGTGACGCCATTCTCTCCCTCTTAGGGTGAGGTATGATAAAAATGTGAAGTGGCAGGGTGCTTTACGATGCCCTGTATGCCAGGAAATGTATAGTGCCAGCAAACACTAAAAATTATATTGTCTATGCGGCCATAGAAAATTCAGTTCCGACAATAAAATTAAAGACATTACCAGACATTGTGAGTTATGGTTAGATTGATTAAGAATTTTATTCCTTTCTCGTTCCTCACACTCTGTCGTAAAACAAGATAAACCGTGTTTGGGGACAAGAAATTATATGTCTTGGTTTCATGACCATTGTTCTGTTATTTTCTATAAATAATCCAATTAGGTATCGTCGAAAACTAAAAAAAAATTTACACTGAATAATCAGACACGGACAACCCCAAGGAGAGATCTTTCTGCCTGGGATTTGAGCGTTAATCTAACAATTTCCCTTCCCAAAAGCTAGCATCTCACGAAATGTTGCTCAGGTTGGTTTATGTGGGTTTGAGATTTGGTCTCCTTTTGTTATGTAGGAACATAGGCGGAGAATATTTGGGAACAAGGCGCTGAGAGCCGAGAGAGATGAGATAACATCAGCCTGGGGTACACTGCATAGTGATGTTCTTCAAAACTTTGACTTTTCGCCATATACATACGTAAGGTGGGTGTGATGAATTCAAGGAGGATGAAATGAGAAAGACATGTAACAAGGCTGCAGTTGCGAGAAGATTATAAAACATTTTAACCCGTAAACATGAAGAAAAGGAATAACTTAGAATGGCTAGAAGTGTATAGGAGAATAATATTGAAATGAATCTTAATGGGTCTTGACGGTATGAACTGCTTTCACCTACGTTAGAATCGAATCCATTGGCTGGCTTTTTTGAGCACAGAAATTAGAATTTTATTTAGTAATGGTGTGTAGTTTATTGACAATTCATGCAGGAATTACTTTTGCGGAATTTGTTAGGCGCGTAGGTAGGTACAAGCCGGCTATGGCTATTTTTTTTCTTTAAATCCAATAATAATTGCGTATAAATCGCAAGATGTGTGATGATGCGTTGCACAAAATATTTGTTTTCATTTTACATTGGACTCATTTTCACTTCTGAGGCTGAAATAGCTTCGCTAAATAGCTGAAGAATCGTGAAGGCGATAGAGTCGTAACTGAAGCGTTAAGCTGTTAGAACAATGCCAATAACTACCTAAATACGAGTGTCTATCAATAACTGATGTACTAATGAAGTAAAAGGGCAAAGTAAGTCAAACATAACTAGTTTATTGGTTAGTAGTTAAAGAAACGACACGTTTCGGCCTACTGGTAGGCCATCATCAGGTTTACAAAGTTCTAAGAGACTAAATATATAAGCAAAGCAATATTTTGTCTCTTAGAACTTTGTAAACCTGATGATGGCCTCCGAGTAGGCCGAAACATGTCGTTTCATTAACACCTAACCAATAAAGTAGTTGTGTTTGACTTACTTTGCCCTTTTACTTGATTGCTGTAAACACAACGGGGATGCCTCAAATAAAGAACTGATTTACTAACCTAACTGCCTGTAACTAAGTCGTTCATGAGAAGCTAGCTGCTGCTCAGCTAGTCAAAAAGCTGTCCGCTTTTCCTGAAACCTGAAGATTCACCACCTTTTACTCCAAACCAGGTAAATGTAGGTTTCACCCTCACAACCGAGCGTATTTACAACTCTGTTGAATTACCAAGAGGAGGAATTTCCAAGCTCTAATGAGCACGGCCAGGGTGATACCCTTAGCGCCGTTTGAACCCAACATACTGTATTTGATTGACGTATATCACACTATTGACATTTTAGTTCTGTTTTTGACGTTGATGGAGAGACTATTTCGTTGTGTGTAAAAGATCTGACAATTTAGCACTATCTGCCGTGCTAACGAGAAGAGCTATTGAAACTCTAGTCAGTCTGCACTTACATTGCGTGACTTTGAAATGGCCGTAGGCCTATGTGTGAATACTTTACAATAAACACGTTTTCTGCTATCCACGAAGTGGAGATAACTTATCGCACTTTCGTGTTAAAAGCGTTGCATAACTGTAAGGTAGTGGAAACTTGGCCAGGTGTGCGAGAAATGTAGATATAATAAAATAACATCATGGCTAGCGAAAATTCTACGGTAATTTATAATCTACATGGCATGCTAATCGTTTGTTTTCACGTATCGATTTGAACCCCATGAGGTCGAGATGCTTTGTGTGCGATAAGGTCTTTTCTTGTGTTACCCGGTCTCATCTCCGCTGCGTTACCTCACGTCCTTATTGTTTTTATGTGTTACTTAATTCTGTCCGGGGGAAACTCCGCGCGTTACTTTCAAAATTTACCCGAGCACATTGTTGAGGAACTTTATCTTCGTGGGTTTACATGAACCGAAGTTTCAGCACAGTTCTCACAAAAGCCTGCCTCTCTTTTCTGTCCTGAGCCAGACGAATCCAGTCCATGAACATATATGGGTAATAGAATTGGACGTCACGTTGCCTCATGTGTATGTTTCGCAGTTTCGATAAATTTTCTGTCTCGATCATCAGACTAAATACCCTGGATAGAATGCAAGGCGTCACATCTAAATACCCAACGCTGTGATAAACTATAGTGCAATGTTTTCTAAACGTTTTGCTCGCGGACCCCTTCTGGCTTCGAAAAACAACCACGGATCTTCACATCTTGCTCAGGTAAATATAGTGTCCGGATGATATGTAGGAGTCCAAATGTCGCTCGCTTCGTGAGTACAGGAAGTTTCTTAATTAGATATTCTGACGGTCATGCGAAATAAACATATCGCCAGTTAAAGAAGTTCCGTGATTACTGTTTACAAAACATTATTCTTGTAATTGATGAATTTAGTAGATTCGAACTAGCCATTGCAGAAATATATTCATGGTTCCACCGGGAACTGATCGTAGATCCCTTGGGATCCTCCTAGCACACGTTGGGAACCATTCCTTCAATGCATTCCACCTCGTCATACGCAATAAAGTCTACCTACCTGAGCATAATTCCCGCTAGTGGTCTCCTCATTTCCGATTTTTTCGAATGAAGGTTTTTTTTGAATGATTTTCTTAAATTTATCGTGCGTGGTATATTTCACCCTTATCTCATTATGTTTCATGGATTGTTTAAAATTTACCGCGACTGTGAGGTTCATACTGAGTGTGGTACTGTCCTCTTGGCCGACCAAAATGCTCGTATTTTTGATGACTGGAAATAACAAATTACCAGTTTTAACGGCACTGAAGGACGTTATGTGTTTTTCCAACAAAAGCCAGGGTCTCGTTTATTTGTGGTATTTTTGATTGTGAATGCACTATTCATTTTTCTATCCTAATTTTTAGCTATTTAAATGAATGAACAATGTGAACGCATACTAAAGAAGTCGATGCATATCTATATGTTTCTTTTCTCACAATTTTTTACATGTGGGCGGATTTCTTTGAAGTGAACACAAAATTTAATGTGGTTGAGGAATTAATTTTCATTCGTGCTCGTTCAGTGTATTCCCTACCTTACCCGAAATTAAATAATTTTTTTTACTATCTTAAATAATTTATCGAAATTCATAAACAATGTATATATATATATATATATATATATATATATATATTGCGATATAGATTTAATAAGTATCTTAAAATGCATTTCGACTATATTTTATTGTAGGAAATATTTAAAGAAACTTTTTTTTTTTTCATGGTTCGACAGCCCTTGTGGGCCTAGGTCTCGTACTTGTCGATTTTTCAAGGTCACACTCAGACACACCACAACTGGTAGGACTCCAATCGGCTAGTGACTGCACTGTCGCCCTGACTTCTAGCTGACAACACACATCCCTCACAAGGGACAGTCATCTGTGACCCTGGCGAGATACAAACCCGCAATCCTATCAAGCGAGTGGCGCAGACCCACGCCTTAGACGGCGCAGGCACAATGATCGGCATTTAATGAGCTATAAAAAAATAAATTCTGTACTTACAGAATGGGGTGTTTGTAGTGCAATTATGTTTTCGGCAGAAGGTATATGTTTGCAACAAACAAATTTCAAAGCATTTGATTTAAGCAAAGTACCAAAGAAAGCATTTGGAGGATATATACCTCCTTGCTGATACACCCCTTTCACTTGTTTTTTTTTAATTTCTGCTTATGAAAATTCAACAGCATGTCTGGGAGCCACGTACACTTCACTACAATCTGGGTATCGTCAGTTTTAAATTAAGGGCTACTATATACATGCACTATTGATTACGGTATCCAATGCAACGACCATTCAGACACCGTCTTGTGCTTATAGCTGAGAACAGGGCTGTGGAAAATAGGCTTTTGTCAATTACTAGTTTCTCGTTCGTACTACTGATAACTAACTACATACAGCAAAGTCCTTCAAAAGGGGCTAATAAAACCTTAACAGATCATGAAATATTGTATTTGCATTTCATGCTGTTGAGCATTCGTGAAAACCGGAGTAGGGAAGGCCGTGTATTTCTTATGGGCATACATGAAATTATATTTCCGCGTGTATCGTAAAAGCCTGTTACACTTTGAAAGTAAAGAACGCCTTGGTAAAATCTGTAAACTAGTACAGTACACGATATTCTGTCTTGCCGGGCACTCTTCTTGGCATATGACGAGCACATGCTACCACGCACTATCAGTGAAATCCATCATGAAGAAACTGACCTTTCAAACAGAGTTTTACCCTTTTTACAAACTATTGACTCGTTTCGTGTTTCATAAATTATATCCCTCTTTTAACTTCTTTGCTAAATGACATTCACTTCTTTAAACGTAGCATGAACTACATAAAATCTGAAGATTCAAGACACGATTCTTTATGCAATGCAAGGGGACTTCTCTTGGGCTACTTTATCCTGTCGGTGAACGGACTAGGATCTCTGCAAAGTCGCTTAACTTCTCGCAAGTCGACAGGGCCTAACATATCGCAAGGTATAAATCGACAATAACACCTCTGTGTTTTTGTATAAAAATGTAACTGGCAGTTGTAAATATCCTCCTCTGATGCGCCTAATTAACACTGGTATTAGTAGCAGTGGTGGTAATGGTGGTGGTAGTAGTAATAGTAGTAGTAGTAGTAGCAGTCCTCTTCGTCATGATACTGACGACTGAGTTCTCTGCCAAGTTTCAAAACCACGACAACAGCTTTCTCGTTACGCGGATAGAAACAAGTCAGTGACAAGTTCATAGTGTTCAATTTGAGGTTTTCAGGGCGGTTGTGGGCACGCGGGTACTAGAATATAGAAGGGTTCATAACCTGGAAGATCTGAATGTAATGATTATAGTGAAACTGTAACTAGGATGTACAGTTTCTTGTAGACGAATGGTGTGCTGTGTTGCAACGAATTAACTTACAAAGAACTTTATCTTTTGTTGACAGATATTCTCTCATCAGGTATTAACGCTCTGTCTGTGTATTTTACTGCTTTAGGGTTTATCTTATCTAGTCCCACCTTCACTGCGTACTATTTGATCTCCAATGATTCATCAAGTTTCTTACAGGAACGTTTTTTCATGAATTTATGTTACGCTCCTGTAACAGAATACAAAGTAATATCGTAAATTGTCGTTTGAAGAACCGATGTATGAAGTACAAAAGATACTTTGAAATTTCGAGATGACTTACCCTCAACTCCGTCTAGTATGAACTTCAATAATGCTAGTAAATAATGTCACACCTTCTGTGCCTTTTCTTTTATGTAGTTCTTCAGCACGCGTTAATATTACTGTAACCTGCACCTGAATATCAAAATGGTACCTCATACAAGAGTACGGCAGATTGTTTCCACATATTTTAGCACTCAACTTTCATTCTTATCCTTCCACTTGCCTACTCTGAAACGTTTGAGTCTGAATAGCTTTTCTACATAAACTAAGAGATAAATCTATTTTCAGTTGGAAATTACATGCAACAAATTCTGTCCTCACGAAGTAGACTACAAAGAGTCGCTCTTAAGATTTTCTTTCGCCTTTTCAGTTTGATATGTGAAGGAAGAACCTTAATGTATAAAATATGCTTTTGAAGAATGGGAAGAAATAAATTATACTTAATATTTCTGAGGGGAACATCTCCATGATGTGTGCGATGGGCGCAGCTGGCTGAAACTACCACCCTTGCCTGTGCCTTCATCCCAGTTGTTTCATTTTGGTAACATCAAACAACCCTTGTTAGCGACTTAGGGGGATAAAAGGCTTGGAGAATGCGAACACATGAGGTAAAGTGAGAGAATGGCCGATTGTATCAGGGTTGAGTTAACTCAGCAGTTTTCCGAACAGGATTAACCTGAGTCCTATATTCGTCCTCTGTTTGAAATTATGAATAATGGCATTTTCGTTGTAAAAAAATGGGAACAAAAGAAATTTAGTTCTTAGGTCGTAATATTACATCGACTTTAACACGTGACTGCCAATTTTTTATTCATGGCAATTACTTATAGTAGTATTAAGCTTAAAATTAAAGTGAATGTAGGAAGAAGAAAGGATAAGCTGTACCCATTAAAACTCGAACATTAGGTCTGTAATGTTGAAAGCATATTTCAGTTATGCATGAATTCTTAAGTCAATAAATTTCTCATGATTCACTTTTAAAGGCGTCCGCAAAACTGTGCATAGCGACTATTAACGTCGTCATGTCTGTCCGTCTGTCTCTCTGCCCTTTCGTCCGTCCGTCTGTTCGCATGGAACAACTCGGCTCCCAATGGAAGATTTTCATGAAATTTTATATTTGAGTATTTTTGGAACATCGGTCGAGAAGATTCAAATATTTTTAAAATCTGACAAGAATAAACTTTACTTTATATGAAGACCAATGTACATGTCTGATCATATCTTGCTCAATTACTCTTAGAACGAATATGTTTGAGACAAACTTTGTAGAGATAAAACACAATTTCATATTCAGTAACTTTTTTTTTTCGAAAATCATGCCACTTGTGAGACAATGTGGAAAAATATTGTACAGCCAGACAGGCCACAGATGACAATATGTGATATGTGCGTTGTTTGATACCTAAGGCTACAAATACACACTCAGAATATGTAATAATGCTTTTCCACTGCAACATGGTTGCACGGACGCCCCTCAACGTCACGTTATATACTATATTGCCTGTCTTGTTAATCTAGTGTTCTTTTTAACACGACAGATGTAACACCCGTGCTAATCACAGTTAGCTCGTGTCGGGGACGTGTACTGATTTCGTCTAATCGAACACTGAAGTAGCAGGTTCGAATCTGACAGGAGGTGTAGATTGTTATGCACGTTCTTTCTGGGTTCATTTTGTCCTGTGTAGGTACTGTCCGAATACTGAGAGCAGAGTTGCGATAGGACTGATTGTCAGTCAGTCTGTCTGTCTTGGTGTGGAGCCTTTCTGGGGTTCAAGATCAGATTTTTGTCTATGAATTTTATGCTAGTGTCGTCCTGTCTCGGAGCGCTCTCTCTTTGGAAAGTGTGGATTTGTCCATTGTCTTTGTCGACTGTACGCAGTGTAGATCTGGCAGACCTTAAATAATGTATAATTCAGAGTAGACCTATATACAGGCCCTTTTTCAGGCTAGATGTGGTACAGTACAATGGATCACATCTTATCCTTCTCAGTTTTTACTGTGACAAGTTTATCACTTCAACGGTCTGCGCTTCACCTCCAAGTTTAAACCTCTTATATTTCCTGTATTGGACTTCGTCTCGTCTAACATTGTGAATATTTTCATTCTCACGATTTTGTAAGGTTTCTGCTTGCTGACAGCATAATTTTGCGATGATATCTTACAGATACGGAATTTTGAAAACTGAAGACAGCTGCTGAGCTTCCCTCATCTAGCTACCAGCACATTGGTGCTGGTACTGGTACGAGCTAGTACAAAGTCTCTTTTACCCACTCTTCGCCATTATTCGCGTTCCGAACTGAGTAGACCAATTAATACCTTGCGATTTGCTGTTCTCCTACCAAGTCCTTCTACCAAGTGTCTGAATAGGATTCATAATTTTAGAAGTTAATTGTGAGACGGGACATGCTTGAAAGCCTTGTCCATAAAGGCGAAGACGAAGAAGAGGGATACAGACATATGTATCGCGCGACTTGACTCACTCACTGTGGCCTTTCACGAACCCTAGATAATTATTTAACTGATAAAAAATGACTTGTTACGGAAACAGACTCGTCAGCACATTAGTCATACAAGCACACCATTTTAGCTCATTACGAGAATTTTTATTCCAGATAATATGTTTACAAAATAGGTATGGAAATTCAGGGATATATCTTTTTTTTTTTTTTTCAAACGAGATCTACAGAATTTCGTTGCTTGGTAGAAAGTGGTATAATTTGTTTTAGTCAGTTCATCACCGAATCCACAACCGCAGAACTGCGTGTGATTTAACCGACTGGCTGACTGACATGTGTAATTCACCAAAACTCTTGTGTTATAATCTGAGAGCTGAGCACTGCTGCGACAAAACCCACAGCTGGTACGGTATTAATTGACAGTGTCAATAATCAGATAAAGGCAATTTTATTGCCTATGTGCGTATGCAACCAGCCCTGGTGTAGGGGTAGTGGAGATTAGGCTTTGTATTTTCTAGACCTCGCGATCGTTGGCAGTAAACAGTCAGTTTTACATTATGGCCGCTTTTTCTCCGAGGAAAGTACAGCCTCAGGTTTTCAGTGGAAGTCTGTGTGGAAGAGATTCGCTTTTAGACGCGTTTTCAAAATTGCGGAAAGCGACTTTTAGCTTCGTCATGTCTGCCTATCCGTCCGTCCGTCCGTCTGTCTTTCCGTCCGCATGGAAATACTCGGCTCCAACTGGACGGATTTTCATGACATTTAATATTTGATTATACTTTGAAAGTCTGTCAAAAAATTTAATTTTCATTAAAACCTGACAAGAATAATGGGTGTTCTGCATGAAGACCAATATAATTTTATGATCATACCTGGCTAAGTTCCTCTTAGAATGAGACATGTTTTAGACAAAAGTTGTAGAGAAAATCAACACAATTTTCGTGTTCAAAGGCGCTTTTTCGGAATTCGTGTCGTTTATGAGATAATGTGAAAAAAAAATATTGTAGAACCGGACAGGCCACAGGCATGTGCATTTCACGCCGAGTGCCTAAGGCTACAGACACACACTCGGAATATGTAATATTTACTACTTTTACACTGCAACAATGGTTGCACGAATTCGTCTCAGTGTTACGTTATAAATATATTGCCTGACGTTTTAGAATTATATGAGAGTGCCCATCACATTAGTCACAAGCCCTGTGTCTTAGCACCTAGATACTGGCGCTCTGATGTAGATCAGCCGTTAAAATAGCTGTAGGACGTTTACTGACTCTGATCGAGTAGTGTAGCTGCATTCCTTTTAACATTTTTGATGCTTTCCTCTTAGGGTATAAACTTGCTCGAAACCAGTGCCAGTAGTGGGATCGCTGTCACAGAAATGTGTTTCCGGAATATGTGAGTTCAGTTAGATGCAAAAAATGAGGATTTACAAGATCTTTACCTGGTAGTACACGATAAGAAAAAACTTATGATCCATAAGAGTTGAAGATATTCTTGTACGTGTAGCGAGCAAAACTGACTCACAGTAGGGCCCAGTGTTTATCAGCAAAATACAGAGGTTTTAGATTTCATACAAAAGGGGGAATTTCATAACAAGCTGAGCGACTGTCATCTTATCGCGAAGGACTCTGCGGAATCATTGGTTATGGATGACACTGAAGGATAAATCTACTGTAAACAAAAACTATAGTAAAGCTTGGAAAAAATGTTGAGAACGGCACGGGTGTTAAGTGAGACCAGGATAGCGTAGTAAGCGGGCTACGGGCTGGACGATCCAATGCTCGAACAAGAGCAGGTACAATTTTTTTTAATTTGAATTCCTTGTTTGTTACAATCTGTCCGGAGAAATTTAGTAACCGTTGTGTAGATAGCGCTAGAAACATGTAGGAGATACTTCCAGTGAAGTTCTCCCTTCTATTCTCAATCGCAAGGATTGATGTTGTCTCAGGTGAATGTTGCTGAGTTAGTTA
>Ga0123352_10002452_pt1 | contig 25846 bp, 37 predicted proteins | sample TergutLab28metaG_FD_89700 | JGI IMG/M metagenome (GOLD analysis project Ga0123352, IMG submission 89700) | Labiotermes labralis P1 segment gut microbial communities from Petit-Saut dam, French Guiana - Lab288 P1 | ecosystem: Host-associated > Arthropoda: Insects > Digestive system > Gut ...
CCCTTCCTTGAATTCCTTCACATTTATTCTGCTTTTGATGAACATATCCGATCTTCTTTGGATTTTGTCCTTGCTCTAGTTTAGCACTTTGGTTGACTTGGTATCACTTTCCGAATTGAAGCTGTAAAAAATGAAGTCAACTGCTATATTTTGCTCGTGGGATTTGTCGCCACGAGCTGCTGTCGCATATGTATAAAAATAATTGGTAGGGTATGTTGAGTTTTTATCTTTTCCGCACTCGGAACGAGTGCCAGCAGACGCGAAAGCGGCTTAAAGCAAAAATCGCTCCACGGCGATTTTTGCTAAAGGGAGTTTGAGGGATTCCCTCAACAAGCTGTATTTGTGCAACAAATACATTGCTTGCCAATGCTATGCCAATGCTATGAGCGTAAGTGTGCGCGTTGGCAGGCAAAATTGTAATAGGCTTGCCTTTTACACTGCTTGCCAGTCTTTTGAACTTGATTTTCGCCGTCAGGCAATTACATAAATTTATATTTCACTTCAAATCTACCCCTACAAAACATAATTTTTTTCACGCTGTATAGAGGGGCAAATAACACATCCCCAAACGGCTGAAATTTTCACGCTATATGAAAAGGTGGTGAGCTACAGAAAATTATTTTTTGTACCGTGAGCAAAGTGGGTTGTGAAATGCTCCTGTTTTTCACGCTTTATAGCAGGAGAAAAATCACTCGTACAAAGCAATAAACATTTCACATTTAGCAGAGGGGTGACAAAACCTCAAAAATTTCACGCTATATAGAGGCGTAAAAAATAAATTTCACAGACCATCAAAAAATGACTTGCCAAAACGCCTCTTTTTTCACGCTATATGAAGGGGATGAAAATTTTTCTGCCCGACAGCAAAAAAGCACCTATACAAATCCCTTCAAATTTCACGCTTAGTAGGAGGTGATATACCAACCATCGGAAACCCCACAATTAAATCCGCAGCCAACCAAATACAAATCTGCACTTTTGTCCATGCCGTTACTCAAAGGAACGGTGCGAGAGGTAGATAACGAAAACGCACCCTCTGCCAAACAAGGCAAGGTACAGGAACTCGGTTGGGATGAAAGCGGACAGGAAAAACAAATGCAACATCCCAAGTCTACCCTAAATGATTTGGACAGAACCGAAATCAAAATCTTAAACTAAATTCAAAAACGAAAGGTGAGAAATCAAATGAAAAATTCAAAAATGCTTATTATCGCTATTCCAGTAAACGGAAATGAGGCAACCGAAATCCTGCATACAATTATTTGTTTAACCGAATCAATCGACGGCGAAATTTTTGACCCACAAGATGCTTTAGAGGACATTTATTATGGAGCGTTAAACAAAAGCACAGAGTTCTAAGCTGACATGAATCCATCTGCCGTCGTTTTTTTGCGAAGGCAAAAAATCTAAAACAGAAAGGATGTTGCGATGAACAAAACCAAAACAGCTGAAGTTTCAACCTCGGAAACAATACGCAAAATTGGGAGGACTACCTACATTGTATCTTCCATCTATGCAGAGGACAACAAACAAGACCTTGTTGCTATCATGGCACGGCTGATACAAGGTAATGCCAACTTATCAACCATTACTGAACACGCCAAATCTGCATAGTAATTTACAATTAAATTTGAGGGCTGCCAACGGCGGTGATGTGCGCTATAATAAGAATATACATTACCGTCTGTTGGCTGTCGGAATGGAGGATATGATGAAAGGACAGCCAATAAAACAGGGTGACAAGTCTGCAAAACAAGCAGGCTGCCTAACCAAGAAAATATATTTATACGCCCGATTGAGCCAAGAAGATGAGCAAGCTGGGGACTCTAACTCAATCGTCAATCAACGCTCTATCTTAACAAAGTACGCTGAGGAAAATAATCTGACCCCATACGAGTTTGTGTATGACGATGGTTACAGCGGAACTGATTGGGAACGCCCAGCATTTTCTCAAATCATTGAAGATGTTGAGGCAGGGCTTGTGTCTACTGTAGTAGTCAAAGATTTAAGTCGTTTTGGGAGAGATTATCTAAAGGTAGGATTTTATTCAGAAATTCTGTTTCCAAAGCACGATGTCAGATTGATTGCAGTTCACGACAATGTAGACACCGATTTAGGCGAAAATGATTTAGCCCCTATGGTCAATCTTTTCAATGAGTGGTACGTAAAATCAACCAGTCGGAAAGTGCGTGCCATAATTCAAGCTAAAGGCAAAAGCGGTGAGAGGATTGCTGTTGTTCCTAAATATGGCTACCGCAAGATTGAAAATGACATCGGCAAAATCGAGATTGATTTAGAAAGTGCGGCAGTTGTACGCAGAATTTTCAATATGTACGCTAATGGTATGGGCGCAAGAGGTATTGCAATGGCACTCACAACCGAGGGTATTCGCAATCCAACAACCTACAAATCCGAAAGCGGAATTTTGAAAAAGCCTCGACCAACAGGAACGACCACCTATTGGAACGCATCAACAGTTACTGGCATTCTTGATGCACAAGAATATTTGGGGCATACGGTGAATTTCAAAACCTATTCCAAGTCTTACAAAGACAAGAAAAGCCGTAAAAATGCACCCGAAAATGTAATGGTGTTTGAGAGTACACATCCTGCCATTATTGACAAAGCGACATGGGATGTTGTGAGAAAAATGCGTTCTCACAAACGCCGACCGCCTGTGTATGGTATGCCGGGGTTATTCAGCGGATTGGTCTACTGCTCCGATTGCAACGCAAAACTGTATTTCAATATGCGAAAAATCACCACCAAGAAATATGGCGAAAAACTTGATGGCGCTTATGCCTGCTCAGAGTATAAAAAGGATTTATCGGCTGGGTATCCACGCAAATGTACAGCTCATTACATCCGTGAGGAAGTATTGAAGGAGATAGTGTCAGAAGAAGTCCGTAAAGTGCTGGCGTTTGTTTCTCAAGATGAAAAGGCTTTTGCACTTCAAGTCATGGAAACCAACGAAGCCGAGCATAAACGTGAAATCACAGCTAATAAACGGCTCATTGTCCAAAAACAAAAACGCATTGACGACCTCGATAAGATATTCGAGCGAATTTATGAGGACAATATAATCGGAAAGCTGAATGATGAGCGTTTTGCAAAAATGAGTGCAAAGTACGAGCAGGAGCAACGTGATTTGAGATTTGAAGTTGCAAATCTTGAAACTTCCGTTTCCACAAGCGAGAGCAAGATGGGCAATGTTGACCACTTCATTACACTTGTCCGTGAGTACACAGGAATTGAAACTCTTTCGCAGGGCATGGTGAACGCTATGATTGATAAAATCATTGTTCATGAGCCTGATGTATCTTATGGTAAGAATCGCACTCAGAAAGTGGAGATTTTCTTTGTTGGTGTAGGGAGTGTAAATTCGCCACAGGAACACTACACTCCGCAAATTAGCACCGATGATGACGTTGCATCGTAATCAATTCAATCACCGAGGGCGGTTTACTTGCCCTCGGTTTATCAAAAAGGCACGGTTCTGTGCCGAAAAATTCTTGCTTACATATGGAGTCTGACCGAAACCAACAAGCGTGCCATCAGATAGGAAGGCTCTGAATGTATATAGCGGATTATTCGCACTGTTTGAATAAACCAAGTCATCAAGCAAGAAATCAATCAACAAGCCTGTGATATATTTCCTTGCTTTGTGGGAAGTGTCTATGTCCATCGCATCTACCGCTAACCGAATAATACTTCTGCCTGTTGGCAAGGTCACGTATGCAAATTTGCCCACATTGGCAGCATTGTCTAATTCAGCTTCTGTTATTTGCTCCATCTCTGTGCCACGGAAGCTAACACTAACATCGTTATCTTCAATGCTTCCTGTACTTGGAACGCCATGCTCCAAAAATCCAATTTCAATAATGTTATTTACCTCTCCCCGAAGCAATCTTAAAAAATGCTTTGGTGAAGCAAAGAAACTTGCATTATTCCTCATTAACCAGACCTCCTACTAAATATGAATTGTTGTTTCTGTGCTAAAATCATCAAACATGGTTATCTTGGTTGATATGTAATCCGAAATGCGCTGTTTAGATTGCTCATACCATGCAAGGGCAATATCTCTGGCTAAATCGCCAAAAGTGGTTTGCGGAAACCGCTGGCGTATAGGGTTTTCAGGAAGTTGGCTAATTCTGATGCGCCTAGATGGGATAATAGCCAGCACTTCTTCGTTTTCGTTTCTGATTTCGCCGCCAAGCTCAATAGCATCTTCACCGAAAATGGTGATATTATCTTTGTAGTCGCCTTCTTCAAGTTTATCCATTGTTATGTCAACGATAAAAACATTTCGCTCAACTGAGCGAACCATCATAATTTCAGAGTGCATGGGTTGCACCTCCTTTTTTGCAATAAAAAAACACCAGATATTTTCTGGCGTTAGTGTTTGTTTGAAATATATTGATTATTGGTTTAGAAACTTGTCAGCCATGTACTTTAATTATACAGTCCAAGCATCATTTCTTCCTTAGCCTTAGATTCCCTTCTGCATATCAGAATGGTTGCTCATATAAAACAACTCCATCCCTTTTGATTCGTTTATAAACTGATGCGGGATCTGTGCTATTGGCATAGATATTTTTATCGGCAAATAATAAATCTATTTCTTTTTTTCCATTAAAGCAAAATTGCTTGTATATTGATGTTCCATTCTTTTGTTCCATTTGTTTAAGAGGTATTCCAATTTTGTCGCAGTCCATTATTAGAGGTAAATCTATATCCGAGTGTTCGTTCGGTATACCCCGTGAGCAACTACCAAATAAGATAACTTTTTCGATATCGTCTAGTGTTGCGATGATAGACATTATTGAATCTAATGTGTCAACAAACTGCTTGGGCAAGTTTTCAATCCGCTCTCTGTAATACATGTTAATTTGTGTGTATTTTAGAATCATGAAATTCAGCATACAACTCAACCGTGCCGAAAACATACGCACCTTTTAACATTTGTTTCTTGGATTTTAAACTTTCTTTGAAGTCTAAAACTATTTCATCTGCTTCGGGGTCGTATGTGGAAACGCATTGGTGTAATATAGAACGTCCGATTAAACAGTCAAAATTTTTACTATCAGGAACGCAAACAACAACGTCTGTAAGGTGTAAATTCCCAATATATAAATGAGGAAGTTTGTAAAGGGGAGACAACTGTTCCTTACCATAGACTCCGCGTGATTTTACGCTGTCAAAGGGCAATAGAGGATTGCCGTTTTCATCAAAAACCTTCGCCAATATCTGTTGCATCCTTGCACTGGAAATACAGGTGTGTTTTGCGCCTGTGTCAAACATAGCAAGGAATGGCTCGCTAAAGCCATCTGACCAACCACCGGAACTCGTTACAACTGTCCTTGACTGAAAAGGCTTGAAGTTGAGCAGAAACTCTTTATGTTCCGATGTATCTATCGGGACTTCGTTCTTTAGTGTGAACTTCACAAACCAACACCCCCGACAAAACCTTCAAGCCTAGAAGCTAAAAGGGCAGCACCTAATGAAATGCCTGACCCAAATGCTTTTATACCTCGTGTTTTCATTTTTACGTTATAATCATCTAGGAATGCTTCTGCTTGGTCTCGTTCATCCTCGTTGCAAATAAAAAGAACATAAGGGTCTCCAAAGGGTTTATCTGATACCGTCACGAAGAGCTTATCCTTATACTTTGTTTCCAGTTCTTCACGAGTTCCATAGTCAAGAGCGTCATTACCCCAAAAATCTTTTAGCATGTATTCAGCTCCCTTCAATTCAAATATAAATCTTTTATTTTAGTGTATGTCTCTGCCGCAATTATACCACAGCCAGTGAGATACCGAAACTGCAAAATTACAATCAACCGTCCAGTGTGTTTGCGGCAAACCATCCCAATGAAACAGCATCAGCCTCATCCTCTGTAATATCCTCTAACTCAAATTTATCCTTTGCGAATATTACAGTATTTTCTTTCTGCTCGCTGCGTCGCTTGCCCTTGATTTCACAATATGATTTCCAACGAGAAGGCGGAACAATTTCATAGGGTTTATCTATCTCATTAAATAAGCACAACAGCACACCCATCAGCATTGCCAGTTTTTTATATGTATCTACATTTTGGTTCTGTTGCTGTATGTCTTCAATCACGATTATATCAGCTTGCGTTTTTGATATAAGATTTCTGATAGTTTGTTTTGCGGGTAATAAAATATTTTCATACACATCATTTTTCTTGCCAAGTTGTACAACACCGTATTCAATTAACTTGCCATTATCAAATACTGCGTAACCTGTGGTCTTGGCTTGGTCTAAAGATAGAATCCTTACTGTAATCAGCTCCTTGCAAAAAAGACAGGATAGAAAATGACATCACAATCTACCCTGCCTTCAGAATATTATTTTATTTGCTTTTCCTGCTTCTGTTGCCTCGATTAATATTAGAAGGTAACGGAATACTGTCTGATTCTAACTCCTGGGATTCTCTTATTTCCTCATTGATTTTATCAATGGTACTGCCAAGTCCCATCGAAGCTAAGTCATCCGAATAATCGCTTAGTTCTTCCTTTGTTGCTTCAATGACTTCATCAGCAGGTTTTTCTAAAAGTTCCTTTACTTGCTCCTCTGTCATGTCTGTACGCTCCGGCAGTGGATTGACCTTGCGATTGGCGGCTCGTGCCTCTTTTACTTGCTCCATATAAGCATCAAAACATTCTGGGCAACAGGCTAATGACCTCCATGCGATTTTATGCGTACAGTAGGCACAAGCATAAAAAGCTTTTTTGCAATTTATATTTTTACAAATGCTGTTAGGCTTCTTAATCGTCGCCACCCCCAGCATCACCTGTACCGCCATCACCGCCATAACCCGCATCGTCACCTGCTTGCGGAAAGACCCAAAAGAAGTATTCACGTTCTCCGGCACAAATAGATGCGGTGGCTTCTGCGCTGAAGGCTTGCACCGCCATGTCAGATCCAAAAGTAAATGAGAAGCTATCACTGATGGTAACACGAGGCATGACTAATTTAGAGTGTTGCATAGTGCCGTCACAAACATCTTTGACCATAATATCGCAAACCAAATAGGCATCCTGCGCATAAGAATCAGACCTGTTGGAATATTTACGTCCTCTGGTCATGTACTCATAAAAGATAATTACAACATCTCCAACTTCAAACACATCTGTAGGAAGTGTAATAGTCCTAGTCGCAGGGTCGTAGGCAAATGCTTCTGACGAAGCAACAGCGGCCTGCGCGAATCGTCTGCCTTGACTGCCATCCCTATTAGCCATGTAAATCCAACCAATTTCATTTCCTGTTGTGCCAACAGCAGTAAATGCCGTTTGGACTTGACCAGCGGTTGCCACTTGAACACGCTCAAAAGCAGGCATACGGATAGTCGGGCTCTCTACATCCGTTACCGGATTAGAGTCACCAATGGTTTGAGCCAACAAGCCACCAACAATAAAGCCGTTATTAGCGGAAATGCTACAGGTCTTGTTACGCTTCAATGCAGATAAACGCCTACCTTCACGTCCTGTAGCCCAAACAACTTCCGCATCGCCTTCCAGTGTTGCATCCTGAATTTCATCTAAAATAAACAAACACTCTTTAGTGGCAATGTCAAAACCAACAATGCTGTCAATGCTAGAGATGCTATACTTATCAAAATCTAAAGCCATAAAAATTCCTCCCATGTTTAAATAAAAAAAGCACCTCGTTGTGAGATGCTTAACTGAGCCAATTTAGCTCTTCTTTGTTGACTTGCTTTATATCTACTGTACCTGCGAACACCCCGCTCATGGTCTGGGCATAGTGTAAAAATTTCTGTATCCTGCTAACACTGTCATTAAATACAGTTATGGGTAAATCCCAGACAGTCTGATAGTCGTACTTAAAACCTGGTTGATTGACCATGCTTGATATTAGTGGTTTTAACATAGACTTATGCGGAGTTCGTTTTTGCCTTGCAAGTCGCTTGCGCTCACGCTCTATCAAATATTTTTTTGTATATTCATCCGCAGGTTTATCAACGTTCTTTTCAAATCCGTGGATCTTTCTTATGTAATCCGTAAGTTGAACATACAGCCCCCTGTCTATTATTACCTTTGGCTCACCCTCAACATCTGCACACAAAACAATTTCATCTGTTTCACTATTTTTTCCTGGGATAAGCTTTGACAAGTCCAAATCCCCAAGCAGAGGTTCAGTCATTTCCTTGGTCAAACTCTAGCTCATCATAATAAAGAAATCAAATTCCCCAAGAGTTGTAAAATCAAACCCCATGTCATACAAAGCTACTTTATAGGCAGAAGGGTTACATGTAAGTGCCGTTGCCATACTATAATATTCGGATTCCCCAAAGTCGCATATTTCCCCCAAAGTAGGATGGCGCACTTGAATATTTTCGTTGATTACATAAGCTAACCCAAGGGATGATTGCCGAAAAAGCTTTAGTTCGTCAGCCATAATAGCAGACCCCTAAATCGGTGTGACAGGATGCCTTAAATCGTTACAGACAAAAATCAACTCACGGTATAGATATTTTTCGTTCAGCAAAATCTCCCTGTTTGAAATTAATTCAAACTCACTAAAGCCAAATTTACGCTGTCCATCAAAAAGGTTATCTAGCTCCGTTGCGATATAATCAACCCGTGTAGCCTGATATTGCTCTGCCATTTGCATCCTATCTACATGTGCCAGTACCCATATGGTGGTTTGATATAATGCGTAGGTTTTATTGTTGCGGTTAATCTTGTCGATGTCTACTGACAAGAGGATATATGTGTCTGCTTTGTTTTGGGTATCTGGCACTCTCATAAAGGGAAACAAATTTTGATACATCAAGGTATCAGGCTCGTCATTTAGAACATCTAGCTGCTGACTGTCTAAAGCCTCAACAATCATTGGAGTGTTGTAAATATCTGAAAGCAGTTCCATTTTGTATTTGCTTACATCAATCATTGGCATTATAAAATCCCTCCTATCGCCACCTCTAGTTCAGCCTTGAAATTTCCATAAGCAACATCGCTGACACTTATCCTTAAAATGAAACTGCTACCTATATTGGTTAATGGGCTTGCCTTTAATTTGATTGCATTTCCTTCTTGGGAGACAACGCTTATTTGACCACCGTTTAATTCTGGCGGCAGTTCCAGTTTCCATGCAACAGGGGAAGTTAAATCAATTGAATTTCCGTTGCTGTCAAAAATAACAGCATAAAATGGTTTTGCACTACCGCCAGATTTTACAATAGGTAGATTATTAAACCTAATGGCACAAGTCCCCTCTAACACTTTGGGAATACTCGATACAGTTGCTACTGCCGTAGGGTCTCTATAATTGGCCACCATCAAATCCCAGTTGTCGTCTTCCTGTATTTGCGATTCCCTAAGTGTAAGCACTGTAAAACCTTCATTACGTGCAGCGTACTTATTTGTGATTGCATCATATTTGATAATTGCGTAGGGAATAGGCTCGTTATTAGCCATATCAATAAGGAAACGTCTGTCTACATGAAATAATGCTGCTTCTTCATCATGAGGAAGTTTAATCCGGTACTTTGCATTACCAGTAACAATCAGCCTAGCTCTTTCATCTAAAGCCAAGGCGTATGGGTCACGCACAGAGCACCAGCGACCATGCACTTCAAGCGTTATTGGATTCTGCCACCTCAAATAGTAATTGCACTCTTCTACCATGCCTGTGCGTTCTATTCCGTGTCGGTTATTACTTTCGACACAAATCCAATATCCTTCGTCGTAAGCGAAAACATCACCCAAGGTAAACGTAACAGGCTCAGATAAAGAGGCTTGAATATCCATAACAGGGGTAGTACCTGCGAGAACACGATATTTGTTCATTCGCAGATTAATATGACCTTTGCCGAATATTTCTACATTTTCCTTATAAGAAGGGTCGTTTGGTAGCAAGCTGTCTATGATGTAGCTGGCGTTGTGTATCATTTCATTTTTGGTTGTGTTACCTTGCGCTCTCTCACGCAACTGCATTTTTTCAAAAGCTGTCATAGCCACCCAAACGACACCCCCTCTTTTTTTTACAATTTATTTAAACTTTAATCAGAACCTTCCTCATCTTCGATAGGTGGCAAAGATTCCTCACGCATTGTTTTTAATTTTCCAAATAGTTCTAAACCCATATTGGAGTAAATGGAAATCATCTGCCTTGTTTCTTTTTGAGTTGTATCCCATAAATCCATTAACCCTTTCAAATGGTTAGCGGAGCTGAAAGCATGGTAATCACGAGAAACCAGCGACTGCCTTAATAGTGATGGAACATTGATGTAATTTGCACTGATAAATTCTATATAAAGAAAGTTTATCAGTATCTCAATTTCCTCATCTATCAACTCTATTTCGAATGTAGCAAGGGTATCATTCCTCTTGTTTAAGTCTTGCTTACAGGCTCTAAAGCGCACACAGGCAGGTCTAACATGACCCATAAGAATCTCGTCAAATTCGTCCTCTGTAATGTTGGGTATGCCTGTGCTTCTTAGCATGGTTATCACTCCATCGAATAAAACCTTATAAGGCGTTGACATGGTAGCACCGCCTTATTCAATGTCGCATTTTAATTCGGCCTAAGCATGTTTATGATGTTAATATCAACCAGCGTGTTTTCCTTGCGACGCTTGCGCATGTCGGCAATGACAGAATCTCGCATACCCACTTCAATTAGAGCCTTAACCTTGCTTCGCACTAAATCAACTTTACCTGTGGCTAAGATAGCATCTAGCTTATTGAAACTTGCCACCTTGCGGTAAACGTCGCCAAAATTAAAATCATCCGCAATTGTGGGTTCAAGGATTAAAAGAAGCGGCTTGTTTAGAATATCAGGCTTGTGGTTGTTCATTGTCTCAAGCTCGCTTACAGGAACATGCTGAATTGCGCCATATTCATTCCAAACCCAACGAGAGCCATTTAATGGGCTTGTATATACTAATTTGCCATGAAATAACGATTTGCATGGAATCTTATCTGTCAGATTAAATGTATTTTTTCTTACTTGAACAGTACCGGAAGTGTCAGCATCACCTGATATTGCCTGAATATCAGATAGTACAGCTTCCATATCATTTGTTTTGGTATTGTCTGCATCTGAGCCTTTTGTAGACTCGCTGGTTTCTGCTGTTTCGGCAGCCGTGGTTTCTTCAACCACAGCTACCGATTCATCAGCAGTTTTATCTGCCTCTACCGTTGTGTCTACTGCATCTGTTGCGCCTATATCCACCGCACCAATTGGTTCTGTTGCTCCATTGGCGTTTGCTGTACCACTTGTTGAAGGGTTTGTTGGTGTAGTAGGCTTTTTTCCTTTTCTCATATCTGCCATTATCAAATTCTCCTATCAATTTATTTTGCTTCACAATTAAATGATGACGTACTTGCCAAATATAGAGCTAAAGATTGCACCTGCACCCATCTTGCGTTGTACTTGCCAAGATAGGGTTTGGTCGTGGTTATCTTCTTCGCTCTTTTCCTGTGAACGAGTTTCGCCTTCATCAATGAATTTGATAAATTTATCGTTATCAGGCACAATCAGCAAAGAGTCGTTATCAATGGCCCAATCATATATACCAGGGGTAAAGGCTTGTGGGATTTCAACAACAGTATTACCCATCCATTTTGCTAAACGACCTGTGGAGTGCATTTCGTTCATCATTTTTTCAGAATACTTTACTTCGGAAAGTTCATTTAACTGTGCAACAGCCATTTCTGTACCCATAATGCGGATGTTTTTACGAGAAGCTGTTTTTACCTTTTGGATAAGTTCTCACATATCTTGTGTTGCAAGGGTAGCAGCAACACTAAAAGCAGCAGGCAGATTTGTGGCTGCATCGTCAAAAGCCATAGCAATCATAGTGTCTACATGGCGAACAAATGCCGCAGTCATTTTGTTTGACAAGGTTTCAACATCAATTGCTCTGGTGCGGAAACGCTCAAAATCATCATATACGTGGGCGAAGAACCATTCAGTATCTAAACTGATTCTCCTACGACCACTTAATTTCTCGCGGTCAGTATCCCATGTATTACCGCTAAAACGGTTTACAGTTACCCAAGTGTTATCTTCGATAAGGAAATCATTTTTGTCGCCCAATGCTAAGTTACGTGCATCCACCAAGTCACGGTAGAATGGGTCAGACTTCCACGCATCATTAATAGTAACGTCAAGGACTTCTTCAATAATTGCAAAAATTTCTGGCAAAGCTTTAACTAGCTGCCTATAGTTGTACCGCCCCATGGCGTTAGGTGTAGGTAGCATTTCAGTAAACTTAGCCCTAATTGCTTCGTTTACCTTTTCTTCCTTTTCTACAGAATAGGCTTTGAATGTACCATTTCGTAAATCGGCAATCATTTTTGCTGTTCTGGTAAGATTATATTTCATAATGGAATTACCTCCTGATTTTAATAAATTTGATTAACCATTTCTAACAACTTCAATGCGAACTTTATGTGTACGTTGGTTTACATCTACCCCAACAAAGTAGTCATAGCCCATATCAACAATCTGCACAACTTGACCAACGAAAGCACCTGTAGGACGAGTGGCAGATGCAACAGGTCTTGCACTGTCAGGAGCCAAACCTACATACTCGCCAACAACGGGGTCACCTGTAATGCCGTAATCTGCAACACCGAATTTATCATTTGTATTCAAACAATAAACCCTAAAAACCTTGCCTGCTGGTATAAAATATTTACACTCGTTTTGATTTACTATGCTTGATGTGTCGTAATTCCAAGCAGGATTGCCAATTACAAAAACAGGCTCATTGGCAATGGTGGCAGCAGTAGGGATAATAGCCCGATATACTTCCTTGGTGGCATCAACCAATTCGCCCTTATGCACCAACATGCCGTTTTCTAAATCCACGTCGCTTATAAAAGAAAAGTTTCTACCTGTGATATGGGTTGATTCAAAAATCCCATATACACCACTTCCGCTAACATTAATATTTTCCATAAAATATACCTCCGATTTAATTAGAAATATTTTGCTATGTCTTCCCCGTAACGCTCTGCGAGTACGTTTCTTTCGCCTTCAAAGCCAGTAGCCACAGGCACTTCTATTGCCGAAAAACTTTTTTTGCCTCCTGGTTGGCTCTTTAACATGAAGTTGTAGTGAATCTCTTTGATTTCTTTTTCCACCTGCTCAATTGACTTGCTGTAATCAATTTCAATGCAATATTCAAGATATTCTGAATACTTACCCATTTCTTCTCTTCGGGAAGCTATCAGAGTATCTATGATGTCCCTGTGTTTCTGGGATAAGAATTTCTTCTTTTCGTTTTCAAATACGCCTAGATGTCCTTCTAGTTCGCCAATTCTTGTTTTGGAGGCTTCGTAATTTCCTGTCATCTCTTCGAGCTTGCTCATCAGGTCGTTTATTTTGGCGTTGCTGTAAATACCCACGTCGTATTCGGAAACATCTTTTGAGATTGTTTCCACTTCGTCTTTTACGCTGAAAACGGAGGCAACAGGCGGAGATGTAGCTTCTTGAACAACACCTAAAGCCATAGCGGTTTTGTTTTCATAATCAATGTTTACTACTAACCCTTCCTTTGTTTTTGTGGCCTTGTAGGGGAGTTTGAAAACAGAGTAGTCACTTTCTCTATCTATAACAACAACGCTCTTATCCCCCTCATTAACTGAAATGATGGCGTATTTATCATACTGCTTGCCTGTTCTATATCTGAAACTATGCTCTGCTAATAAGACTGAAATCTTGTCGCATATATCAGAAAATAAAATATCGCCCATTTGGACACTCTCCTTTTTAACAGAATTATTTTGAGTTTCTTCCTGCACTGCGCTTTCATCAGATGGTGCCGCACTATATTTTTTAATTTCTTTAAGCAGTAATGAAAACTGCTTGTTAAAATCTCTATCTTTTGAATATGTAGGATAAACTTTACTTTCAGGGAAACATGGCTCAACATGCTTATGCGACCATCTATTATCATCAAGGCCAAGAAGGCAGGTGCATGATATTTAAAGGAGTCGATTCTGAAATTATTGGTTTCATCCCAATCACCTTCAACATCATCAATTTCAATGGAATGATTAAAATATACCTCTCTGCTGTATGCAGCCTCCATAATGGAACTCATATGATTCCAAAGTATCATATCGACTTTTAAATATTCACGAGTTGTTCCAGTATCTTCTTCTGTAATTTCTACAAACTCAAACTCTTTATCTCCTGCAATACAACCTAGCGGAACAGTTAGGGGAACAATATCCCAGTCATGTCCTTTATCTTCAACTTTAACGTCGTGACCGCCAAGGTAATATCCACCTTGTTCATCTTTTATCAGATGACCTATTACCGGAAGATGGGGTAATTTTGCGTTGGCTTTTATTATTGCTTCTTTTGTTATATTGCTGTAGTTCCTGTTAATCCCTGTGCCTAATAGGTAACAGGTGACTCTTATTAACTTTTCTCCCATAGCTTCAAAGGCCACAGGTTTTGTGTTGAATACCAGAGTCTGATTTTTATTAAATTCCTTCCTTTGCTCCAATGTATTTAGCTCCTTTCTTCGGGTTTGCTTTTTTTACTACAAAATTTAAAACTTCAAATGGCTATCTAAATACCAATGTTTTTTATTGAATTGCTTGTTATTGTTCAATATTGCAAGCAAATCTTCGCTTTTCATGAACATGTACACTTCCGCACCATTTTGAGTTTGCTTCAAGTAACGGTAGCCCATGCCAGCTAACTTATCTGCTGTGTTTTTATTTACTACGCAAACCATCTTGTTCAAATCTTCTCTCCTCTCGTATACATCTCTATTGGCGGGGTCGTTAGTGTTATCTGCCCTTGACTGTTCGCCTGATTCGGTTAGCTGTCCTTCCTCTGATGCAGGTCTACCCCCTGATGATTGGGTATGACTTGATGGTGGAACTAACAGATGCTCAAACATACTGCGATACACTACATTTTCGGTGTAGTGCTGACCCAAAAGCATACTGGGGTTATTGCCCCTTGCGGCTTCTAAAGCGATTTTGTTTACAGCTCCTGCTTGGGTATGTTTCAACATGTTTTCTAAGACTTCAATCTCGTTAAACCTTGTCATATGTAGTATTTGGAACACAAACTCGTAATGGTCGTGGATGAATCCGTCATGTTTCATTTTTAGATTTATTGCAGAGGAAATTTGGTCTAGGATTACATAGACTTTGGATGCAGCAAATTCTAAGGCTCTCTTCATTTCAGCAGCGGTATTACTTCCTCCGAATCTTGGAAGCCCTGTTTCGTTGTGATATGCGTCCATAGCATCAGTAACTATGTTCATGTCCACGTTGTTGTTTTTATTTGTGTTAAGTACCGAAAGCTCCATAGGAGTTGGCAATACCGCATTGTTTTCTGCTAACAACTCCTGTAATCCGATGGCATACTTCTCAATGATAGGGTCTGTAAACCTCAAATGGTCATCATTCTTATCATCAATGGGAATCAGCATCTGGATTAGGTTTACTACGTCCTGCTCGATTTGGGTTAAGGCAAGTTGTTTGGCCTTCATTAAATCAATAATCAACAGCAAAACATGAGTAAATGGCGGAAAGATTGTATTGGTATGGTCGTTGTACTTAAAGCAGACCACTTTTTCAAAAGGCACAGGGGCAAGAGCATCTTCGCCACCTCTTGGCTTATATCTGCGCACGATGCCAGCAAGTTCTGCTGGCAGTTGCTCAATATCTCTGTCAGAAATCCTTGGGGTGTTTAAGAGATATGTCCAGTTTCCATTTACCGTATGCCTAAGTATGCACCATGCACTTGGCAGGTAGAATATTGTGCTGCTTTCAGCTTCTTCAATCCAGTAACCAAACACCGCATCTTCAAGAAACATTTTTAAAAGGATTCTATGTATCTCTCTACCTAAATCAAGCTGATTAATTTTAGCAGCATAAGAAGTGTAGTCTTGCTGAAACGCAATAGGGTCTTGACTCTGTTGATTGAATCCGAGTTTGACTTGGGTATTAAGTGTCCAGCGATATAAAACAGGCTTTACATAAAAATCAATCAAGTCACGAAACAGACCCAAGACCATATAAGCGTAGTTGTTTATATCAATAAGTTGCGATTGATACCGGATAATATCTGCGGTATATCGCTCTAAATCTTCTTGGGTGTAGTTTCTAATCCGATATTCAATAACATGTTGAGCTTGCTGGATTCTTGCAAATATTGAATTGATTGCGTTAATATGTTGCTGCTGTTTACTGGTTTCAAACTTAGACTGAGATTTATTTGGCGGAAGAGGAGTTCTTCTTACCTTGCGGTGTTTTCTTTTTTGTACCAACTTAAAACCGCCTCCTTCCGTCATTTTTTATAGGGTTTAGGCTAAGAGAGCTGTATCTATCCTTACGTTCACCTGTTCTTTCTTTAACTTTTACAATGCCATCTTTGGCTTCGTAGACAAGGCTAATAAGCTCATTAACAAGTAAACCAGTGTGTGCATAGGGTGATAGAAATTTCACTTTATCTTCTATTGATAAAGTTGAATAACCTTTTAGCTCATGTAATTCTTCGTCAGCAGAAAACTCCGATACCAGAAGTCGTATCTTACCCTGTTTAAAAACCTCTCGAAGTTGGATAGCGCAGTCAGAGTTAAACTTGGTAGTTTGATTATTAATTGCCCAAATGACCTTGGGGGCGTTAGGAACGAGGCATCTTTCGGCTATTTCATCATTGTTGCAACAAGATAGTGCAGCATATGTTTCCCCTGTGTCGGGGTCATATATATCTTTTAGTAGAGCCTCTAGTACACCAAAGCCTATACCCTTACCATCAACCACTAAATCGGTACATTCAAAATCGTGGAATAACCTACGGACGATTAATGCTAACTGGTCAGTAAGCAAACCTTCATGGTTTTCCGTATAGATGATATTATTTACAAACCTGTCGCTGTGGTTTTGCACTTGGGTTAGTTGGTTTATAAATATAGAGGAAGCATCGTTTTTCTTTGACTTAGAGGACATGAGAGCAATGTCTACCGAGAGGATACGTTTTTCATTTTCAGAAATAGGCATTATCTTAATGCGTTTATCACCTAATTTGTTTGCTATAGAAGATGGGTAGGATGGATATTTAATCTTGCGGGTCTTTGATATGTTGTCATAACTGTAAAAGCTACCATCATTATCTGAAAACCAGATACATCCCATTTCGATCATGAAGCCCAATTCTGTAAAATCCGATTCAGACATTTCATCTTCGATTTGTTCCCGCATTAGCAGGTTTTCTTTTATTGATAGTTGGTAAGGTAAACCGCAGACGAAATATTTACGTGCATCATCTATTAAGTTAGCAGCATATGATTTGAGTTTTGAAAAACTCCAATGACTTTGAAACCATGCGGAGCTTAGGTACATTTCTTTGTTACGCTCTACTAGATGGGCGTACTCTGGTTTGTTTAGGTACTTGGGTTGCCTTGGCGCAGTTAAGAATTTTCGTAGTACCTTGTTGATGATGTCAAGGTCTACTAATCTGAACTCGTCTACAACTAATATGTTGGCACGATTCGACCTTGCATTGTCGTTTGCTGTAATAACGACGATTTTTGACCCATTGTGAAATTCGATATGGGATGCAGCCTGATTAATGGTCACATCTTTTATTTCAATGCACAGGTTTTCAGAACTTGGCATTAGTATTGTTTTTACTTTTTCTAGTATCTCCGTTGCCTGTTTACGTGCCCTGGAGGCTAGACATATACGAGTGCCAGGGTATAGGATGCACCTAACTACACAGAAAATCGCAATAAGAAAGGACTTGCCTTGGCCACGAGCGGCGATGTACATAAAGTTTGTGCTTATGTTCATCAAGAAAAGTAGTATCTTTTGAAAAAGTTTCAATGAAATATTTAGATAGTCTGCACAAAAACGGTGGGGGTTCAGTTAGACCGATAAAAAGAAGCCCAGCTTGCAACTCCTTCCATAATTTTGGCGTTCTTTTCATTTTCCAGTTGCTTATCTGTTTTTACTTTACCAGTCATATTAAACCACCACCTTTACGCTTTTCAAAAGTTTAGCTGACAATATTTCGTTGATGTTATTGAACTCAGTGTAAGGAATGCAGGTTAAATCATAGCTGTGTTCAAACGCATAATCTGCTTTTCTCTTGTCGTATTCGATTTGCTTTTTTAGCTGTGCTTCACCACCAAAAAATTCACAAGGCTGATAGTGTTGCAAGCCTTGATATTCGATGAGCATTCGGTGTAGAGGTATGTAAAAATCAAATCGTAGCTTCTTTTTCTTTTTACCAAGCAAATCATTGAATGTATATTGTGGGGTATAGATTATTCCATTTTCATTAAGAAAATTTGATATAGCCTTTTCACCTTTTGACTTTTGACAATATGGGCAACCTACGCCATTTCTCAAATGTAATGCCCTAACTTTGTAAACTTTTTTGCATAAATTATGCCTTACTTCAATTTTTTTATTAATACCTGTGTATTCCCCAACCACTGTATATTCATCTTTGAATACTGCAAATATTTCCTGCTCAAAGTCACTTTGCGGCTTACGTTGTGCTATTGCCATTTGAATGTATCTGCATGTATTGCACTGCCCTACAACTTTTCTCAAAGAAGAAAAATGAGTCTCGAATAGTTCACCGCAATTACACCTGAATTTCATTGGCGTATAATAGTCAACGTAATCGCTTAAACGAATACACTTTTAATTCTTCTCTTTCAAAAAGTCATCAATATGTTTGTTCGTAAGCTTGCACTGCTCTCCTGTCTTTTTTCTTCCACATTTATTGCACTGTCTTTTATTTTCGGAACAAAAACGATGAAAGTCCACAATAAAAATTTCGCCACAACTACACAAAAATCGCATTGGGGTAATCTTCTTAAAAAATTCCCCATCCAATAACGTGGATGAGGAATTTGCGTTTACATATTCAACTACTTCATCATAAGTCCATTTGCTGCCTTTCTTACGCTCAGACATCTTCGCCATCCTGCAACGGCATGGAATCATCATCCCCATTTGCCTTGTTCTCGGCTTTCCCGAAAATATCATCAAAAGACATTTCAGAATCTTCTTCATACTGCGGTCTCTCAACTGTGTATCTAGCAATTTCCTCTTCATATTGTTGGCTATAGCTATTGTTGATATTTAGCATCTTGCATAGATGTCCTAAAAAATAGACGTTGATGTATTTTTTAATTCCATCAACGTCTGCCCACTCAGGGTCTGGCTCCGGTATGGGGTGTTCATTTTCCTATTTTTGAATAAGTGTACCAAATGTATTCTGGTCAGCAAGTGCATTGTCCTTATTTTGCACAGGTTTTAAATTGGCACTACCCAGTAAATCATTAAAGGACTTAATTAGGTTATCAACCTTATCACCATTTTGGATTGCCTTTGTTATCTGCAATTCCATCAAGCATATTTTTTGAAAAATACTTTCCTGTGCCTTGGTTTTGCACTCATGCCTAGAAGTCCAGTCTGCATACTTATCTTCAAGGTATATGTAATCTTCCGGAGCAAACCCAATGCCCCAAAAGGTTAGTGTGTTTTGGTTAATCTGCTCATGCTGTATTTCATCTAACGCCTCATATGACTCTATTTTATTGTTTTGTCGCTCTGCTTCTGCTTCCTCTTCAAGATAGGTGTCGTAGGTTCTATCCTTATATTGCAGAAGATTCGCCTTGGCTATATATCCAGCAATGCGACTTTGGTTAGCATTTATTTTCCTACTGGATGCCAGAAGCGATGATTCGTCGAAGTACAAATCAAGATGTAGTGCTAACCGCTTAATCGCTTCATCACTGCTGCCTAAACGCTCGGTGTACTCTCTTTCATAATAATCAAGGCATTTGATGCAAATGGGTATATGACCCCATCCCTTGAAAAATGGAGATTGGCTGGCGCGGAAGTTTCCTTTTAACCTCTTATACCCTTTCCCGCAACTTGTGCAGTAATAGGTCTTATCTTCAAAAACCTCAGGGGATGGTGCTGTTATGTTAGACTTATCAACATGCTTTGATACACCCATCGTACTTTTGCTTGAACTTGCTTTTGGCCTTCCCATAACAGTCACCTCCAATGAGATTAGATAAAATTAAGCGATAAGAAAACATCAACTATTTGTGGGTCAAAGTGATTTCCTCTTTCGTCCTCAATAATTTTCAATGCTTTTACATGAGGCATAGCGTTCTTATATGGACGAATGGAAGTTAGTGCATCGTATACATCTACTACTGCCATAATCCTCCCATGAAGGGGAATATCTGATTTGGCTAGACCTTTGGGATAACCAGAGCCATTCCATTTTTCGTGATGACTTCCTGCGAATAATAGTGCGTGTTTTAAAAAATCATTGTTCCCAAAAATATCTTCCACATGTTTTATAATATTAACTCCGTGATGAACATGGTTTTTTACTACCTTGTAGTCCTTTTTCGTTAGAGGATATGGCTTGGATAAAAGGCTATTAGAAATGGCAATTTTACCGACATCATGAAAAAATGATGCTGAGGCTACTGTTTCAATATCCCATTTACTAATTTCATCTATGTAGACACGCTGCTCAACCATTGCTTCAACTAGCAACTTGACAAATCTTGATGTCCTACTAACATGATTTGCAGTTGTATCATCCATCAAACCAGCAATGCAGGCAAGAGCATTATTAATCTTGTGCTGTTTGTCACAGTCATTCAGGGGTAGTAGTATTCTCATGCATCCTCACCCCCAAGTTCTATGAAGTTATTAAATCATATATTTGTCTTTTTCCAACTGAATCTTTGCCATATCTTCCTTTACATAATGGCGGATTGTGGTTTCTGGTGATTCATGATGCAGTAGTTTAGAAAGTACCTCCAGTGGAAGCCCCTTGTTTTTAAGAAGGCTTGAACCTGATTTTCTAAAAGCATGTGGGTACAACCCAGGTACATCAATCATTTTTCCGATTCGCTTACACCACTGGTTCAATGTACCGTTGGTAACAGACTCGGAGCTTTTTTCAAGTTTACTGAAGAACACCCAACCATTATCACTAATTTGATGGCTGTCACGATATTCTTTTACAGCAACCAATAAATCTTTAACTTCCTCGCTGAAAAACAATGTGACGACTTTGCCCTCTTTTTCAAGCACTTCGTTTATCACACGATTTTCAAAGTCTATCTGCTCCCAGCGTATCTGACTGATGGCATTGACCCTTGCCATTGTACTGAGTGACAGCATTGCGTACAAATGAAGGTCTAAGTTGCCGCTATCTTTTAACTTTTCTCGCATAAGGTCAATTTGCTCTTGGGTTAAAAATATTGGATTGATAACATCTAGGTCCTTCTTCGGGCGACCTATAAACTCCATAGGATTCTCTGAAACGATTTTCTTTTTGCGTAGAAATTTATAAAACGCAGATATAGAGGACATTCGGCGTTTGATTCTGCGTGAGTTGTTTCCACTTGATTTACAGAAGAAAAGAAATTCAGTAATATCATCCTCGTCCATTTCGATAACACATTTATTTTCAAAATTGTCGTAAATGAAAATCGAAAAATGCTTAAAATCATTTTCATAGCCCGCTACGGTTTTCTCCGACAACTCACGCAACGCCATATCAACTTTATACTTGTTCCAAAGTTTTAGAGTTTCAGGATTGATGTTCTTTAGCTTTTCATCATCCTTGAATCTTATCTTGGGACTCATTTTATTGGGCATTTAACCACCCCCTATGGAAAATTATTGTCGTGAAGTGAATACCTATCACAATCTTTATCTACCTTATATTCATAAGCAGACTTGCAACAATACGAGCAGAATGAAAATCCAAACAGTATATTTCCATATCTTATTAGCGATTCAGGAAGCTCTCCAGTACACAGCAAAGTTAGCACAGCAATCACCCATGACAAGATGTAGACTAGAGCAAGCAGATACAATAATTTTTTCGGAATAGCATCCTTACTGTGTTTGCTTCTTACTGTGTTTATAGCCCTTCGTTTTAGGCTTAACAGTTCATCATCCATATGTGTTCAATCCCTTTCTTTTCCATCCTGATTTAGCTGCAATAATAGATTCTTTAATTTGTTGGGAAGATTAACACCCATAGCAGAAGCGTTCTCTAAAATGGATAATCCCTCGTTGCTTATGTAGAAAACTATTACGATGCTTCTTATAATCCCGCCATCATTAATTACATAGTAGCCAATCATATGAGACATACCAACCAGTACAAAGGTCATTACTTTTTTAGCAGACCCTCGCCATCCGATGTTACTCGAAAGCTCTTTCTTAATAATGGCTTTCATCCACCCTGTAAAAAAATCAACAAACACTAATACAAACAAGGCGGTCAACAAATAGTCGTGACCGCCTAAGAACCAAATAATAAACCCTGATGTTGCTGTGCAAATCATCCTCACATCTTGCCCTCCTACTAACCTAATTTGCTTCGTTACTTATCACCGTATATCTCATTGGGAAGAACACAACAGGATCCAATACTCCTGCAATCATTGTTACATTAAGATTATTTACAGTAAATGCTCCTGCACCTGCCGCTGTTATTGTATCTCCTTCAAACACCTCAAATAATTGGCACTGTCCATCCCAACCTCCGCCATGTATGTACATCCTTGTAATCCCATTAACGCTTACACGAAGCCATCTTGTAGCGGTGGTTAAGCTGTCAACACAAATCCCAATGTACCCATTTGATGGAATTACAAAGTTTTGCAGGGCACTTGCAATTGTAGTCGCAACTCCGCTAGTTGTGATGATTATATGACCATCCATTGATGGGCTGGTTGCAGCCAATTGACCTGTGTTACTATCAACCCCTTGTTCGCCACGTAAGCTTTTTAACCATTCTGCGAGAGTTCCAACAGACCCTTCCTGTACTGCTAAATCAAATGCAGATAAGCCATTGTTTCCATCCGCACCGTTTTCACCATCTTGGCCATCATTGCCTCTAATGAACTCCATATCGCCAAAGTCCATATCTTGAAAATCAATAGGAAAGAATACAGCACTTGCAATGGAATCTAATATGGGGCTAGAACTTGCATTAACAACATGATTACCTAAGCCAGAAACCGTTATCACACTATTAGGAGTTACTTCAAATATTGCACTGCCACCATCCCAAGAATCACCACCAAGATAAAAAACCGTCACACCATTGCGCCTGACATTTAACCAAGTCCCACCTCTGTGCAGGGATATTGCGATGAATCCGCTTTGCGGTATTGTGAAATTTTGCAGGTCTGATTGTAGTGTCGCAAATACTCCGCTTGTGCTTATGACGATATGATTTTCTGTGTCAGGCATATACCTTAACAGTTGCCCCGTATTGCTATCTACACCTTGTTCACCATCACGACCTTGCGCAGAAACACCTGTGTCAACTCCACCCACAACCCAGTTTAAATTTTCGGGATCTATATGCGGAGCAATTCGCGCTTCGGCTTTCTTTAAATCTTCTAAACGTACAACATGGCCATCAGCACTGGGGCTGACAGCCATGTCTATTTGAGAGTAATGTTTTATTCCAGAAATTTTGCTCACCCCTGTTCTTATGCGATTATTATCAGACAGGGTTAATTTCGGCTCTTAGTATCAAGGTTAAATCGTTATCAATGCCTAATGGCACTCCAAATAAGACACGCACAACATTGGAATTCATGCGCCTTAGTTCGCCAACAACCGTACTACCTTCACCATCTACTAACTCATGGGTTACATTTACTGTGCTTAAACCATGGGTTATATCGTAGGTAGTTTCCGTATCATCACCAATAATATCGTAAGTGAACTCAACCACCCTAGCAAGGTCAACTATTTCTCTTTGAAATTCGATAATAGTGGCATCCAATACAAAGGGGATTGCTCCAAGTACAGTACGCCAGCGAGTCATACCATAGGTGTCGCCTTCGCTTACAGGCACTATCAAACCATTTCGTATGTTGGTTGCATTGTTAAAATCATTCGCACGAATTAAAGCGTATGTATTGTCTATTGACTCAACCATATAGATACCATTTTGCGTTTTATCTAACTGACCTGCTACAAGCACACGATTTCCCACAACCAATGTTACGCCATCACTTTCAGTTATTGAATCCTCTAAGGTCAGCGATGCGCTGTCATAGGTGCCAACCAAAGGCTCTGTTAAAACACATCTAACAGTTTCAGTAGTTAAAGCACTCACGTATTCCATCATATCTCGCATACGCACCAAATGATTGTCTTGAGTAGGCGCAACACGCATATCCGTTTGTACATAAGTTTTTATACCTGACACTTTTATTCACCCCATTTAATTTTTAAATTCTAATATAGGCTTGCCCAGAAAGCGGCACGCCAAATCTATAGGCTAATAAGTTGTTTGTAGATAGCCCTATATCTATCTGTCCAATGATTTGTTCATTATTCTGGTCTACAACAAATACCACCATCGCTTTGTGTGTGGTGTTAAAATTATGTTGGATTAACCACAGGGCAGAAGGAGTATTTTGAATATGGATATAAGAGTTTAGTTCCGACTTTCCATCATTTGAAACAAAAAGCTTATTGTCGCTGCCCAGTGAAAAAGCGTTGCTTTCATCTGTACTTACTAGCTCATCAGGGTCTAATGCCTCTGCCCTTATGCCTGTATTAACGAAGGAATTTGATATGGGATTAAATATTTCCCATGTCCCTGTGGTTGGGTTTATCCTTGGGTGTTGAACAGGAACACCGTTAAGAGCAACGGAGTTAGTATATTTTCTGGCCACGGCCAAAGTAATAACATCCATTAAATTACCACCCAATCTCCCTTGGAGTTAAGTATGTACACATCACCTGTAGATATAACAAATGCCGTAGCTCCCCATGCTACTTCCTCAATAGATGGTAAGCTTACTACATCTTCCGGGGTATCTAACAGAAACTCCCTGTAGTTCGGGTGATGATTTACATTTCCGCTTTTCATTAATCTATTTGCCAATATGCTCACCAACTTTCTAATTTATATTGAAGCAGCATAATCCTTGTGATAATATAGTCGCAGTAGAGAGTTACATCTACTTGGGAAGAAGAGGACTATTATGGCATCAAAAAATATAATACCATTAGGATATCTTGACTTGCCCGATGGCTTAATAGCAATAAGTGCAATGAACAATATTTTTCTTAATTTCACCTTCGAAGATATGGCAAACTGGGAGTCTTTGCGTTTAGTTGTGAACCTTGTACTTGATGCCTATATCAAAGAAACTCCTAATACAACAGCTAAAACCATTGAGGGTAGCATAAAAGTAAGGACTCAATTCCAGCATCTTTTAAAAAACGATGGAAAAACCACAAGAGACCAAGATATTAAAATCACAGAGGACGATGATGAGGCAACGTACCTTGAATTTCAGAACAGAGCGAAAACTAATAAGCCTTTAGAAATACGCGCTGTTGAATACTTTGGACTGGGCATAAGCCGTAGTAATGGTGCGATAGCAAATCAAATGTGGTTACTGGCAGAGGATGTTGAATCTGTTCTGCACAACAAGACTTTTTCTCGCTATATATTTAAAGATGAAGCTACAGGTGATACACATCCATCCAGTTCGAGTATAATGTATGTAAGCTTACCTAAGTTGTCGCAAGAGAATAGCCCCGCAGGAGAATTAGCCTTATTTCTCTTGAGAAAGATATCAGCACCTAGCAATGAAAATGTAAAGCAAGTAGCTGATGCATTCAATGCCAGCTTCAATGCCTTTAAGTTGGAAAAGGAGCTTTCCAATCTAAAGTCAAGTGGAAATGAGTAGTAATCATGAGTGGCTGAATTTTGGGAAAGTAAGTAATCTTTCCGCGCTACCGCACGGGAGTTTATCGCGTTTGTTTCCCTA
>Ga0123352_10002455_pt1 | contig 25839 bp, 17 predicted proteins | sample TergutLab28metaG_FD_89700 | JGI IMG/M metagenome (GOLD analysis project Ga0123352, IMG submission 89700) | Labiotermes labralis P1 segment gut microbial communities from Petit-Saut dam, French Guiana - Lab288 P1 | ecosystem: Host-associated > Arthropoda: Insects > Digestive system > Gut ...
CCAACCACACGGGTGTTGGGGGGGGGGGGGGGGGGGGGGGTGAGGGGGGGGGTGTGGGGGGGGGGGGGGGGGGGGGGGGGGGGGGGGGGGGGAGGCAGACGACTGAATACAGGGCACCGGTGGAATGATTCTGAAAGGGGAATACCTACGTACTTAAGAGGAAAACCAGTCCCATTATCACTCTGTTCACCACATACCCTACATGAACTGGCTTGTGTTTGAACCCGGACCTCTACGGTGGGACGCAAAGAATAACCGTCTGAGCTACGGCAAGCTTTCATTACCATATTCAAAACAGCCAACAGGTTTGAACAGCGAAACTGTCCTGGCAGCTTAACTATTTCATGGTATTGCTGTATTTTACTTCACTCGTTTACTTATTTATGTTTTATTAAAAGGATTCTGTAGATCGATTAGTGGGAGGATAGTAAATAGTGTTTCGTGACCTCATATGAGGGAGTAACACGATTTATGCAGCAAGGATCACAGCAATCCACCCAAAAATAATAGAAGGCCAGGCGGCTATCTCTGGGACGTACGTAATTCGAGGCTAGGATCTTCAGAATAACAGGCAGACATCTAATCTCTGGGCTGTACGTAATTCGAACCCACAATCTCCAGAATAAGAAACAAAGAAGGGCAGCTGGTCTCTAGGCAGTCCGTAATTCGAGCCTATGATCTTCAGAATAAGAAGCAGATGTCCAGCAAACGGCTGCTGAATTCTCCTCATTTGCATAAAATGAGATCACTTGACACTGAAAGGATCCACGTTACTGCGCAGTGAGCACGAACAGGTGAAGAGCTTTTTCAAGAAACAGCACAGATGGTGCATCGTGAGGTCAAGGCGCTGCATCAAGATAAATAAGACATTCCTTAGAGCTACAAGCGCAATTAGGATGGAGATATGCCCATGCATTAATTTAACTAAATGAAAGGCCTTACAACATAGTCACTCTAAACTAAAGAACCGAGTGTGCACAAATATTACTGCCTTCTGGGGTGTAACGTCGTGTAGTTTGGTAGGCAAGCAGCACGTCCTGAATGCAAGCGAAAAACGTTAACAGCTTCAACGAATCTGTTGTGATAAAAAGCTTACATTTCTGAACAGAATGAGAAGAGATATCTGTAAAAGGAACCTACGTCACACATTCGGGTGAAGTGAGGCTTGTGTTTGTGTAACTCTTCTAATTACACTCAACTAGATATAGAAACCAAAGCGTGCGAGAACACTGCTCAAGACGTTGTGCTTCAGTTGTCAATCAGGTGGAACAAACATAAAACAAGAAACCCTACAAATTATTACTCGGCAAGTGCAAAGGCGCAACATGCCACTCTACATTTCGATCTCTGTTCCTGCCCACGATATGATAACGAGGAAACGAATGTTGCAGCCGAGAGACAACTCCACAGGGTAGGGTATCACATGTTATTCATGTGGATATGTAACACTAACACATTAAAATATCAAAGAAAGGTAATTTTCTCTGCTACGTTGTACAGAGTGGGGGGTGGGATAGCGTATTCAGTACAGTGACTAACCTAGACGCTGGAAAATCTGGGGTTCAAACCCCGGCAAGAGCAAAATATTTTTTCTCCAACACGTCCAGACAGGGTCTGGGGGCAATCCAGGCTCCAACTCAGTAAGCAAAGGGGCTTCTTTCCCGGAGGGGTAGGGGGTTCGTAAAGCGGCCGGGTGCGTTAATTTCATAATGTTCGCCTAGTGACAAGCTTAAACACGAGTGCAGCTATACCTCTACCCCCGGCATGCCTTCATGGTGTGCACAGGGACAACGTTACCTTTACATTTTATTTTATACTTATGTGGAACTTGGTCTTTCACACTCAGAGAACAGTGAGCGCGTGTTAGGGTTGGAGTGTCTTACCGAGGGGAACATTTGGACCCAACAGACAAAGCAACAGAGGGGAGGAAGAACCTGCATGTTAAAGAGCTTCACAGTTTCTAATCTTCATCAAATATTACGTGGGAGAGTTATCCAGGAAGTCAGTTCTTAAGCCAGGTAGCCAGACACGTCAATTACAGTTACTTAGGCAACAATCATCTCACATATACAGGGCAGGGGTGCACAAATCCCATATGCCACGTCATCCGAGCGACCACATACTGTATGGTGGCGCCTATATTTATTGGTCCTCTCTATGGAACTTGCTTCATGTCACTTTCCTGGCGCCTCCAGTTTCAAGGCTAGATTTTTGGAAAATCTGTGTCCCCTAATAAGCGGGTCTATCAGTTAGTTAGTTACCCAGCCATCATGCCAAGAACATCAGACAGTTAAATCTGAAGCCCCTTCACCTTCCACACATCATTCCGTTCGTTCGTTAGCTTGTCAGAAGCCGGTCAACAATCTGACAGGCACAGGGGCAGCCAACCAGAAGCCAAACCGCCGGGGGTACATCGATCAAGTCCACACGTCTTCTATCTTAGTCGCATTCAAAGAGCCGAAAGGCCTGTCCATTAATTAAACGAATGTTCTTTTAATTTGAAACATCTTGCTGTCCCAAGGCCATGTCCTTGAGAAATAACTGCACATTCTGTACCATCAAGACATCCATGTTAGGGGTGTCCATCTCACATACAATGCAGGGTAGTGCAGCTCTTTTAGGACGGACAGCAAACGCCGTTGCATGTATTGCGGTTAGGAGACAATGAGGGAAGGTGTATTTCAGCTTGGGTCAAACATAAACTCACCGTCCCTTCGTTGTTTAATATTCGTTCACTAAGAATGTACAGAGTGTTTCGCATTTGGTGCGCCAAACTTCAGAGTGTTATTACATGAACCACTTTGACTAAAAAATGCTACATTAACATATGCCCGATTATCAACCGTTACATCGCTACGAGCATTTCAATATACTGAATCAGTTCTTACGCACCACCTTGATACTTACGCCAACTCTGGCAAACACTACTTCCTCGTTATCGACTACTCGTTTTGTTGCATGGACCTTGCAACGAAGTCACTAGCTTTCTTGTGGGGGCATGTAAAGGCCCAAAATGTAGACAAGAGAATAACTCTTACAGCGAATCACGGAGTCCACCGACCGCATTAAGGGACATGATGAAACTACCAGAAAGGCAGAAAACTCTCTTTGAGACGCCAGAACTGTACAGTCAGAACGGTGGAAGTCATTTTGAATACTGACCAGTGTAACATAAATTGAAAATTGACGTTCTTTGATATTATATAATCAAGACTGATGTTTTTCTTCTGTGTTGTATGTAACACACCTACGTTGACTAACTCGGCAACATAACAAAAAAATTGATGTTTTTCTTTTGTGGTATAATCTGACAGGTAATTTTCTCTCAGTGTTATACAAACAATAGGGTAAGAATTAATTGCTGCCTTTGTTTTGTGTTTTGTAATGTTATACGACACACGTTGTACAGCAGATAACACTTGATGGGTATCTTTCTTTTTGTGGTTTTATCGGACACAGAGCGTTCTTTTCATTTGTACAGTATGAAAAGCAAACGTACTGTAAAGTTTTCGGTTACAGTCATACACGTTCATTACAAGTATTTCAGCTATGTAAAGGCTGCTAATCGGGCATATGCTAATACAGCATTTCCTACTCAAGATCACTCGGGTAACTTCCCATATTTTGACACACCTATGCGGAAACCCTGTAACTATGTTGCGCACAGTGGCAATCGAAGACAGAAAGCCGTGCAAGCAACAACAGAAAAAAAACACATACACAAAAAAACACACACGCGCGCACGCACACACACACACACCCACACGACATTGTCCAACGTAATATACTCGACTGTCATTCTGGCCACTGTCCATCGTCTCACTGCCACTCGCGCCGTGACATTAAGTTCCGTGCAGAACTTGGTCTCTCTGACAATCACAGACCATTCTTGTCTCACAGAAGCCTTCAGTCTCCACCTCTTGACCCCCACGTACCTAAGGTAATTTTCCACATTTTCGAGCCATTTTTCCAAGTATTTCCTGCAGCTACCTGAATTTCCCACGAACAACATCTTTACCGTGCTCATGTGTTCCACTCCAGGTACGTGTCCAAACCATCCCAGGCGTCAACTGTATTTCCTGGACGAGGTTTGATTATTTATATAGATCTCTAGGCTCGGTGTCAGTTCTGGATCTCCATTCGTCATTTTTTTTACGGGCTCCGTAATTTTTCTCAAAAATTTCCTATCCAATACAGCTAAAACATTCGTTTCTTTTGCATCTCAACTCCAGGTTTCTGCTGCATACCTAATTACTGGGCGCACGACAATCCGATACATCCTGAGCTTGGTGTTTCGAGATTGTATTCTGCACTTTAAAATGGGACACCAGGCGTCACAACAAAGGTTATCAACTTACAATAGTTCTCTGATTTCTATGTTTGTATCATCATCTTATGTGTCTAAAGCACCAATAAATATTAATATCCTCAGCCTCTCAAAGCGGTTGCCTTGAATCAATATTTATTTCGTTTTCTGCCATCTCCTTTCTCAACGGGATGTGTCCACGTATTTGGTTGGTTGGTTGGTTGTTTGTTTGGTTAACTTCAAGTCCCAGTCTGTGGATTGCATTTCAGTTCTACATGTGTTTGCATTGTGGTTTTGGGGCTCTGCCTTATGTCCATCGTCTAGGTTAATAAAAAGCCATTTCGGAGACAGAACTGTCTCCTTCTTCAGGTGGAGAGGAAAGAGGGAGGTCGTACTCTGCTTCACACGTTACAGACAGCTAGCCTCGATCCAGTCACACGCTTCCGCCGGGATCCTTACTCCACCGTTTCCTTTTGGCTAACAAGCACAAAGTATTGGAAGCCAGTTTTGGTTGCATCATCAGCAGACGTACGAAACCTATTGTACTGCGTCCATCAGATCGAGCAGATTTCTGTCCTCGAAAGCAGCTTGTGAAGCGTTACGAACACGTTCAAAAGGCTGTATGTGTCAGTCTTAACAAATTCGTCGGTCATGAACTTTTACACTTACTTACTTACTCCATGGTGCAGAGTCCTTCTTGAGAAGCTAACTGGTTTGCAACTAGTCAAGAAATTCCCCGCATTTCACGAAACCCGAAGGTTCATTACCGCACTCACAAGCGTCCGCCACCTGTCTCTATCCTGGGCGAGCCCAATCCAGTCCATATACTCACATCCCACCTCCTGGAGATCCATCCTAATATTATCCACCCATCTATGCCTAGGTCTCCCTAGTGAACTTTTACACTTAGCTAACATAAATTCTACAAGGCTTGGACCCACAATTTCTACTGTCTACCAAACTACAAATGGTAATCAACAGCAGAAAGTAACAACAACAACAACAAATCCTGCTGTATACAGTGGTTATAAACGTTACAAATATTACACCTGGCAGAGGCACACATTATGTCTTCCGTAATTGCAAGCAAGGGAGATATAAACAGTAATACAAATTTTGATCGGGGAATCTTCAAGCAAGTCCTAGGTGCAGGTGAGAAGATAATATTAAAGTATATATTAAAGAAAACGGGTATGGGTGCGTGCATTGGAGTAATCTGGCTTAGGACAGTGTTCAATGGCAAGCTTTTTTTGAACAGGTAACAAATCTTCGAGTTTTACAAAAAGTAGTTATATCTTGACCAATTCATTCACAATAGCCTAATTCCCAGTCAAGTTCTGACCTGATAATCTTCCAAATACTAGTCAGACGAATTATATTTTACTATTACAAATGAACGGACGGTAAGATATGAGGGGCATACCACGCGAATTTCATGGCAAATGCAGCTCTGCTATTGGTTGGGAAACAGACAGACAGATCCTCCTACAAACGGGCTGCGAACCGACAGCAGGAAATGTATTAAGTGTCACTAATTGCAACACAATGGATCTTGACTTGCAACATAATTACTGTTTGATGACAAGTACTGCGAACAAAATTGCTGGCAGTTGTTCTTGGCAACAATAACTGAAACAAGAGACATGTTCCCATCGGTTCTCTTCTTTGTTTTCTGCCATGCCTATAAAGAGCAGTTTAATCTTTATTTCTTATTTCTTTTCTCATAAGGTTTCATTCCGAATTGGACCTTCTTGCGCACAAAAATTTACAACTAAGAAGAGCTGTTTCAGCAACATATCTGATGTAGCAACAGTTCCATAATAATGACACGCCATGTTTGTATTAATTTAATACACACAATGCGTCTACGATTTATGTGAATTTCATACTTGAACTGAACAGGTTCTGTGCACAGACTCCGTCGTTCTCCAGCGGTGGGCAAATAGAAGAATCGAAAGCTGTTTCATGTAGTGCTTTTGCCTCTAGTTCGGGCAAGAATATAAAGTGAAGTTATAATCTAAGAGTTAAGTATGGGGAAGATTCACATTGTGGTCTTGCGGGCTGTAGCACTGTGTAGTGAGACAGATTGGTGCCAACCTTTCGGTGCAACTAACTGCCACCATCTTCAGATGACCGATCCAGTTCGTTGGTACCATGCTTCGAAGGAATACAATGCCCCCATCGTCGCTTTCGTCTGACGACGAAGGCAGTACGTTCGCCAGAGACGTTCGTACCAACATAGTACACTACCAGACTACACGGCATCACAGTCCACCAGGCTACAGTACGGCTTACCTGAAGTCTGAACGCTAAGTCCTAAAGGAAACGGGAACTAAGACGGCCAAAATGAGGAACGGAGAATATGAACATAAACAGGAGAGTCTTCCGGTATTACTAAGCTATCGCATTATAGATGGTATTGGTATGTAGTTCAAGTGAAACGGGCCCGAAACAGACGCAAAATTTGGTAGCGAGTAATTAACCTCTTGGAAAACAGGCACTTGGAATGCCGAGGAGATGGATTATTCGATATATGTGATGTTAAAATCTTCTGTTTCTGTTATAAGAAAATTAGTCAGAAAGCTAGAGTTTTATGTATTGAGGCAAACACGTAAGTTGATCCCTGGAAGTTGCAACTGCGGAAGGCAAACCGGCAAACACAACTGTTTGCGCTATTTACGCGTAATAAATAAGTATATCATCAGGTCCTCCAACTTTTGTGGTTGGTCGATCATGATCACGCAGCACCGGTGATGTAACAATTGAAAGGCGAAAATCAAAATGCTCAGTGCCACTTTGTCCACAAAAAATCTTACACAGAATATCCTAGGATCGAAGCCGGGCCTCCAAGGTGAGAAGCCGGCGACTAGCCGTTTGAAACGTGGCATGGCATTTGTCAGTTCAAGTGAGCTGTTTTATCGTCAACTTGACTTAGATATTCAAGAACGCCTGCTGTTTAAAATAACATACGAACATAAATATCACAGCAATATGGTCTTTCTTCCCCTTATATTCGTTTTCTCAGTTTGATTCTACTGTTTCCTTCTTCTTTATTTCTCCTTTTCTCTTCCCCAAACACTGTATTACCGTCGTTCTCTGTACCTCTGTAAAATCAGGAAGAAAATTCAGGATCAATGCTCACAAAAGCAAGCCTGTAAAACATGGGACTCAAACCCTCCTTTACCTATAGTCCATCCGGCGCTCAAGTCTAGTATTCAGACGGTACTGCATTACACTTCCGAAAATGCACCAGAGTTACATTACATAAGCAAATACATTTCCCGACGCAATGCAACCACTTCTCTTACACCTACAGATATCGAACCTGATGTCTGGTTACATTTATCCTACTACTATTTTCCTTCCTCTCCTGTCGCGCACATCAGTGGTCACCACAAAATGATCAGACTATGAAAATAAGAAAGACGTGAGCGTATTAAACCAATCATTCACTTCAAAACTAATCAGCATCAGTAGACGACGAAGTTCGCATTGTGCTTAAATGTCATGCCACAAATTTTTTAACGTGTGTGTCACTCATTCCGGCTACGTGGCATGGAATGATTACGTGTTCGTGAAAAATAAATTGGGATGTATGTGGGAAGAAGAGGTCGTCAAGTAATTTAAGGAACTATTCCGGCATCTACGTGTATGATCACTGAAACAACGCGATAAACCGACCATATTCGGTGTTCCGGTCGAGACGTAACCACGCACTTCCCAAACATAATCAGAATCGTCACCGCTCGAACTTCTTAGTTTCACATCATAAAAATGTGGAAACTCCACGCCATCTGGTTCCAAGCGGAGGTTAGCAATCAGTTCCACGCTCCGGTTGGTTCCATTTCGGTGAAAGAGCACGTGCATGCAATGACACTAGCAATGGTGGGGTTAGGTGAAGAAAAAAGTGTTTGTCTCTATTCAGTCGTCCATCCCCAATTTGTATAGGGCTGTAACTCGTCTGTACAGCAAGTGGTGACCCTATAATGCAGGCCCGGTCAACCCATAGCTCGCGGGCAACAAACTGCCCGCGCCATAGTTTTATGTTGCACCTGGAGAAATTTGAGATGAGAAAGCGTCTTTCAACTCTTCCCTTGGCAAAGCCAAAACAGAACGCCGAAGAAATTTTGAAAAGTTATGAGCCGTTTCTATATGAAGTCACACGTTGCATTACTAATGTGTTTGATACAAATGTGCTACAATTTGCGACAACATAGCCTAGGTTGTGAATTACATTTTTTGGAAACGTTTCCTATCATTAATCAATATATTTTTATTGCACATGGTGCACAAAAAATACGAAGGTAAAAATATACATATAATTAATTATATGTACACTTAAGCATCTTCCACTCTGCGTATTGAATTTCATGTTGCCTACATGTAGAACAAATTTTGCAGAAGTTGCACGCAGATCATGAAGGCTGCGGGGGCCTGCTCTAATGGACACCAATGTTACATGTATAAAACGGGTATAAATGATCAAACGTTACCGCTATTTTGGGACACAGTGTTTGAACTGAAGGCCAAGTAATTTAACAGCTGGTCTGTCCACCAAAACAATAGAGTGGATTCATATTGAAAAAAAGGAAAAGGCAGCCAGCAGTCTGCTTTGTCATTAATTGGTTTGTAAGTTACCATTTACAGTTAGTTTCAGGGAATCAACCAAGGTCACATAAAATTAAATAAACGACGCTGAGAAACGCTGCACTGTCAGCAGCCTCTCGGTTTACAACCTCTTGCCTACGAACCCACACTGAACCGCAACACGAACAACACATTCAATCAAGCAACTTGTGGCTCGAGGTTGTGACGCGAGAACACGGACACGGCATAAGTGTCCTCATAAAATTAAACGCCTCATACTGCACCAACCACTACCAATTCCTACTGCCGTCTTCCGATATTAACATGCAGTGAGCGCCTGCATGAGTCTCTTGTGCTTCCTTCACTTATTTATTTCCTCGTCTTTCTTCATTGTAATTTTTCTTTCTTTTAACAACACAAACCTTACATAGCCTATGACTTTCTGTGGTTCCTTGGTGCATTTGTCTATTTTATCTGTCTTTGTTCTATTTTTATTTATTTTTATTTCCTGTTTAGTTGCTTCCTCTTCTTTCTTTCCTCATTCATAGCAGTGAAGCACGTTCTACAAGCGCGCGCGCACACACACACACACACACACACACACATATATATATATATATATATACATACTTACGTACATACACAAACACACGTACATACATAATACATAAATACAGACATATGCACACTTATGTAACATTAACAAGCACATATAATATTTATGTTGCCGTTTTTTTTTCTTTTCTTTATTTACTTTTGAGACTGGCGGTTCTCACGTGTTGGCCATGAAGATTACTATCTGGAATGCGACGCCATGTATTATAGTAGACAATTGGTTCCAATTCATTTGTCTCTTCATTTGTTACTTATTCCCTTTTTATTTCTCCCCTCCTTGATTTCTTTCTCTCTTTCTACCAACAAGCAAAGACAGGGAAACAAACAAATATACGTATGTTTCTATGTACACTTGCCAAATGCCCGAGCAAGTGTCGAATCACATTTTGACTACAACCATGATGTGTACCACGTCAATAACTAGTTACCTTAAATCTATTTCACTTTTATTACTGAATTAACTAACTAACTAAACAACCCCATGGTGCAGAGTCATAGGGAATCCTAAAGTTCAATACGGTATTCATATCCATCCGCCATTCCTCCCTCTCCTGAGCCAGACGGATCCAGTCCATGCCCCTCCATTCTGTTTCTACAAGATCCACTTTAATATTACCCTTGCATCTCTTTTCTTCAGGCTGCCCCATCAAAACCCTGAATGCATTTCCTCTCTCCGCCATACACGTTACATTTTATCATGTAACATATAATAAAATTGTTCACACATTTTAAATATACGCCAGCGATTCTCTTTCAATTTTCAGCAAAATATACAATTTCTTGTATCTCATAAGCTTGAACAACCAACACACAGACGTCCGTACACAAAACATGGATTTCGTACATCAAGACAAGTAATTTTAGAAGAGGGCCCATGAAATTTATTGATACACGCACTCGCGGCGAAAGTAACTCTCGCTGGAAACTGAGATGTATTAAATCTGAATGGATGATCCGATGGCATTACAGATATTCTTGGTAAGCACACTTCTTTGACTTCTATGGCGTAGTTATCAGACGCTTCACTACAAGCCTCTTACCATTAAAAAGCGTCAATAGATTCAGGTTTCGTAAACACATTACAGGTGCACCAACTGTCAGTGTCAGTATCAGTATGTGTTGTGGTAAAGCCGACGTTTTCAAATAATTTTAAAAATTCAGTAGAAAAATATATTACTTTTATCAGCATCCCGTTTTGCAAATTACGTTCTTTTATTGCAATCGCGATTATCCTGTTTGTTGTGTTCTGATACTTCTGGTATTTCCTTCCCTCCCCCTTCCCAAATTTTACAGCGCCAATAGCAACACTTCTGGCTGATGAAATTGCTCCTTTTATCAATTCTGCTGGACAAATATACTGATTAATAACAGTTGTAAATACCGAATATTTTATCTTCTAACTTATCGACTATGTTTCCTGTATTTCTCAATTTCAGAAATCCTTCAAAATCCTTATTTAGCGTCACTGTGTAATCTCAAGCGATTTCTTGCTAATTCACCAATATGAGTATCACCTTCAATTTGCGTTCGCGTGTTTATCCTCAAGCAGATTTTCCGTAATGTATGTACATGATTACTTAATGCATGCCAGCATTTCATCCTCTTAGGTTTTCTTGGAATGACAGGAACAATTTGTCAAAAATCGCCAGGTACAACAGTGACTCCTCCCATACTTGATTTCTTAATAAATCTTGCAATGTGCGGCCCAAAGCTTCACATCCTGCCTTAAGTGGCATAGCATGCTGACAACCAAACAATGAACTTGCACTATTGTAAAATACTTGCTTGGCAGGTTAATAAAATGTTTTTCCTCTTCCACCACGAGGCACAGTAAAAATTGTCCCCCCTTATTTACTGAAATCAGAACATGTAATTTCATTCAACACACCGCATACAGTGCCAGTTTTCGACAATAAAATGTCGGGACCAAATGACAAGGCAATGTTTTCACAAAGCTGTCTTTTAAGAAAGGTTAATAAAGTGCTGTTTTTGTATTAGATTCTACATGAAGCCATTAAAGGGCATTTTCTTCAGTGAAGTAAACTCTCTGGCTGTTTTAAAGACATACATTGTAATGAATGAGTGACGGATGTAACACATACGCGAATATTGAAAGTTTAAACATTCGCCACAAAGTCTTATGAGTGCTGACATATCTGCCAAGCTCTGTGTGGCTTCAGCAATGTCTTATCCTTTACTCATATACTTGCAAATGCATTTTATGGAAGTATCGCACATTAAGAAGAGCGTCACAAATTCTGGATGTGGGGGCCAACCAGGCACTATCCGTTGATCATAAATTTACACACGAACATATCCATTCTTAACATAAACAGTAAATCTCCATCTTCGGGCTTTCTTCTACGACAAACCAGGTGAACACTGGGACTAATTTGGGGGTTCCCTTATAAATTTTCGGGGATATTTCTCCTGTTACACATAAGAAGTGTGGAGGCGTGCACAAGGGCAACCAGTGGCAGGGCAAATAACTAGTGTAAGTGAAAGTGGATCGGGGATACATTGAGGAAGGATTCCTCTCCCACAAAGAAACAAGCTGCGAGATGGAGGCCCAAACGACAAAGCAGAAAGATAAAGACGAGGACGACAACGACGACGACGACGACGAAAAAGAAGAAGAAGACTGAGAAGGAACTGGAGAACGAAAGAGGAAGAAGCTGAAATAGTGGGAGACACTTGGAGAGAGGTCACGGACATAGCTCGAAAGAGAGTCCGCTTCCGATACTTCGTGGAGGCTCTCTGATCCGAATTGAAGTAACAGGAAATTTACTGACCTAACTGACTGCATACATATCACATTAAGTCTCAACAAAAAATTTTACCATGTTGACAATGATGGTTTAAATTTTTTGGCCCAAATTCCTGGAGTGCCCGTAAAATAGAGTGCACGCAAATTCTGTCGCATTATGTTATTTCGGACTGCGTCTCGAAAGGACTAAGCGCTGAGCGCTGCCGTAGTTCGACAGTTACCCACGTTTCGGAGCAGCTTACTGCCGAATCATCTGGATCGAGGACAACACCACTGTTCTGTCAAGGAAATTACTGTTTACGTTTCCTCAATCAGAAGAGCTCTTTTCTACAGTACATTATATATTACAAGTTAACATCCAATACCTTATCACGGAAATCTTTACATTAAATTGTAAACTATCATTCAACGGGACTGAAATACTTAATGTTTTTCAAGTTCCTATCTCTGTTTCCTGATGAGCTATGGCTGCCGCAAAGACGGAAATACAGACATCCTGTAGGATCCACTGAAAGAGTGTTACCCCAGAAACAAAACAAACCAATTCCTGACGTCGGTCCGTTCTTTATTTCCACAGCACACCGAGCGGACTTCATCTATTAAAGTTGATCCATTGGAATGTGCTGTAGCTGTCGGCAGTAATCGGATAGATTACTGCCGACAACTACAGTTTAATACAATCGCCAAGCGCTTCTCCACGTCTCCTTCATCTGTAGTTTCTTTATGCTTAGAGAACACCAGGCGTTCATGTCATATACTGCAAGGCTTTATCTGGTTGCGTTACACTATAATAACGATTCTGTTCCATTGCTCTTGAGTATTATCGGCGCAAAGTTTTCTACAGCCTACTTCATCGGTCGTTCCTTTATTCTGAAAGAAAATCACGCGTTCTCGCCGGTAAGAGTGCTGCCATCCAGCTGTGTTACGATGTATTATACGTTCGTGCTCAACAGTTTCTTCGGTCTCTGCGCGCATTCCACAGAAAACACGTTCTACTGTAACTAAGGCAACGAGGGAGTAAAATGCAGTCGATTCGTGGATGTTTCTCCTGCAAACCGGAAAGCATGGCACTCAGGGTATTATATACAGGAAGATCCCCCGTATCCTGTGGATCGCGAGTCACTCTTGCATCACTTCGACGTTACGTACGGCACACAGACCAACACACATAGCTAACATTAGGCAAAATGTAAAAACAAAAGCGCGAAATGCTTGCGGAAATGCCCCATATAGCCTAAGCCTACGTCAGTCATAAAAGGTGCTCCTGTTTCACCATTGATGCCGTCGTTACGTTTCGGTTGTTTGTGCAAACAGTCGGCAGCGTCCCCCCCCCCCTCCATCTCTCTCACATCGCGCCAACAGTGCAACTGAAGCGCAATTTCATGTGTGACTGCAACGCAGTTGTTTGCTTCGAGTCAACGGAGGACGACGAAACCAACAGTAGTCGTCATATCCGGGTCTTACGAAATAAAGACAAACAGTGCAGCAGAGTCTCGCAGGTTGTTTGTCTCGCGAAGTTCTCTCTTTTACTGTCTAAAACCCTCTCGTCCTCTGTCTTCCCTACAAAACCATCATAAATATTACGGGATTTATAGAAGAATTTTTATCGTGTAAGACCAAGGGTTATCATTCTGAACAGTAACAGTTCAGAAACAAAAATTCGTATTCTTATTTTTAAACGTTCAGGCACTGATAAACCCGTAACCCATGAGAATCGGACCATGTAATGACATTTATGACTGGGAATGGCCTTAGGAATGAGATCCTGACGTTAAGACATCAACTCAGAAATAAACGTGTGAAATTAAAATATGTAAAATCAGGCAAATAGCGATAACAAACCTATACGCCCGAGAATAGTTCAGTTAGATTCATTTATTAGATTTCTCGCCAAAAGCAAGTATCCTGTCAACAGGCCACTCATACTAAATGTACACAAAATAGGATCAAACAACGAACGTGGATCCTCAAGGTAAAGCAATTCTACCTTATTTTATCCACATGTACAATTCGGTACGCGCTGTTTGCAGGCTAGATGGTCTGACTCACAGATTACTCACAATAAACGCAGGAAAGTCCTTTATTTGCTTGGTGGGTACACGGAGACCGATAGTACCCATAACATAACGGAAGTTTATTTTATTATATCGTAATAAAAACATTCAGCACTGAGATATCGTTGTGTGGAATAGCGTACTGTGGGGCTGAAACTAATCGACCTAATAATAATGGTCACGATCGAAGTCCATTAAACAATCGATTTAGTGAAATAGATTCTATCACTGCTGCTGCTGCTGATGATGATGATGATGACGATGATAACAATAGTAATGAATACTACGTCAAAAGTAACAATACTGCAAATGGTCTACTCCGAAGCGCTTTGCACGGTCTTTACCACAGCGTTCTTCACGCGGTTTCACAGTACAGGCGTAATGCAACTTCATTTACGCCCATAAAAGTACACCCTTCCCTACGCAAATTTTCAGTAAACTCAAAATATATTCCAAAGGCATTATGTGCAGATCTCTTATACCGAATTTCACCAAACTACAGCAACAAATTTGGAAAATAGGGCAGAATTCATTTACGTCCTGGAATAAAGTTTAGATTTCACTGCGCCGATTTTAATAAAAACCACAGTCGCTCTAGAAACTTAGTGGAGATCTTGTATACCGAATTGCACTCAAATAGGTCAAGAAATATGGAAGTACAAGTAGAAATTCATTTACGCTTTTAAGTAAAGTATGGCTGACAAGAAGCCAATTTTCACCAAACTCAAGCTTGCTCAACAGTTCTTTTTCTAAAAAGTCCTACACAGAATTTTATAAAATTCTGAATAACTGCTTAGTCGCCAGTCGATGATACCAAGTCACAGACAGACGGAGGGGTTGGGGCGGGTGGGGACGTTGTCTCAGCCTCAGGTGCCCTTTTTTTCCTACGCAAATAACGTCCAATAAAACGTCGGAATTACTTTTATCGTTACTAGCAGCCTTACTATAATTAGTGCTTCATCTCTTCTACTATCAACTGGCCAAATCTTGGTTTTATCTGAGAAACGGCAGGAGAGGCCGTTCAGGTTTTGAGGCAAATCAGATTTTGGTCGAAAATGCTTCGCTGCCCTCCATACCCCCAACACGCATCCGGAAGTACTCCTACGGGACTCGCCCTACAGCTCAAGAACTCAAGAACCAAGGTTCTAGAGACGGCTCTGACAAAGTAGGAGAGGTTAAGAAATCAGAGATCAGAGTTTTCGGCTGGCGCCAGTGATGTTCATACAAATCTACAACAGAGTTCGAATTTTACATGCCGCATTTCAGCCGACAAATTAACTCCAACACATCAGTCATTAGCAGACAGCAGATCATCGGAACAAGAAATGAGAACCCTATCGCACTTCGTGTGTTGGATTTCCATTTTAAGGACAGAACAAAACGAAACAGGGAACAAACATTGCAAGAGAATAAGGGTGTGTACAGAATGTCGTACTGATATAACATCCCAAACTTTACGGAGTAACTCAAGGCAGTAACATTCACTAGCACGAAACGAAATGTCCACCACTACGGTTTTTAGCTCATTACAAGAAACAAATAAAGAAGTAGTAAACTGCAGCGTAGAAATTAACACCCTTATTGTTATGCACATTTTAAAGACATGTCGTTTCATGTTCTCATATGGTTTCTTTTCCAACGAGTCATTAGTGTCATGAGAATTCAAATAACATCAACTCAAGGTCGTGTATGTAAACAAAATTATACACTATACCTCAATACCAGTCACATTTGTGGTGTAGCGTTGTGTTAGTGATGGTGTGGAAAGACTGTACTGTATATTTTGTTGTGTCTCATTCTGGCGTGCTGTACACGTAGAGCTGAAAAAGTTTACAGCACGACATGGACACCTAGTGATTAATATGCTACCCCGTGTATTTTTCTGAAGCGTGAAATAACATTACTGAAAAGTAGCATTCAGTAGGATTCAATCGAGTGGCAACGGAACAACAGATATCAAGGGCAACGGACACGGGGCACTTAAGTATGGTGTAATGAAATGTAAGGGTACAGCGTTGGTTTCTTTGCTCCATGTTTGGTATTTGTGAAACCTTCATTGTGAAACGGCATTTCGAAAGCAGTGACAAGAAACTTATACGCAAAATGGACGAGGAATTAATGCAGTATTTTGCACCGTTATTAGATGACCAGTTTACTAAATACTCTGTGTTGTTGTTGTTGTTGTTGTTGTTGTTGTTGTTGTCGTCGTCGTCGTCGTTTATTCATTACCTGAAGACTTTCGTAATAAAAACTGAACGGCTTAACCCTTACCCTGCTAACGTGGAGAATAAGGTGAGCTCCTAATAATACCAGCAGATGGCAGATGGGATTCAGTTCGGCGTTTAAAGGGTTAAGTAACTGCCCTCCAGTGCAAATACTGTCAAGGATAAAGTAAAAGATCTGGACAACGGTATTTCAAGACATCTTATAGAAGAGACAGACATTTTTTTTTGCATATACCTGAACAAGATAACTTATGGTTTCTACGAGAAACGAACTGCTGTTACAGCGAGTTATGCTTCAGATGATACAACGAAAGAAGAACAAATGAAGATGTTTGGTCTCTCGCAGATAACCAAGGACGAAGATATCCAGATGTTGCCAGCACTAAGTTGTGACTAAAGAAGAGATGTGTCTGCGCAAAGCATGGCTGCATCAAGTGCAGAGTTTGTTGCATAACTTTCATATGCTACCTCAGGTCCAGTTATGCCCTTCCATTGCATCCTACATCGACAAGTACTATAGGCAGAACACCAAACAACAAGGCAGCAACAAACGAGAACAACAACAAACTGTTCATATAATACTTTCTCAAGCACTCAGCTATGGAGAATTCAAGATGTTTCTGAATGAAGTGAACTCGCAGTAGCACTGATTACGAATTCATAACAATGTTACGTGGCTTAGCCGAACATACACTTCACCATTTGCTGCAATGTTTGTCTATGGATGTCAAGAAGCAAAATTACCCCCAGACTGTAAGAGCAGATATAGCTGCCAGCCTTGAAGATCTTTGTTGATTTCAGTGCCCGCTCTGATAAACTCAGCACAAAGCTTCAGCATCTTTGAATGGCTACGTATTTTAAAAGATTCTGCAAGAAAAACACATATGACCATTTCCAAATATAACTGATCTTTCCATAGGAGAACTTCACGTCAGATTTAAATCAATTATGAAATATACACTAAACATTCAGATTTAAGACAAAACTGAATATGAGGTACAGGAAACGCAACAGTTTGCTAGACTGGCTTAATTTCCAGAATATTCCACTCTGGTAGTTAAATTTATCTATTCAATAAAAGAACTGAAACTGATGAAATATATTCCAAAAACAGAACATTACAAATGCTGCAAAACCTCATTTTAGACAAGGGTAAAATTGGCGTGTACACACACACACACACACATTCCCGGTAGGTCCTCCGTACAAGTGATCAGCTCGTCGCACATGCCGCTACCTACACAGCACACAACAATCATACGAGATGAATGACCTCAGAGGGATTCGAACCCACGATCCCAGCAATCAAGCGGTTTCAGACCTACGCCTTGGACCGCACGGCCACCGGGATCGGCGATCAGTAAATTTGGGTGAATAACTATTGCCAACGCCGATATAGATCAACCGTCTTGCACATGATAATACTGCTGATTGTATCGCTAACAACCACGTCTAAGAGATGGTGAGCTGTCAGTCAACATGAAGGGTGACAGCTGGCACCACTGAAGACTGGTAAGCAAGTACTGATAAATATATCAGACAAGATTCACCACCCCTCTCTTTTTCGACTACGTTCAGAAAATTACGTCTCTGTTTTGTGAAATGTGGAAAGCACTTGTTTACGCGACACTAATCATAATGATGCACACAGTTTTAGGTGATTATTGAGCAGTCCGGTTGCGCTGCCTCTGGGCAGGGCGGGGGCTGCAGTTTCTCTTCACCCGTCTATTATTTGAAAAAAGGAGAACGACCATGAATAGCACGTTGCTACTCACAGACTGGTCTACACGGCTTCATTTCCCAACAGTCTTGGATCGTCATGTCATATTTATTATAACTCAAAACGCTCTTCTGTGCCTGTGAACCCCAGAGTCAAGGTGGAGGTGGTTTTGAAATGGTCAATTGCCACGGTCGATTTCCGAGGGACCGGGAGTTCAAGAATTTAACTTCCGAACTGCACTTCCTCTCCTGCAAGCCCCGGACAGCAAGACATTTCGTCTGATCTGCAGTTGTGTACGTATCGAAACTGATTTATTTGAAGTGTACTAAAATGCAAATTTTTGTGTATTTTAAACCCATACACCCTGCACCACAAAATTAACTCTAAGTACGTCACATATATTAACCGAGATAGCTCGCGAACAATACGACGAACACGATCTGATTCCGGCCTGAGGCACAGTTGTTTCTCTCCGTTCTCACTTGGCGGCCCACCTAGCCACTTATTATTTAATGAATATCACCTGTCTCCAGGAGATAAGTGACGGAAGCATGCTCAGTGGCACAGGTAAGCACCCGCACACCCTGCAGCGTGAGGGCCCCGTGGGTAAGCGAGACCCCAAAAACAGAATGCATAAGGGTGGGCACCATAGTGACCCGTGCACTTGGACCGTGGTCGAAGTTATGTGCAGCCCTTTGGTTCACGCATTCAGCAGCCCCGCAATTTGAACAAAGTACGAAAAACCTGCTGACGGCAATATCATCAAAGTCACTCGGTTTCAGAAAACGCTGGCCCAGATGTCTAGATCTAAATGCGGTCAATGCATTACAGTCACAGGACACGTGAGAAGCCGTTTCAAACGTCTGTTTGCAAACGTATATCGCAGGCGGGGCTGTATACCAGCCCCAGTTTGAACAGAGCGGGACCCCAAATGTACAATCTAGATTTCTGTGGGGTTCTCCGGATTTTATTACATTCTTCTGACACATGGTAATATTCTGGATTCCTGTTATTCGAGGAGTAACGTCGCTTATAGGGGGGGGGGGGTTGATTATCGAGTCATGGGGCTAACCCCGACTGATCATCACGTCACTAAGAGTGCAGACCACTACTTCTTCACGCGCGACACGCCCTTTCTCTCAAACTACGCAGACACATCTTGTATACCTCCTGCGACTGCTCAGTCAATATATTCGCCATCACCATCATATTTGGACGTTGTCCCGTTACGACGCGCCGTGCCCGAACGACAGCAAGAGGTTACGGTAAATATGCCTAACCATGCAATGTCACCTAGAAAGGTGGATAGAGTGGAACAGAAAAGATTCCGACTTAAATTCGAGACAGAGCCCTGACAAGGGTATCGTGACTTAGGTTTGTCGTGTTTCATCACAGACGCTCAATGCAAACACTGGGAAATTACCCAAATTTCGGCCAAGACCGCTTACATCCACACCCTCTTCAATCCACCAGTCACCTCACCATTTGACGCTATATACAGACAAAAGCATTGTTCAGTTGCAAGTTGAATTCTGGGCAAACCGAATCGAGTGTCCATATGGTCAACTATACATCTATATACAATGGTGTGCAGCTGAAATCAAAATCCAACGCAGTGGAACCTGATCGGGCACAGCACGACCGGCCCGCCGCCTGTGTTATCGCCCAGCATTAACCTTCTCCCACAATCATCTCACGGCGCTTGCTTGTCTGCAAAGAAAAATTTCGGCGCAGGTTTTAAAAATGTTATTTTGTTTTATATCTTTAAAACTGAGTGCATGAAATTGCCTTAAGTCGGGGGGGGGGGGGTGTCAAGTGTAGGCGTGAGGCATCGTTACGTAAAAGTATCTGTGGGAGGAACGAGATAAAGTTCCACACACTCTACGCATGGCGATAGATGGAGCTGCACAGTCAACTCCGCCCTCCGGTCGCTTTACTCCATGTACCGGTAGGGTCACAATACCATCACATCCGCATTCGACTACAGTAACTAATAATATACACAAAATTCCAGCTTGTCGAAGAGAATTTCGGATTTGCTAAAAAAAACCCCCTATTAGGCTACATAAGTTGTTGCCAGATTTTAGTATGTTGATGTTACTGAAAGACAATAAAAGATACAACGAATTCCCCAAACACCTTGAACCGTTGGAGGTATCAACTGTTTGAATATGAAAGTTACGTTATTGCCCGAACACACAGCCCCTACTACTTAAAACCAATCACACTTTCGGGCAGTAAAGTCGACTTTAAAGCCATCAACAATAAACAGGTCCCGACCAGCATCAGATTGCGCGCCTACATTGTCAGGCAGCTACTGCCATGACTTCCCTCACCTAAATGAATTCGAAACCGCTAAGCTTGTTTTGTATTGCTTTCCAATCCAAAACAATCTGGTGCTCGCTAAGAATTTCAAAGGCGCTGGTTTTAGTACGTAGTGGGAATCTCTATATGGTCGTTACAAACGGAAATATATTGTCACATGTTGCTTTAAAATATTCACAGCGCAGTGATAATAATGCGCACCATCTGCTTCAGTGTTAAATAATTCAACGTTCTCCTTTTTCTACACAGAAAATCCGACAGTTTTGTTTCATTCTCAGAATAAATACCTATGACATTTTAACCCCTTACAAGCGCAAATGTTAATTATGTGTACCACCTGCTTTGACACAATAAACTCTACAATTTGCCGACAAAGCATATTTGTAAGTTTTGTTTTAATTCAGAGAAGCATCCAGCAACCGACAAAGCGACCAGATGCGGTGCAGACATAAGCAACAACCTTCTGGCAGAGCAAAACTCCAAACAACAAGCCCCGCCAGTGAATAAAATCCTGACCAAATCACAACGACCTTCCACGCCTACAACCCATTTTATTCTGTACACAACCCCTGTCACCCCATAACTAACGAAACTCAGAAAAAAATCCATGAAACTAACTTGAGAAGCTCGCAGTTCCTCAGACAGTCAAGAAATTCCCCAAACTTCATGTAAGATGAAGGTTCATTACCGTGCTAACAACAGCACGCCAATCTTCCCTATTACGAACCACAACATTCCAATTCACACCTTCATATCTTATTTCTTTACGATACGTTTTTTTATATAAGCCTCCCCCCCCAACTCATCTTTGTCGTGATAATCCAAGTGATCTCTTTACTTCGTGTCTTCCGATCACAACTTTGTACGCATGTCTCTATTCCCACGCATGACACGTACTGTCCATCCTAGTAATATTTACTGAGAAGCAGAAGCTTCCCATTATGCGCTCTATTTCATTCTCCTGTTGCTGTCTCTCCTCCGTATCCTAGTTATATTACCAGTGCATCGTATCCTATTTCACTCTCGTAACAATACTAAATTACCTGGTAAATCCACAAGCTCCTCATAAGCTGATTCTACCATCCGACGGGACATACCTAACGTCTACAAAGCTTTACTGAAATTTATAGTTTTTCTGAATCTAAAAAAAAAAAAAAACTGCCGAAGGGGGCTCGTCCCCATTGACGTGTCTTTTATAAGCCGTAGCATTCACCTCTGTAAACAGTCCAACAGATAAGCCACAAGTAACTAGGTTGGAACGGCATTCACACATGTGATACGGTAGTGGGAAAACCGTCGATGACGGGCTAACTGGACTGATTTAGTGGTGCTGCTCAGACGAACTGCTACAATGCCTTCAGACCACGGCCACTTGTGGTCGCATTCAACAACTTTCCTTGTTCACACTACATCCCATTCCAACTTTGCTGTGTGGGGTAGTTGACGGTACTTTTGAGAATGAGGTTATGTAACGTCAAATGGGATCTTAAGACTATCACGTAAATGAATGATGAACGTGAAAGGGGTGGAAGAGATCGCCACCAATTTTAAGGTAATGTGTCGGCATCTGCCTGAAGTGACTGAGAAGAAGCACGAATTAGTCAACTGACGTAACAACTGGCGATGGTATTCTGTGCTGACTGTCGTGAATGATGATCAAAGAAAAAATTTAGCAAGGAATTGTTGTCTATTTTGCGGTAAAGGCTCAAGGTTTTCCAAATAACAGCGAAGAAATTCATGGCAGTAGACTTACACATGGAGAACCAATCCCGGGATCTCCCAGTACACGAAGTACTTTATCATGCAGCGACACTTCTACTGACAACCTGAGTACGGTCATTAAAAGGCGTTATTGTTAATGTTAATGTTATTGTTGAAGTTAATTATGTTCTAAATAATGGGTGTCCAACCTTTTTTGGAAAAGGGCCATAATCGTCATCGTGGGCCGCACTTGTAAAGATCACAAAAAGTGCTACACCTACCTCCTAAAATAATATGCAATTTATACAGGAAATATATATATATGTGTGTGTGTGTGTGTGTGTGTGTGTGTGTTTTATACCAACGTCATGTTGGTATGCTCGACACTGCGCATGTTCTGTCTGCACATGTGACAAGGCTACACTACGATTCAGTTGATGTATCCGATCCATTCGAGAAGGCCTGCTTCTTGGTAGTTCCCAGTATTAAGCAGGAGCCTACTGCCTTCATCTTCAAGGCTTCTGATGATGCAGGCAGTAGGTTCCTCTGCAGACGGTACGGGGTAATGGCCCAGAACACCAGTCTAAATCTACAATGTACTGGGAACCTCACGTATCATCAGGGGTTTAGTGCCAATTGACACCACCGTCTAGCATGTTCAAAAGTCAGTTACCAAATTGACTGCAGTCCATTTCTCATAATGGAAGAGGGGCGTCTAGCCGGGCGGGACTTGGTCACAGTGCACTTTTATGATGCCTTGCTTTTCAGATGCCGCTGTAGGTAGAATTGGCGCGAACCGGCTCTTGTACACTCCTTATCTACTCCACACTTTCAGAAAATTGGTTTTAGTTAATATTAACAAATTTCTTCACATATTTATTTGCACTACTAGTGGCACGCTGATTCCAGTGGTCAAGCAGTCTAAGCCGTGGTTCTGCGCCACTCGCTTGATAGGATTGCAGGTTCGAATCCCGCTGGGGGCTTGGATGTCTCTCTCGTGTAAAGTGTTGTGTGTTGTCAGGCAGAGGCCTCTTGCGACGGGCCGATCATACGTCTAGAGAAGTCCTACAGAGCGTGGTGTCTAAATGAGTGTAATCTTGAAACCTCCACAATGGGGAGGCCTAGACCCAGTAGGACTGTCCAGCCATGAAAAAAAAAAATGGTGGCACAGTCCGGACCAGCCAGGTGTCTTCTGAATTCTAGACTAACACGCTAACCATCGCCATCAATCTCAAGAGAAACAAGATAGGCGATGTACGTATGACGTAACACTGAGGCGCGTTGGCGTAACCACCGTTGGCGTGGAAAATCAATAAGTATTACCTATTCTGAATATGAGTCTGCAGCCTGCTATCCATCATGCAAAGCGCATGCGCCATATTACATCGTCACTTGTGGCATCTCTGACTCTACCATATTTTTCCACATTATCTCATAAACAGCGCGATTTTCTCTAAACCTTTGTCTGAAATACTTCGCATTCTAAGAAGAAATGAGCGAGATAGATCATAAATGTTCATGTAAAATACCCGTTAATCTTCCCAGATTTTGACAAAACTTGAATTTTCTCGACAATTTTCGAAATACATTCAAATATCAAATTTCATGAAAATCCGTGCCGTGGGACCTGGGTTGTTACATGCGGACAGACACAGACGGAAAGTTGGTCAGCAGACATGACGAAGCTAATTGTCGCTTTTCGCAATTTTGCGAACGCGCGTATTAAGCGTGTCAGTAGTATTATGACAACCAATCGCCTGATAAGAGCAGAGACAACACCCGAAACGTCACGCATATCAACTGCATCTCAGACAGTTGACAATGCCCATCATAATATTAGTTATTACAGTGATGCAGTTATTTAACGCCCCTATATCAATTGCAGAGATTTCGCACCGCCCTACTGTACAGAAGTTTCCATCGCCCGTAAAACCCCCTAACTTTTCCAGTCGTCCACCTGATGTGTTTGTCACGCAGACACTGGAGAACCGGTTATGACAGAACAGCTGACTGCGGTGGTACGCGAAGGTCGAGTTGTCATTTGGACCACTCCCCGGTGAGAAAGACATCTCCCACCGGCTTGTGTAATTGTTCTGATATCACTACATGTCGAAGCTAACAGCCCAGACCGAAGTCCTGCTTTGTGCTCACGCCCGAAGCGAGCAGGCAAGTGACCCCACACGGGACGGCTTTTATCGTCGGACAGACAGGACACTGGAAACAGCATCACACATTCGAGATGTTCAGAAAATGAGTATCGTAACAAACCGTCACGAAGCGGAAAACACAGACATCGTACAGGACTGGGCGTAAAACTGTTCAAACCTGGACCGCGACACCGACAATCATGACTGAACTCTTCCGAAAGTTTCGTCAGTCTCCCAGGGCCCTTACCAATTATACGACCACAGCACAAGGACATAAAAATCCACAGATTTATTAAACCGAACCAAATATGTTTCGAAATTATGAGGTCATCTTCAGGTCGTTTTCTTCACACGTATGTATGAAGGATGAAGGAAACTTCCGCAAAGAATAAAATACGTGGATTCTTTTTAAGGCAGTCCTTGTGTTACGCCCTAGTGTAAACAAAAGTGGCGTAAATTAAACATAATATTTCTATAAAAAATAATGGAATAGGTAGCTGTTACTGTGTATCATACTAATGAGAGAATCTTCATATGGGTATATATACAAACATTACTACTACTACTACTACTATTACTACTACTACTAATGGCAGCAGTATTATTGTGATCCTGATATTCATAAAGAAATAAACATTAATTCTTAACCTATTTCAATTAGAATGGAACTGTAAAACACATTGCGTGCACTTATGGCAAATGTTGGATAAACGATTTTTTCAGCGTTTTCATGAACCAGCCAAGCCAACAGCAAGGTAGATATTAGCAATGCTTTTACGTTTTTCAAGCCCATTTATGACGTCTAATTTCCCAAAAGAAACAATGATTTCCTTTTTTTCATTAGGGTTGCACTCGAAGGTGTAAATTAATTTTTGTCACTCATTTTAATATTGTGAAATGACAGCAAATACACACTACAGAAGATCATTGTGAACTAAACGATGGGTGCACGGTGACAGGCAGTTTTACGCCAGTTTGTTTTACGCCTTTTTTGCTCTAACACCCTTTGTCAATTCAAACACATTAATTTGCGCTTTATAATTTTTTGTTTAACGTGGGGGTGTATGTTATACACTTATAGACACTTTATACTGGCAAATGGCAGTAAAATATAATGGGTTCCACTGTAAAATATTCACAACCACAACCACGTTATTAAAATCTCAATAACCACTGAAGCTTACAGGCGTCCGTTAAATAATTCATTCAACTTAATACTTACTCCATGGATCAGAGTCCTTATTGAGAAGCTGACCGGTACTCAATCAAGATATTCCCCGCATTTTATGGAACCCAAAGGTTCATTATCGCGTTTACAAGAGCAGAGCCCCTGTCCCTAATCCCAGCCAGATCAATCCAGTCCACGCCCCCCCCCCCCACACGACTTCCAGA
>Ga0123352_10002456_pt1 | contig 25832 bp, 21 predicted proteins | sample TergutLab28metaG_FD_89700 | JGI IMG/M metagenome (GOLD analysis project Ga0123352, IMG submission 89700) | Labiotermes labralis P1 segment gut microbial communities from Petit-Saut dam, French Guiana - Lab288 P1 | ecosystem: Host-associated > Arthropoda: Insects > Digestive system > Gut ...
TACTTACCGATGCGCCATATTCACGGGATAGTTCACTTAGGCTTTTACCACTCTGATGAAGGCTCACTATTGATTTCTTGAAATCTTCATCATATTTTGGCGTTACTGTGGTCATAAAATTCAACTCCTCTCTTGTCTTCTTTTATACTATTGCTTTTTTTATTCCGTGTCCACTTTTTTAGTATATCACCAATTGAAATGACGGACAAATTAAAAGAGGGAGACTTGGTCTATGTTCACAGCATCGACAGGCTTGGGCGCAATTATGATGACATTCTAAATTGGTGGAGGGTGCTGACCAAGGAAAAGGGCGTGGATATTTCGGTGTTGGATATGCCCTTGTTTTGCACCAGAACCCACAAAAGTTTGCTCGGAACACTAATTGCCGACCTTGTCCTATCCCTGCTTAGTTATGTGGCAAATGCAGAACGCGACAACATCAAGAAGCGGCAGGCCGAAGGAATTAAGGCAGCCAGAGTGCGCGGAATCCGCTTTGGTCGGCCAATAAAATCTGCTCCTGAAAACTTTGGAGAGCTTGTGAAACTATGGGAAAACAAGCAGATTACCTTCGAGGAGATTTTGGAGCAGACAGGATTGAAGCACACATCATTCTATTGCAGACTGCGAGAGCTTCGTGGTAAGCCAAAGAAAAAACGATAAGAGAAATTGAAAAACAGCGACAGGATTTTATTGTGCGCAGTAATGATAAAATCCTGTCCAACTAAAGAAACAATGTTCTATTTGTGAGAATTTGAAAATAATCAAAAATTTTTTATCCCGCCACTACGGAAAAGTCCCCCTCTAAAATGCTCTTTAGGAAACATCTGATTCGGGTACATACATAAAAAATGCACGGAATTTTATAGCGTGAACCGCCTTAAAACCGTGCTATATTCGGGGACTTTAGGTGCGTGTTGAGTATGTACGGACATTCATGGACTGCGTTTATGTGTACTTTTACGCAAATGCCACAAATATCGAAAATGCCACATTTTACCATGAAAATTATTGCTGTTGGTTATATTTTGATAGTTGAAATAGCGCGAATGCTATGATATAGTTAACGAGTGTAAGGTGTCAAGTTGCGTGCAGTGAGGCTTTGGCAAGGATGTGGAGTTGCTGCTGGCTTGGCAGTTGTTTCCATTGTAACCCGTCTCCACTCTGTAGACTGAGCATCAATAGATGCATCTTGTATATGATTGTAGCAGTTAGTTTCCAAGACCTGCGTAAAAGTACACGTTTGCGTAGCGTTGATTATGTAGTTCATCTGAAATCCAACAGCACTCAGGTATCAAGTGTTAGTCAGATGGTGCTGGTTTTCCCAGGGGGTATTGAACTTAGTGTCATCTAAAACCCTGCAAAGCCCTGCTATAACTGATTTTGAGAGTGTTTTTGTGCAAAGGTCATCCCGCTCATTGCAATGGCTTGAACAGAATCTTGATGATTTTTTCGGAAGGTGACAATGCGTTATGAAGATTGTTTTGGTCGCAGGTGCTAGGCATAAATTATATGTAGGTTACTTGTTTAAATATACGGTTGTTAATATTAAAATTGATTTAACAACAGCTTCCCTTCGGGAGTATTTAATTAGTTGCGATGCTTCGATAGACTGTATTCTTATTGTTGACGGAGGATTTTTAAGCAATTCTGATGAAAGTATTTCAGATGTATGTAGTGTTGTCGAGGATGTTAAGAAAAAAGATATCAACGTGGTCGTACTAACTCATGATTTCTATTTGTGCGATAGGCTTTCTCTGATTGGAAACATGCACATTCTGCAAGTGCCATTTCTTCGTATTTCAAAAGAGGATTTTCACTCTGCCTTATTACATTCGCATTCTACTACTGTTGATTGCGAGCAATCGAAGTTACACGCTGTTCACGGGATGTCCACAACAAGAAACCTAGCAACAAAAGCAGGAGACGAAGTGATATCTATGGAACGTAAATCAAAGTGGCGATTGAATATAGGTAAAAAATCTAAAGAGCTTGAACAGAAACGCAATAACTATTCTGACATGAGCCGAACCTTGAATAAAACGGTTGCCTTTACAGGGAGGACACATTCAGGTATTACCAGTACGTTGGTAAATGTTGCATATGCGGCAGCCAAAAAAGGCATGAGTGTTGTCATCCTTGATTTTGACATAGAATATCGCACAACAAATTTGTATTTCAACACATTTTGTGAAATGGCAGAAGAATCCGAGGATGTTTCACGTTCACTCATTATGACCATTGCAAGTCCTAACGACTATAAAGATACAGCCGTTTCTATTGTCAATAATCTATGGCTTGCAGCCTTGGGTTTTGATTTCTGTGATGAACGTGCATTGGAAAATTTTTTTACGGAACAAAAAATAGCAGCGTTGGTGTCTGCACTCAAAAATAAATTTGATTTTGTGTTTGTAGATTTGCCCCTTAATATTTTTTCGCGCATTCCCAACACCCTGATACATTTTGATGTCATAGGTCTGTGCGTGGAAAACAACTTGCACTCTGTTGTTACTACGTTGAGAGCTTTTGTAGAAAACTTAAACTCGGATAGCATAAAACTTCTAAACATGAAATCGAAGTTGGTTGCAACAAAATATAATGATGAATCAATGTTTGATGATGAGATTCTAACGCCGGAAAGGTTGGCGGAACTTATGACCGATGATATGTGTGAGCATTTCACGGGAAGCATCCAAGTGGCAGGCAAGATTCCTTATGTGCAAAACTTCGACCGACAATTAATAAGCGGAATACTTGCATATGAAACAAGTTCATTGTTTATGGATGCATATGACGAAATTTTATTGCGCATATAGGAGGCAAAGATGGGTAAAAGCATCAGTTCATTAAAAAAACCCTCATCGGGGTCAAATAAGTTGATTAAACGCGTTATTGCTGTTTCTGTTAGCGTACTGGTAATAGTTTTTTCATTGATATACTTAAACAATGTTGATCGTGCTGCGCGTGATACTGTGGCAGTTGTTCGTGTGAGAAATGATAATTTGCCCGCTCATGCCGTGATAACGCGGGACAATATTGAGAGCTACGACCTTATACGAAGGGAATTTGAAGGCGACAGTAATGGTATGATCCTCTTTGAGGATGTTGATGAAGTTCTCGGTCTGCTAACTGCATTTCAAATACGACGAAACACTGTTTTATACAGAGACCAACTTATTTCAGAACGGCCATTGCGTAATCCTTGGCTCTATGAATTGGGTGATGCATACGAAATAATAACTGTTCCTTTTAATGCAATGGAAGCTGGTGGCAATTTATTGTTGCCCGGCGACCGTATACGAATACGTTCGGTTTTCGAGTCGAGCAATCCCGTTTCAGATGATGATTTATGGTTAACAAATCCCAATTTCTTCTCGCCTATTAGCGGAAGGGATATGACTTCTGAAACCATTTTTGATTCGATTGTGATTACCGATATGATTAACGCAAACGGTCACTCAATTTATGAAATTTTCCTTGAAGTAATGCGATTAAGCGAAGATGAACGGCAAAGAGTTATGCGAACCTCGGATTTTATATCCAACACAAGACCGCGGGCGTTACTTCTTGCAGCCAATGAAGAACAGGTGTATGAATATGCTCGTTTTAGGTCAACTGTTGGAACCGGAAGTTTTTTAATAACTATTTTGAGCAGGGCAGGTAGTGAGGTCATATTGGATAGGTTGCCAACCATCGAAAGCGAGGTTAATGCATGGGTCAGAGGAGCACCGGGGGATTAAGCGATATACTAGGCCGAATATCTTCACAGGATTATGAAACGAAAAAATCAAAAATAAATGTAGCCGCATTTATTCCCGTTTGCGATTTTGTAGAAAACGGTCAAATAATCAGTAATTTGGCTTATGTTTTGGCAAATAACGAATTAAACGTGTGCGTTGTGGATTTCAAGGTGTTTTATCCAAACCTATATACTTGGCTTAACGTAAGTCCCAACAAAAAGGGCGAAGGACTTCTGCGATTGCTTCGAAATTACCGCAACGATATTAATACTATCGTTACGCCCACTTTGGAGAAAAATTTGTTTCTACTGTCGCCAAGCCCTCATGATAATATTGAAGATTATTACAATTTCGATTTCAAACATATTGAAACGGCAATAGCAATTCTTCGAGACAAATTTGATGTAATTTTGATTGATGTTCCGAATAATCCACCGTTGGAGTTTTGCTTGGGAAGCATGATGAATTGTATGCAAGGTTTCTTCACTGCTTCTGAGCGGGTAGATATTTTGGCGAATATGGTTAAACTGCTCAGTCATGTAGGTACGATAGGTATAAGCGGAGCAAAATTTCTTGAGGTTATTTTTGTGAACACTTACGATACCCCCTTTGACTATTCAGCGTTAAAGAAACATAATTTTTCTATCACCGCACAGCTTCCGTTCGTCAAAGAAGCATTTGAATGCCCCCTTGAAGGGAAATTATATATGCGCGACGCAGAACTGGCGAACAAGATTTATGTCAGTGAAATGTTAAAATTAGCTGGGAAATTTTTATAAAACCGAGGGGGGTATATGTTAAATATTGATAAAATAAGAGAGTTGCAGGAGCATTTCAGCGATAACCAAATCACAGAGGAACACACTGAAGAAGGGGAGACTTTCGCTGCCAATACCCTTTTGGTCTTTGACGATGCAGTGAAAATTTGCCAAAATTATATTGCAAGCAAGGCTTCCACCAGTTTCCGTGAAGAACGCGATGATGCTCTTAAGCTGAAACTTACAAGAGAATATATAAGCGAATTCGTTGACGAGCAAATGAAGGAAGGTGGAATCAGAGTTCAACGTCCCAGAAGTCGGGAGCATTATCGTTGGAATGAATTAAGAACGGCTCTTATCAACGAAATTACAAACTATGGACCAATTACCGATGCAGTAGATGATGGAACGATTGATGAAATTCGCGGAAATGGTCCGAAATCAATTTTTGTCGAGAGCGGTGGCAAAACCATTGTATGGGATAACACTTTCCATGATATTGAGCATATGGAGCGTATTATTTCTAAATTGATTAGTGCTTCTAAAGTGCGCCTAACACCCAAAAATCCAATGGTTAATGCACGAATGGTTGAGGGTTATCGTGTCAATGCCACACATTCAAGCATCTCACCTTATAATGAACCTGCTTTTGTATTGAGAAAGTTTAGTAAAAAGAAAAAGACTTCGGATGACATGATTAGGGGGGAGTCTTTTTCTCGCAATATGTACGCTCTTTTGTCCCTTATCCCGAAGGCAGATCTGTCTTGGATAACCGTAGGGGGGACAGGAAGCGGAAAAACAACACTGAATGAGTTGATGGTACGCGAAATTGACCCATTGCTTCGCATTATCACTATAGAAAATCCATCTGAGCTTCGTTTGAGAAAGTATGAAAGTGGCAAAATCGTAAACGATGTGCTTCAATACGAATCAGTTTCAGACGATGACGATGCCAGCACTGCAACGATGGAAAATATCTTAATAAACGCAATGCGTCAATCTCCGCATTGGATAGGTCCTGGTGAATTGCGTACTCCCGGTGAGTTTGCTACAGCATTGCGTGCTGCACAAACAGGGCATTTCTTTTTTTCAACATTACACGCAGAAGGTGATGAGGAAGCTATTTATCGATTTTTAACCTCATATCTGATGGTTTCTAATGAGCCTGCGGAACTTGCACTTCGGAATATCTGTTCTGCCGTAAAGTTTGTCATATATCAAGAAAAGTTGGCTGATGGTATGCGCAAAGTAACATCAATTTCTGAAGTTCTTGGTGCGGAAGGATTAAATCCAACAATAAATCAAATTTACAAATTTGTGTGTGAAGACGTAATTGAGGATCCTGAAACACATAAAGTTATAAATATCGTAGGGAAACACAAGCGTGTTGGTATGCTTTCGGAATCAACACAACAAGCAATACTTAAAGCAGGCATTAAGAAAGAAAAATTTCTTTTTTTAACTATACCGCCGGATGAGAACGAAGTGGAGGATTACATTGAGTAGTGTAATTATTGCGATTGTTTTAGGAATTGTTGTGTTTGTGATTCTGAATGCGGTGCTTGATTTGAATATTTATAGTGCGGTCAAGTTGTTTTTTATCAAGCTATTTGATGAAATAGCTGAAAATTTGGGGCAGTATAATTTTAAGCGCCGCACCGCACGGTTAAAACGAGAGAGCATTACAGTTCAAAAAGAAAATATTTTTGTGAAGTATAATCGCCTTGTTGAAAATGTTTTAGTAGACTTTAATCTGGAAAAACAGTTTACATTGGAATCGTTTACATCTCTTTTGTGTATTTTGTTCGCTGTGATTGTTTTAGTTGCTACGTTTTTCATACAAGATGTCACAATTTCACTATTGATTGCTGTTTCTCTGTTGATAGGGCTGTTTTCGTACTTCTCTATGCAGTCTCGTATAATACGGGTAAGGCGTGCGGAAATGATTTCCGCTGCGGAAGATGCCATTTGCCCGATGGCGAGTGAAGGGGTTTTAGTTGCCATAAAAAAAGCCCTAGATACTGAAGGGTATATTCATAAAAGTATTCGTCCTTACTTTTATGAATTTGTCGATAATTGCGATGTTCGAGGGTATTCATTTCGGCAAGCAATGACACTGCTAAACCGTAGGCTTGGACCGAGATTTGACAATTTTGCCAAAAAAGCAATCATTTTTGAATATAACGAGCGGAAAGGCATGGCTGATATTTTTATGGATATTGTAGATGAAAATGCCGTTGTTCGTGAAATAAATACAAAGAAAGAAGCGCAATTTCGTAAAATGAACAGAGATTTTATTTTGAAAACGGTTATTATTGTAATTTTTTTCATTTATGCACTGACCATTACTGAGTTTAGAAATTTTATTTTGTTCAGTTCAGTCGGTCAATTTATAAACGCAATTACCCTAAATGTTATTTGTATCAGTTTTGCAATGAGCCAGGCGTTGCAAGGCTCATTGGAACTTAAGCGTCGTAATGTTACCGACAAGGATACAAAGAAAGGGTAGCAAGATATGTTAATGAGAATTATTTCATTTATAGCAATACTTTATTTGCTGAAGCAATTTATGTATCCGTTGCTTGGTATCGTTACAAAAAAGCAAAAGGAGCAAATGCGTAAATATGCAAAGACAAAAGAAGAAGATGAAAAAAAGCGAGCGGCAAGGGAAAAGAAACGCTTACAAGCCAAAAGGTTTGCAAGACCGTTTATGTCGGAGCAAAAGGAGGATGAGTATGAACAGCTCATAAGACGTCTAAATAAAAACATAACCCCTGCAGAGGTTATGCTTGATCAAATGACTTATGCGGGAATAGCGACACTTGTTTCAGTTTTTCTTTTTCTTGTAAATCCCGTATTAGGTCTTGTGTCGTCTCTGTTTGTTATATTGGGATGGTTTTATCCTATTGATGAACTTAGAAAAGAGTTTGAAAGGAGAAGTACAAACATTGCGTTGGACTTTCCTGAATTTTACAGCATGGTTTTTTATCAATATTCCCGTTCGGTAAACATATTCCTTGCGGATATTATAAAGGACTATATCCCAAACGCAAGTGGTGATTTGGCGGATGAATTAGGAATCATGCTAGATAACATTGACTATGCTGATGAAACATACGCGCTTAGGCAACTTAAGCAGCGCGTTCCGAAGCACTTTGTTATGAAATTTTGCGACATTATGGAAACACGGCTAAAAGGATATGATAATGTTTCGCAAATGCAGTATCTGAAAAACGAAATAGATGCGTTTAGAATCGCAGAACTCGAACGCGAACTGGAAAGACGTAAATTAAAAAATGATGCAATACAATTTACGTTGGTGGGTGTGTTGATGCTGTATATCATCATCTACTTCATTTTCAGCACATTGGACGCATTTATAATGTTTCAATAAATCAAATCTCAAATTAGGAGGCTTTACAATGGGAGTTAAAAAAATTGCAATGATTGTGGCCGGTGTAGTTATTATCGGTGCTGCAGTATTAGTAGTCACCGGAAATCTTGACGGATGGATTACGGATGTTTGGGAATGGCTGTGGGAAACTATGACGGGTTGGTTAAATTAACACATGGAAACAATAGGAAAAATGGTATTAAACGCCATTCTAATTTCTGCGGTGGTTTTGTTTCTGTCACGGGTCGTTTTTCTGTTCCCTTTTTACATGACCATTGTTGTGGAGACGTTTAATCTATCCAATGTTGCTGCAAACGATAACTATGTTAGGCAATCGTTTTATGATGCGACGAGAGATAGCTTAGAGAACAGGCCATTATTTAATCAGAATCCTGACCTTATCGACATTCGTATTTTTCAAACCGGAACCAATGTGCGTGCTATTGGCTCTGACAACGAATTTGATTACGCACATTTACCGGTTAATGACCCTGGTAGACCTTACAGGCAACGAGGCGAACCCATTACTGTTGAAGTTGAGGCTTGGTTTCCCTTTGAATTCACTTTGTTCGGGCGACCTGTGGGTTTTGATGTACCCGTTTCATTTGGCATGACTACAAGGGGATTAAGATACTACAGGGATTTGCCGTTGGATTGGGCGGATGTCTATCGAGATGTGGACTTTGATTTTGGTTTAGACTTTATGCTACCGTAATTGAAGGGGGCGGATATGTGTGCGCTGGTTTGCTAAACTTGTTTTAGTTGCGGTTATAGTATCCGCCTTTGTTCCCATGATTGGTGAATTTATCAATGTGTTGCGAGAGCGTGTTGTGCTGGATGCGGCGTTGGTTAATTCCGCTCGCGCTGCTAACAACAACGCCATGAACATTTGGCACATGATGATGTTGGATGCAGTTGTAAATGAAGATGATTTTATTCGCTTTTTTTCCGAGTCGTTTTCGGATTCATTGGGTTTGAGTTACAACAATGCCGCCATAGGCAATCCAATGGTTTTCACTTCTGATAGCGGTCGATTTAATGATATCACAGTTTCTTTTGCGTTTGATTTTAATTTTGTTCCAAGCGGCGGCGATGTATTTGCTTTAGCACACGATGACCGTAGTGTTACTCTGGTTACGTTGGAAATGGAAACTCCATACTTGTTTAGAACGTTTTGGCTTCGAACAGTGAATGGTGCTTCTAATGATAATTTTTTGCTTAGAGCAACACGCCCATTTATTGTTCAGGTCGTTAATTAGGAGTTGCTTGCGATGGACTATTTGCTAATCACATTGAATTATTCAAAGGATAACGCCGTAGATATAAAAATTCCGGCATCAATGACAGTCGATGAATTTATTGGTGTCATATGCAAAACTTACGGCGTTAGTGGTTCAGGGATACAGGCTGAGCCAAAGGGCATTGTGCTTAATAAGAAAGAAAATTTTTCACAGCAAGGAATTGAGCATGGCGCGTTACTAACTTTGCATAGATAATGAGGTGCGGTATGTATGGAAATATCGGAAATGGGGGCTTGGTAGTTGAATTGAGAAATAGCAGCGTTTTTTCCGATTTTAACAGGCTTTGGTTTATGAACAGCGATAATGAGTTCATATACTACAGTGACGGAAGTAGTCACTTTCTATGCAGATATAACGAAAATGACCTTGGAGGCACTGCTGTATTACAAAAGCAATGCACCAACATAACGTTGCATGATGACCGCTTGTACTATATAAATGAAAATGACCGTAGGGTGTATTGTTGCTTGCGCGACGGTCGTTCTGACGAGCTTGTTATTAATGATACGGTTAAGGAGTTCGTTATTGTTGAGAAAGGCTACATCGTTTATGTATCCAAAAGCGGAGATATAAAGAATTGCGATGGCGTGATTGTTGCTGGAGTAAACCCTGTAAGGCTTTGCGCTACTTCCGATAAATTATTCTTTGCTGATGGTTCAAATAATTTCGCTCTGTCCTGTATTGATTTGAATCCCGTCGGCGACTCTTTAATACACCGAATAGAAAATGCCGTGCCGTCTTATATCAACAGCATGGGGCAATTCATATATTTTACAAACGTTCTTGAAGGCAATATGTTGTTTCGACTGGATACAGAAACAGAAACTATCTTAAAAATTTGTGGTGAAAGTGCTGAATATCCACATATTATCAAGGACAATCTATTTTTTTGGAACGGAAGAGCATGGAAATACCTTTCCCTTGAGGGTGGAATGGCAAAAGAGGTTTGATGATGGAATTTACAAGACAGCCACGAATTATACCCGATTACCCATCGGGTGAAATGGAAGTTCAAAGCGCGCCCCCTATGCCAACGAAAGCCGAGATTTCTTGGTTTTCCATTCTGATTATGCCTGCTGCGTCAGCATTCATTACTGTGCTTATGATGACTTCAAGGCAATCGTTTGGTGCTGAGGGTGGGATTGGTGGTCAGCCAATTTTTATTATAGGAATTGTAGCAATGGCAGTGCTATCGGTTATTGGCTCAATAGTAAGTTACAACAGGCAAATGGGTAAATATAGAAAAGAAAAAAAACTTCGTGAAAAAAAATACAAACAATATATAAAAGATACTGATGCCAGATTGCAAATTGCAGCAAAACAACAAGCTGAGGCATTGGTGAAATTGCATTCGTCTCCTGAAAATTGCATAAAGCTGATGCGAAATGTTTCGCCAAATTTGTGGGAGAGGACACCTGCTTATAATGACTTTTTGACGTTGCGCATTGGCAAAGGAGCCTCAAAAATGTCCTTGCGTGTTACAGGGGCAAAAGAACCGGATGTCATGAACGCTGACCCACTGGCGGGTGAACCTATTTCTCTCGCGCGTAAGTACGACAAAATTGAAGATGTTCCGGTAAGTGTAGACTTAAAAACGGCGCAGCTTTGCGGAATAACAGGCAACAGTGACAGAGTTACTGACATGATTACAAATTTACTAATTCAAGCCGTAACACATCAGGGCTATGACGATGTGAGAATTGTTGTTTTAGCGAGAGAGCAGTCGATAAAAAAATGGGAGTGGATGCGTTTTCTTCCTCACATATGGAACGATGACCTTACTGTGCGTTATTTGCTGTGCGGTGCGGATATGGCAGGCATTGTTTTATCTGATTTGTTTGCCATGCTTAAAGAAAGGGAGAAAAAGAGCAAAGATGGTGATGGATTCAGCGGAGGTTCATATTATTTGTTCGTAGTTGAAGACCCCACCATTTTGGAAAATTCTCAATTGCGAAGGTTTGTGTATGAGCCTAACATTAAAATTGGAGTAACCGCCATTTTTGCGGCGGAACAGGTAGCCCTCTTGCCTAGCGGATGCGGGACAATAATTAAAATACAAGAAAAGAATGCGGAAAAAACCGATCGCATTAATGGAGATAATGCTACCTTTGTACCCGATGCTCCTGCATTTACCGGTTTAGACATGGCTGCACGCACTGTAGCGGCACTTCGGTTGCGCGTACAGACTTCCGGGTATTCATTACCTAAGTCAATTACGCTATCGCAAATGCTTAAAGACTCAAATATAGCGGAGTCCGACGATTTTTCCACAATAAACGTAGAGGAACTTTGGCAAAAAAACAAAACTTATAACGGCATGAGTGTACCCATAGGAGCAGGGATAGGGAGCATGGGTTCCGGCATATTTTATTTTGACTTGCACGAGACAGGACATGGACCACATGGTCTGGTAGCCGGCACCACGGGTTCGGGTAAAAGTGAACTGTTACAAAGTATTATAGCGTCACTGGCACTTAATTTTCATCCCCATGATATAACTTTCGTACTCATCGACTATAAAGGTGGCGGCATGGCTGATGTCTTTAAAGGGATGGCTCATCTTGCCGGTATTATAACAAATCTCAGCGGACGGCAGACCATGCGCGCACTTCTTTCCATTAAAGGGGAGTTGTTGCGAAGACAAACAGAATTTGCACGATATGGCGTTAACAACATTGGTAAGTACCAACGTCTTTACTATCGCGGTGAAAATCCTGACATGAAGCCAATATCCCATTTAGTTTTAATTGCCGATGAGTTTGCCGAACTTAAACAAGACCAACCCGAATTTATGAAGGAGCTTGTAAGTGCAGCGCGCGTTGGGCGAAGCTTGGGCATTCATTTAATACTTGCCACACAAAAGCCCGATGGCGTTGTTGACGACCAAATTTGGAGCAACTCTAAATTTAAGATGTGTCTAAAGGTGCAGACAGAGAGCGACAGCAACGGCGTATTGAAAAAGCCTGATGCCGCGTATATCAAATTGCCGGGACGTGCTTATTTGCAAGTGGGTAATGACGAAATCTATGAGTTGTTCCAATCTGCATACGCCGGGGCAGACTATATGCCCGATCAGCATAAGCCTAAAGAAAAGAAGGATATATCTGTACTGTCTCTTGATGGAAAAGCGACACAAATTTATCCGACTTTGGGAATCAAGGAACAGGATGAGGAACAACTTAATCCTACACAACTTGCGGAAATTGTGAAACGCATCAGTTCTGTTCCTGTCGAACCGTTAGATAGTCCGTGGACACCTCCACTAAAAGAAAAAATATACCTAGACGAACTTGCTGTGACGGAAAAGTGTGAAAGCTCCATGCTTTCTGCAATGGTTGGTCTCGTGGATGATCCAAGAGGGCAGCGTCAATTTCCTTATGAATTAGATTTTTTTAATGATGGAAATTTGTTGGTATATGGAATGTCCGGCTCTGGTAAAACATTTTTATTACGTACCATTTGCTTGGCACTTGCTAAACGATATTCGCCTGAAGAAGTAAATATTTATATTTTGGATATGGACGGAACGGGGTTAAAAATGTTTAATCGTTTGCCCCACTGTGGGGGTGTACTTAACATTGATGAATCTACAGTGTTACAACAGTTCCCTCGGTTCTTATTTAACATGATGAATACGCGCAAAAAGTTATTTGAATCCATAGGCGCAGAAAATTTCGGCGAATACAGAGCGAACAACTCTCTTCCGGCAGTGATGGTGCTTATTGATAACTATCTTGGTCTTTCAGAAACATATGAGGATACAGATGAAATGTTACAACTCATTATTCGTGAAGGTTTTAAGTATGGTATATATTTTGTCGCTACAGCCGCAAGCGATTACGGGATACGATATAAAATGACAATCAACTTCAAGATGGTGATTGCATTTCAACTTGTGGATGCTTCCGGTTATTCGAGTATGGTAGGTAGAACTGATGGATTAGAACCCGAAGATTTCCCTGGAAGAGGACTTGCACGTTTTGAAACTCCCTTGGAAATTCAAGTGCTTGTGCCGGAAACAGAAAAACGCTCTACAAAAGAAATTATAGAGGCTATTGCCGAAAATGAAAAACGAGAAGCTATGCCCATTCCGGTTATGCCGGAAAAACTTGATTTCTTACAATTGAATCGTGATGTGGAGAGCGGCTTGGTTATTGGTTTATCTGATATGGACTTATCGCCTGTAGCCATTGATTTTTCTGGGGTCGCTGCATTTATGATAAGCGGAGAGTCCGGGTGCGGAAAATCATCGTTGGCAACTGCTTGGCTAAAACAGTGCAAAAACACGAAAATTTACATGATAGATTCAAGCAGTTTTGGATTGATGGATATTGTAGGCTTGGAAAATGTCGTTGATTTGCGAGAAGAAGATTTAAGTGAATTCATTTCCACGTTCAAAGATATCCTTGATGAAAGAAAGGAAGCATTAAAGTCTGTTCGCTTATCCAAGGGGAACATAAGCGAACTTCTACATTCATGGGAACAAATCATATTCGTCTTTGATAAGTTCAGCGAATTTAGTGAGAATTATGATTATGAAGAACTGCACGAATTGCTTGTTCACATTATAAGTAAAGAGCGAGGTCTTAAAATTATGGTGTTGGCATTAGACACAATAAGTGGTTTTGCCGGTGACTACGAAAATGTCACAAAAGCCATTAAAAAAGAACAGACCGGCGTTCTGCTAGGAAGCATGAAAGAACAAGAATTGTTTGATTGCCGTGTTCCATACGGCACGTCTGAAAAAGAAATGCTCTTCGGCGATGGTTACTTTATCAGAAAGACGCAGCGTGTAGGGTTTCGTGCGGCTTTTTAATTCAGGATATTAAATATGTGACTGAGACGAGTAGCCAGTCGCGCAATGTCAACAATGACGGCTTCAATAGGACAACCCTATTAATATAAGAAGCAAAAAAGTAGGAGGTGAAAGGAATGGGTAATCAGCTTGAATTTGATTTTGCAAGTTCTGATGCTTTTCGTGGTCAACTTGAGACTTCCATGCAGACAGTTCGTGATCGTCTGCAAACAATGGAGCGGGAAGTAGAAAAAGTTCGCGAATGGTGGAAAGGCGGCTCAGAGGAAGGCTTCATTCGCAATTTTTCAACCACAAGAAGAAAAATCGACAGAAAGCTCAATGAGGTGCAAAGGGAATATCAGAGACTGGTCACGCAGGTCAGAAGAGTTAAGGAGCAAGAAGAACGAGATATGCGTGCAGCGTTGCAACAACGAGCATAGGAGTTTTGTAACTTCAACAGTTCAAAACGTCAGTTAATGAAAGGAGGAATTGTGAATGGCTGCTAAAATTGCATTTGATTTGGGCAGAGCTAATGAGCTTAAGTCTCGCATGAACAACTGCATCGGAGAAGTAAACGGTGAACTTGACAACATGGGTACGAGAGTTGCGGGTATTACTGCATGGTGGAAAGGCGGAGATGAACAAGGTTTCATTGATAACTTTAATTCCACTAAAAGAGATATACAAAAGGCATTGAATGAATGCGCAGAGGAGTATGCGCGACTTGTTGCCGAAATTTCTAACATTAAGCAAGAATCTGTGCGGAGCATCAAGACACAATTAAGAGGCGGCTAATTGCCGTTACCATGAGCTTTTTGAAGAAGCGGAGTAATTATTTGAGAAGACAAATAAGCAACTTCTTTTGTTTGGAAAACCTTCCGACACTACCAGCGACACATTGGTTCAAGGCTTCTTTGAGAAATCTGGTGTATGGTGTGCGATTTAACTCCGCTTCTTCTATTTCGTTCGTAAAATGCTTGCAAGTAAAATGGTATTGTGCAAACACCAACAATGAGCAACACTTAAAAGGAAATCAAGGTATTCTGTCTGCTCTTTAATATTTCGAGAAGCGATGTGATTATAATGAACACTAATGTGGATACACGCAATTTGCGAAACTTGGCGGATGAACATAGACGCTTTCTTAGGCTTATTGAAACAGAGCAGACAATGCTTCGCAATGCGGAAAATATATTGTCAACTGTTAGGTCAAGATTTAATGAGAGCTATGTTCAAAGTGCTGTCAACGCTGCTTCTGCCAGTCTTGCAAATGCGAGGCAGGCTTCAAATAAACTCGCATCTCGACTGAATAAGAAGCACACAGGGCTTCAGCGCGCATTAGAAATATATAATCAAGCTGAAAGAGATGCGACGATGCTTTCCCGTAATTCTGTACGGGACAATCTGAAAAATGTGGCTCGTTCGTTAGCTGAAAAAAACAACGAGTTGAGTTTGATACAGCTCCTATCTTTGGAAAGCTTGTCGCCTGAAGCTCTATTGAGAATAGTTGCACTTGTTGAACACATTGCTCAACTTATTCGAGAATGGTCGCAAAACATCTTATCTGCATTAACGGGTAATAGTCCCGTTTGCGCTTTGGGTCTTGACCCTATTAATTTTGCCACAGGTAACTTTTTTTATGACAATGAAGATATCTTCATTCCGGGAAAATGCCCGATTTCCTTTGTTAGGTTTTACAATGCTATTATGGAATACAATGGTACGCTTGGGAGCAACTGGACTCACAGCTATAGTATTCGTCTTGTTAGAAACGAGACAGATGCTCACATTATTTTTGAGGATGGGCATATTGAAACATATGTTGCACAAGATAATGGTACGTTTGATACGTCAGCGGGCAAAGGGAATACATTGACCTTTGATAGCGGAAATTTTGTATATCGCTTAATTTTAGAAAACTCCAAGCAATATTTATTTAACGAAGATGGGTTTCTTACCTCCATTGTAGATGAGAATGGTAACAATATCAATCTTGAATATCACGAAAATTTGCTTTCAAAAGTTATTAGCCCAAGTGGTAGCTTAACTTTCTATTATTCAGAAAGCGGTTATATTTCGGGCGTGTCAGATAGCACCGGACGCACAGCAACTTATTCATACGATGCTGATAAATTGATCAAGTCAACAAATCCCAACGGCTCAACTACGTCCTACGAATACGACGAGAACATCAATCTTGTAAAAATCATAAATCCATTGAACGCTGAAGTTGTATCAAACGAGTTTGATTCTGCCGGGAGGGTTGCGATTCAACGTATGCCTGACGGTAATACTGCTCGTCTTGAATATGACGAAATTCGCAGGGTAACTACCGTAACTGAGCCGAATGGGAACAAAATTGAATACTTGCAAGATGAAAAATATCGCACAGTCAGAATTTTGCATGATGATTGCGAGGAGTGTTTTGAGTACGATGATGCCAATAATTGTACAAAATCCATTGACCGAAATGTAAATATATGGAAATACATTTATGACAACAATGGTAATTTAATATCATCAATTGATCCACTCGGTAACACGCAATCATTTGAATATGATAGATTCAACAGGCTTATACGCACTATAAGCCCTCTGGGACATACCGAGACGTATGCCTATGATGAACAAGGCACACTTGTTATGGTAGAAGATGCATTAAATCAGCGAACTGTTTTGTCGCATAAAAGTGATATGTCTGCCGAAATTACTCAAGCGGACGGGACAAAAATTCGGATTGCCTACGATGACAGGAAAAACATAACACAGATAGTTGATGCAAGTGAATCCGTTACAAAGTATAATTATGATGAGCTTAATCGTGTGGTATCCGTTACGGATGGAAACAACAATAAAACTAATTTTACCTATGATATGCAAGGCAATGTAACGGAAGTGCGTAATGCGGAAGGTCATGTGCAAACATACACCTACACAAAAACTGATAAACTCAAAAGCGTTACTGATTTCAACGGTGGAAGAACCGAGCGCGAATACAATGAAATAGGCAAAATATCAAATTTTACAGACCAATTGGGACGAGTAACAAGATTTTCGTATGACTCTATGTGGAATGTTTCGAAAGTGTATGAATCAAATGAAGCCACAACTGAGTTTGTTTACAATGCAATGAATCGACTCGAAGTGTTAATCAAGCCTGATTCAAATAAAATTAAGTTTGAATATGATGCAAATGGAAACACAATAAAAACAACAGATGAAGAAGGCAACGAAACACATTTCAAGTACGATGCACGCAACAAGCTTGTCGAGGTAATTGGTGCGGAAGATATGAGGTTTGTGTACACTTACGACACTGAGGGGAAAATGACTCGCATAGCAGATGCTTTAGGAAATACGGTCACAATTGAGTATGATGCCCTTGGACGGATGATTCGAGAAACTAACGCAATGGGAGAAAGCAGAGAATATACCTACACCCCACTTGGTCAAATTAAAACTGAAAAAGACGAGTGTGGACGTTTAACGTGCCATGAATACATTGGAGGACGTTTACTGAAAACTGTTTATTGGGATGGTACAACGGAAGAGTTCACCTATGACGGCAATGGCAATTTAATTGTTTACAAAAATGAAGAATCCGTCATTCAGCGTTTTGAATTTGACTCTTTGGGCAGAGTTGTCCAAATCAGCACTGACGGAGGCGGGGTTAAAAGATGCACATATGACGCGATGTCAAATGTTACTTCCGTCACCGATGAGCTTGGCAACGTGACAAATTACACCTATACAGCTACAGGAAAACTTGCAACAGCCACAGATGCAAATGGTTGCGTTACTTTGTATGCGTATAGCGAAGTCGACCAACTTATTGAAGTTTGTCAAGTTAGTGGTGAGGTTGTTGGCATGGATAGTGACTTTGAAGCTGTTATTGCACGAAACAAAGAAAATCAATCTTTACGAATTACAAAGTATAAAAGAAACATCATGGGACAAGTTGAACAAGTTGAGGATGCATTGGGAAATAGGGAAACCTACAAATATTCGGCAAAAGGTCATTTGATTGAAAAAATTGACAGGGATGGCTTTATTACGAAGTATGGTTATTCTGCTCACGGCGATACAACCAACATCCACTATGCAGACGGAAGAACTGTTTTAATGTCATACAATGCCTTGCGTCAATTGACTGAGATTCAAGATTGGCTTGGAATCACAAAAATAGAAACTGATGCATTGGGTCGTACTACAAAAATTGCCAACCATAATAATGATATATTGGAATATACATGGGGCAAGTTGGGTGAACGCCGAAGCATAACATATCCTGACGGAAAAATCGTAAATTATGATTACGACGATGCGTTACGCCTGACAAAAATACACAATGGAGATCAAACCATTAAATACAGCTACAACTCTGACTTAGAACTTGCCGAAAAACAATTTGGTGGTGGCGTTAAGACCCAATACCGCTATAATGATTTAGGTCAAATAAGCGAAATTAACCACTTTGGAGCAAACGGTTTGCTCGATAGTTATAGATATGCATACAATGATGCCGGACACAAGACCAGCATAGAAAAAATGCGAAATGGCGTGCCTGAAGACAGCGGTTTTTTTAAATATTCATACGACAAGTTAAATCGTATTTCAAGCATCAAAAAAGACAACGCTTTGCTCCGCTCCTATGAGTATGACATTTTTGGTAATCGTACTTCGATTGCTTCCGGCGACTCAAGAACAAATTGTATGTACAACGCCTTAAACCAGCTTGTTGCTTCGTCAGATAAGAAATCATACGCATACGATAGGCGAGGAAACTTGACACACATTTACAATGATGAAAAGTTAATAAACCAATATAGCTACGGTGCAATTAACAGGCTGGAGCAAGCTGAAAATCACGAAAACAACCTTTCGGCAATTTACAAATATACCGGATTGGGAAATCGTGTCGGTCATTCAACAGGAGTTATTGGTAAAGACCCAACCATGCATGTTCATGATATATTTGACCCCACAAGTCCATATGATAATTTAATTACACGCAGAACACCTGACTCGACTCAAAATTTCATTTGGGATACAGTTCTATTGTCATCTAGTGACGAGCGCGGTTTGAAAAATTATATGGTTGACGACCTTGGTTCGCCTATACGTTTTGGTGAAGATGCTCTTGCCTATGATGAGTTTGGTGTCCCACTGACTCCTGTGGCTAGTGCCGTGTTCGGATTTACCGGTTATGCAAACGATAGCGTTGCAAACACACTGTTTGCACAATCTCGCGAATATATGCCAACAACGGGTAGATTCATTTCTCAAGACACACACTGGCACATCGGCAATATGATTTATGGTGACATAGAGCGTTATGAACCGTGGGAGGTTCATAACGGCGGACCGGATTCATTCGCAATCAGACAAAGTTCAAATCTGTATGTTTATGCTCTTAACAACCCCAAGAATTACCTCGACCGTAGCGGACGATGCGTATCGCTAATTATTACAGGTATTGGTGGACTCGTAGGTGTCGGTACGCAACTTGTATCTGATATAGGTACAAGTATTATTAATCGTGAACTTTCTTTCAGTAGTTGGGAAACTTACGCAGGAGCGTTTGTCGGAGGCGCGGCAGCCGGCTTTCTAGTTTCGCCGGCAGGCATTGTACTTTCAGGCGGTTCTTCTTTATCCCCTTCCGTCATTGCCGGCATATCAGGTGGATTAAGCACGGCAACTACTCAGGGCTTGGAATATGCAACAGGCAGAAACAGAGACCGCTCTTTCGGTGAGATAGTCTTTAACAGTCTTGTTAGTGCCGGGACAAGTGCGCTTCTTGCAGGAATCTTGGATAGGATACCCAAACCTAGAATAAATATCGGCGGGAGAGGGGTATTTCATGGTAGAGGAAGCTACTCCGCTTCATTTAGAAGGGTGATGTCTAGAATTGCCAATGGTAATGCCGCAAATATTGGGTGGAGTACGATAAGAAATGCGGCGGTGTATTTCTTCGTCAGTGATGCAAACAAGTCCGTTCTGGGATGGTTCTTCAAGGATGCGATTGAGTCGGGGAGTTCATCATTGTACGATTTTCTTGTAAATTTATTTTCCCGCCAAGAATACGCCTTTGATTCAAATAAGTAGGAGGCGAGTGAATGAATGATAATTCTCCGTCACAGATAACAAAGTGGATTCTTTACAGAACGATTATTCGTCCTGTTGCGCTCTTGGGGTTTGGAGTAGGTGGAATATTCTTTGTAATTGTTCAACTCATTACCCTGATTACTGATGACCCATTGGGTTGGCATGAAAGTATAATGTTTGGCTTTGGAATGTGCCTTCTCTTATTTGCAATAATAACGGGAGTATGCTCAATAAAACCCTTGAATGGTTTTCTGAGACTTGGGACACAAGAAAAAATTATGAACTTTTCTTTCTCCGATGAGATGAAAAAAAACAATATAACTCAAACCGAGTATATCAATGACCAGTGGTTTGTTAGCGCAAAAGATGCTGCAGTATTGGTGTTTCGCAGAGATTATATTCGAGAAATCAAGGAGGTTATAGATGTTAATGATGCTGGTCTTGTTTTTATGGTGGTAATTGTAACTGTGGATAACCGAGAGGTAAGAATAAAGGGATTAGCTAAAAATATTACCGCGATGGTGGATTGGTATTTAGAGACGCAAAAATGAGCTTGGAAATCGCACTATAAGAGCAAATGCTGTTGCTCAAATTTCGAAGATTAGCAGTAAAGCATAGATTTTATGCTAGTTACTTATATGAATTGGGGGTATACTCATGGCTTCATCTGCAAATATACGAAGCTTCACAAGTAGAATCAGAAATTCCAGAAATAGTGTCGAACGTGGAAAATCGCGGTTTGAATCCAGTGCAAATAATGCGGGTATGTGGTGGAGAGATGATGCTTTTCCGGTATTTCAAGAGGAGAATCAGTCTACCATTAGGGACACAAATGAATTGATTCGCACTATGGCTAATTTGCAAAGCCGATTTGAAAACCTTGCGGAACAGCTTCGGCGTGCCGAGGACGAAAGGCGAGGAGAGCGGCGCAATCGGTAATTGGGAAAGGGGGTTCGAGATGGCAAGAAAGATTGTTTTAGTGGCACTATTTGCTACTGTAATATTATTAGGAGGTTGTAATTCTATGGATATAAACCAACGGAGTCACGAATCAATTCGTGACGAGATACTGGAACACCTTATGCAAAAATACGACCGAGAATTTACCGCCATATCGTTAGACAGGGCTAGTTCTTTTGCTACATTAACCGCTTTTCCTACAGGAGGAGACCCTGTGGCAGATATTGTTCGCGTCCGCCGTACAGAACACAGTAATGGAGAGGTAAGAATTGCAGATACATTTTTTGGAGTGCTGATTCGTGAGGAAGTTGAAGCTGAGGTGACAGAGTTATTGTCTGACGTTCCTATACCTTTTCGTGTTTTTTATCCCTCCGACATCGCATATTTTGAAAATATCTTTGACAGTGCAAAGAGTTTGAATGATTTTTTATCTTGGAGATCAGACCATCCTTCGTGGGGTTTTGATATTACTGTTGTTTTATCGCTCAATAACCTTGACGAGGCTGATGCATACGCTAACCTTGTATTTGACAGCGTCAGGGGTTCAGCCTTTCGTGGTCTTTTCACTGTCGTAGTTCTTCCCGAAGAAGGGTTTGTAAGATTATCGCGCACGAACGTGGATGTTTTAATAGTGGAACACAGGGGAGAAACCGCCACTATAGGAATGAACGTAGGATAGGAGTTGATGGTGGTGTCAAATTTGAGTGAACAGGATTTGGCCGCTCTAAGCACAATTATTTACAGTGATTATTTCTTGCAACAACGACAAAATCAAAGACTAGGTGTAGTTGTTGATAGGCTTCTTGTTCTTCCTGAAGAAGATGGCCCTGAATGGGATTTCATTATAGAAGGCATTTCAGGCGATTTCAAACATATCATGGGTGATCCTCCGTATGATAGGCAAGCAGCTATAGATAGGTTCAAAGACGTGCTTGAACTTCTTAGGTATCCTGAAGGTGCGTTATCTCATCTAAGGGAGTTAGAAATTAGACACTCTGTGTTGCGGTACGGGGCTGGCTTAACCGCTATTACTTTTGTTAACCCTGCCAACAATGATGCAACGGTTGTGTTTAGGGGAACGGACGGTTCATATGTGAAATGGTTTGATAATATAGACGGTCTTGGAACGGGCGGCGGAACGCCTATCCAAATCGAGGCATTTAAGTATATGGAGCAATTGAGGTACTTAGGATATAACAATGTTACTGTAACAGGTCATTCCAAGGGCGGAAATTTAGCTATGTATGTAACTTTATTTAGCCCTATTATTTCCAGATGTATAAACTTTGATGGGCAAGGCTTTAGTGACAATTTCAGAAGAAGGTATGCACAACTAATTAGGGAAAGAAACCATTTAATCAGAACAATTGCTGCCCATAATGATTTCGTTGTTATTTTGATGGGAAATATCGCAGGGGAGCGGTTTTTTGTAAATAATAATGGTAGCGGGGCGGAGGCTCACTATATGAGTAATATTCTCCTTCACAATTATTTCGATGATTATGGAAATTTTACTTCTTTTAGAGAGCAACAACCAGCTATGCGGATGCTAGAGGTTGGCTTGGATACCTTGTTGTTTTTAATGACGGACGAAATGGAAGATTGGTTTGTTGATATGTTCGGCCCGTGGATAGCTCTTGCGCTTGGAGAAATTGAATCAATGGACGATTTATCGCACGTTTTGACTACATTCTTGAGGGGTGTTGTTCGGCTTGCAGTCAATCCTCGAATGGTGAGTTATCTTTTTACTGCAATTATTGCATCACTTGCTGTTACATTAGTTTACGGTATTGTCATGTTGGCGAGATGGACTTTTGAGCAAGTTAGAGATGCTGTTTCGTCGTTCATTGACGCAGTAGTTGGTGTTGTGAGAGGGATTGGGAAGCGGGCTGTCAGCTTCATGCGTAGGGTTGGGGATGCTGTCGATAGTTTTTGGCAACGTACCCGTAGCTTTGTGAGTGGTATTGTAGAACGCACCCGAAAGCCTTCCGAAATGGGAAGGCAAGCCGTTGCAATCGCATCGTCAGGATTCGTGTCAGGACTCATACCTAGCACAAGCAAAATCCTTAACACCCATGTGGACACCCGAAAAATGCAGAGGTTGATAGGCGATTACGGGCAGTTTTTACGAGATGTTGAAAACGTGCAGGCTTTCATACGCACGGCAGAAAATTTGCTGGCGCAGATTCGTTCGAGTTCGAGGGAAGATTATGTGCAACGGGCGGTCAGTTCTGTGTCTGATTCTATTGCGGCGGCAAAGAGGTTGTTGCAAAGGCTGATACCCCGTCTCCAAAATACATACAGGGGACTTCAAAGGGCGCGTGAGATATACATCCAAGCAGAACAGGATGCAAATCGTGTTGCGCGACAAACTATTCCCGCAACGGTGCTAACGAAATAGCAGAAATGATGGCAAGGAGCAAATGAGATGAAGAAATTTGTGACATTTTTATTGGTGTTTGTTTTGTTTTTCAGCAACCTATATACAGTAGCTTTTGGTGCTGACATTCATTTAGACTACAATGTGGTTAGGGGAAGATTTGGGTTTGATTATGGGGAAATTACACTTGAGTTTCCTGCGCACCCCAGTGATTCCTCTACCAGCTCCAGTCAAGTACAATATCGTTGGGCTCCCGGTTTTACAGCAGAATTGCATATGAGAAATGACACGCCTGCTGTTTATGGGCGAATGTGTGATTCCTGTACTTGTCCTCCGCTTCCGGGATCGCTTCCTGGATCGATTTCCGGATGTAATTGTAGCCATCCTTTTTCGCCGGGCTGCCCTGAAAGAGGGCTTCTGCATACAAGTAACGGACGCTTCACGGAAACATCTCCCGGAGGACACATATATGTTTGGAATATACCTTTCGGGGATCATTCTGATTCAGAAACGGTTAATATTCGCTTTTATGCGCGTATATGCAGAATATCCATATGGGGACAACCTCCAAATTGGTATACCCTGCCTCACTCATATCCACAAGCTACAGGCACGATAAGTGTAGTGAATACAGGCATCATCAACAGATCGTTCCAACGCAGAACACGGACGCGCCATTGGATACCCGGAACAGATTATAGCCCGGGGCAATGGTCTAGTTGGTCTGCTTGGTCCGGTTGGTCTCATGCCGGCTACAGGCAAGCGAGTTTCGATGGTCATCTTGTAGACAGTAGAACAGTAACTGCGCGCGTATATAATGGCATGGACGAATTACCCAATCCACCGGAATTTTTGAGAGAAATAATTTACAATACGGCTCGCCCAAGCACGTCCCCCGAACGCACTTTACTATGGGAATCCACCCCCCTGCCTTTCTATGTTCGTCGACTTTTTTATTCTCAAAACACTTCAGGAAGTATTTCCTTAATTTCTCATACGTTGGGAAACAGAGGGCGACGTACCCGCGAATTTGTGGAACAAAACGAAGCCGAAGTAACTTTCAGCATAGTACCTCAGATGTCTATGCTTCATTTATACGCTAACGACCGATTAGACGCAAGAAATCAAGTTCGCTCGCCAAACATTGAACGGGTTGTATTTGCTTCAGACTTTAGCTTCAGAAACGAAGATTTTCCTGTCAGAGCGGGACATTTCTTTAACCCAGCAGGAACTTATACGTTTACTGTATCTACATCGCTGTATACAAGAACCCCGTATGCAACGACTGAACATCGTGTTTTGGTTGATGCTTTAATATCTGCATTTAGGTACGAATCTACCTTGACATATATAAATCCCAATCAGCATGACCCCAATGGTAATTTTCGGATGGCGGTGGGAATAGATAATCAACGCGTAGATTTGGACGGCACTACATTCCCACCCGCCAGACGGATGGTTCGCTTATGGAGTCCTACGCCAAGTACAGACGCAACACCTACTGAAAATTGGCGCAGTGCGAGTGCTGACCCATCAGTCCATCCCGCGGCACCCACCCTTGTACCAATTAGTGTGGAGATAGAAACCGAAGACGCTGTGTATGAGCGATTGCTTCGTGGTGCGTTTACATCTGGTGATATAAGTGCAGGGCTGCCGCAAATTACGCAGGCAATTGACACTGCCTATAACAATCAATCCATTCTTGATAGCGTAACAGACCCACGTTTTCAAAGGGTTATGGAGGGCTATGCTGCTTCCGGCACAGATAATTCCCGTACCCAATTTAGGTACACAGAATATGCTGCAGAAGATATTTTTAGAGTTACGGAAGTAACGCACGTTACTATAACCGTAAATCCTAACAATAGACGTTTATTCACCCATGCAATGATGCGTGGCGGTAATCATCACATCCGTGCATTTTTTGCCGATATAAACCTTCCTTCGCTGTATTTAGGCGAAGAATTTCAGCTTAACGGTCTACAATACGTCGCACCATCACTTACAGGGTTTGTGTTTGAGGACATTATTCGCATACGGGTAGTGGGTTCGATATTTGATGATTTGCGTTAGCCCTAAAGCATCGCAATGGATTAAAGAGAGGGTTGCGGTCAAAACTGCTACCCTCTTTTTTTGCAAATTTTCTCGAAATTTGCTTCCGAAAATTTCATTGAAAATCTTGCCTGTCGAACAGGCTTTTGGTAAAATAAACCATCTAAAGCGTTCGGACTTTTCAAAACGTCCAATGTGGTGCATTACCCATTAAAGGCGGAGGTCGTCAAGTGTGAAAGTCTCACGTGAAAAATCTGCATACAAAAAAAGCTACCCAAAGTAGCACAAAAAACAAGTTATCCAGAGATTTTGGTAATGGAAGAAACGTCATAGCCCTGGGCGGCAAGAAA
>Ga0123352_10002457_pt1 | contig 25818 bp, 15 predicted proteins | sample TergutLab28metaG_FD_89700 | JGI IMG/M metagenome (GOLD analysis project Ga0123352, IMG submission 89700) | Labiotermes labralis P1 segment gut microbial communities from Petit-Saut dam, French Guiana - Lab288 P1 | ecosystem: Host-associated > Arthropoda: Insects > Digestive system > Gut ...
GCAGCCTACACAACACAACAAGTACTCGCTAGCTCCTGAAGATGGACGTATTAACGTCTGAAACATGTTGAGCAATATATAATAAAGCAAGTGTCATCTAGTTGGTCAACCATTATTCAAATTCAGACATATTCCTTTATTTTCAAACTTAAATATGCTTCACAATGGGAAGTAGAAACCAAAGTTTCTATCCTATAAAATTTGCAGTCTGGCAATGTGGCGAACCCAGCCCACTTTCGAATGGGTAATGGAGGCTCTTTACCTGTGTGAAAAGCAGCAAGGGCATGAAGCAGAACACTCACCCCTATTTTGTGCCAAACCTACATGCCTTCACAGCATGCACAGGGACAAATTTAGCCTTCTGTCTCATCTTATAACCTCAGGTGACATGTGTTACAAAATAACAGGATCAACATCTGCCTCGAGTGAACAATGCCATCAAGCAACCAGTGAACAGAAGTGACCCAGCTGGGGTTATTCAGTAATCATGAGGTAGACACACTCCTTCACATTGTCCTGTACCAATTGTAGGTAAGAAGACGGTAACTGTAGTGATACAAATACTTGGAAAGGAAATTATGTCGCCTGAAGTTAGTGAAGGTTTGCATTCATTATGTACAAGCAGTGACACCATACAATTTTCACAAGGCTATCAGAATCAGAATATATGGAGCCATTACAGCATACTTGTACAACTGATTGCAGGCTGGATAATCAGAGTTTAATTCAGGGTAGGGCAAAAAGATATTCTCTAAACTACTGTATACAAACAGGCTCTACAGTCTGTCCATGGCTGAAGTCGGTGTGCCCTTACAAACCACACAGTGTGGATCTCTGTGTACTATACATTGTAATTTTGTTGGCAGTAAAAGACTTCTCGGCCTTTCTGTGTATTGGTGGCCCTTTACCTATGTGCTAAGCAATACTATACACCTCTATCAAGCGTCAAGATTAAGAAGTGCACAAATCTGTACTTGCCAGCAACACTTTTATGGCACAGTCCTTTGCCATTACCACCCCCACCCAGAGTACAAGATATTTTAGCAAATGAAATGCCTTCATACTGTTCAGCGAGGACAACCCCTCCTTGGGATGACAAAAATTGTAGTTGGCTGCTTTTGTTTCATTTCTCATACTTTTCAAAACCAACTTACATCAGTGACAAAAGCAGTTCCTTAAGCCATTATTATATTGAAAAAAAGTGAATTTTTGTTTCTACTGGCTTTACTTAAGTTCCTTTCTTACGCTTCCAAACTTGGTACAAATTCCCTTCTAAATAGGCTATACTTGCAGTCTAATGCTCTACTGACTTCAAATAACATAAATGCTGAAAGGTCATTTGTAACTTATATCAGAAGCTGAACTGTGGTTCAGGATCCCCAGGAGTCACCAAAAAAAAAAGTTTGATGGCAATGAAACATACATTTGTGCCAAGAAGAGATTCAATTTTGTTACCTTCTTACATCAATTACTAAACCACCCCAATTCTAGACATGGTACTTACAACACTGAAGAACTACGGAACAATATTTTGTTAATGAAGAATATAGGTTTCTTTTTAGTTCAACAGATGATACCACGGAAAATTCTTACATGGCAAGAATATTCTTTACCACAAAGATGGAGAGACTGAAGGATATCCATGAATGCAATGAGGAAACTGGATTTATACTTTCGTATTTATATTCTAAAATGCCATAATAAAATTACCATCTATGTCCATATAAAGGCAACTTCCTCTTTCCCAATGGGATATTTCAAGACACAATTCAGAAAATGTAAAAACATGAATGTTTCAGAGAGGCAGATATAAAACTGAAATATACTACATTTGATGGCCCTTATGTACCGTATGAACAATTCAATACGTTTTTCTTAGCCATTATTTAACAGGAAATAGTGTCCCTGTTGTATTACAGACATTTGCTGACTTCCACGCTAGTTATACCATGGAAGATCTAGCACAAATTGGAATTGAGTAAACATATGGTCAAGTATTTAACATATTATGTACGCACAATGGTGTCCATATGAAATCCAAACTGCAACATACTGGAACCTCCTCACTTGAAGCATGACAACCCTGATGCCTGTGTTCTCATCCAGCAGTATCCTTCTGCTACCTAATCTCCTTGTACACAATGATGCAAAAATTTGGTGTGCATTCAAAAACATTACTATTCATTTTTTCAAATTTTTAAAAAATTGTGGAACTTTAAATCCAGTCGGGGAGTGACTCTATGGCTTTGCTTGTAAAGCAGGTCCTACTTTTCTGTGTGGCTATTTCTGGGAACACCACCAGCACAACACTAGCCTTGTATTTGAGCTTCTACAGTACACTCTGGACCTGTCTCAATGCAATGGTAACAATGAATAAGGGATGTATGGGTTACATAAAGAAAATACATCAGTCTTTTATATATTTTTAATTAAGATGTCACTGATATTCTTACAGGCAACACAAAAAGAAGCCACAAAATTGAGACAACGAAAAAAATGTGAGTGTGAACACCTCTTTTGATTTGTACTTCTCTAGGCGCAACCATCTCTGCACATTTTTTCAATACCCAAAAGCAGTCAGACTTGCGAGGTTTATGAAAACATTATAATATTTATGTAACTTTGCTCCATATTACAGCAAAAGACTGCACTCAGCAATGCCCCATATAATAAAGTAGACAGAACCTTGCGTCAATCATTATAAAAACCCTAGAATTTATTCCTGTTGACATAATACAAGAGCACTGGACTAGAAAAACATAAAAATTTCAGTAATTGAATTACTTACTTATTTTCCAATTCATTTTCTAACTTTACAAGAGGATGCACTGCAGAAATACAGCATATTTCCAATATAAACCAATATTTTGTCACTGTCACGAGAGTGAAGGGCCTAGGTGGAGGGATCCACATGTATGACAGAAGAGACTACAATTAAACCTACGATTGTTCGAAGTGCAAACTATAGCTGGTTGCAAATGTACTGGAGTGCAGAGCAGAAATGAATGTATAGCAAGAAAAACTTCACAATTCAAAGTGTGTACCAGGGACATCAAAACAATTTTGTTTCTGTTGTAGTTTCATACAACTTTTATTTTAAAACAGATTTTTCAGGGATAATATGTTGTTGTGGATTTAGCATGTCGCATTTCCAGCGTTTCTTTGTAAAATATCAGCTTATATTGCCTGTAAAATCGAGCTAAAGTCCTAACTTACAAGCTGTATACACGGCTCTCAAAACACCCAAACGTAATATGACTAATGTGTGTCACATGGTTTACAAAACAATATAACTGAAGAATGATCCCAAAGAGAATCATTATTATTTTGCTGCAAATAAAATAGTGTTCTTATCTGTCAACTACTCCATAGCCATCTCACTGTACATGTTCACCTACTTTTACAAAATACAAGCGGATGTTACATGAAAAACTTCAATGTGTATGTGTGGGTAGATTAAAAAATACTGAAGTGTCAGTGATCCCAGTCCACATATATAAAACTTGCACAGAAAGAAAGAAAAAAATGGGAAGAAAGCATAAAGATGGCAAGTCATACTACAATACATAAAAATCCTTTTAACATAAAAATTACAAGACAATCTAACAATTTTTCACAATGACACATAATGCATGCTGAATGGTATAAAACAATTATAACTCACATACTGGCTGGTAAACCAGAAACTAGAATTTACTGTACCAATGAACAAAGTGAACTAACATGATCGATTTGTATGTTGATTCTGGTTCTCTGCCGCTGTTTAGTATCCATCAGTGTAAAAAATTAAAAGGCTATTAAAAATCTTCCTTTTCTTAATTGTTGGTAACTACAGCACAAACTTTAACAGAATTTGACAGTTTTACAAAAATGTGCAAGTTAACAAATTAGTATCGAAGAGGTGGCCAACTCCACTAGTTCCAAAGCTAATCGTGCATGATAAGGAGTTCAGTCTATTGCATCAAGAATCAAATACTGACATCAAGTTCAGGAAATCCCTTTCTTGGAACTTGCTAAGTGCTCTGCCCACAGTTTGAAAATTATTTTCTTTGGAAATGTTATAAATCTGAACAAGAATCTAACAAGAATGCAGCACATGGACAAGACAAGGCATAAGTATATAACTATGTCATACCTATGATTCCAACTGGCATCACTAACTTGTTGGAATGGTCTCAGAAAAGTTAACTTACTTCATACACAATATAACACAGTTTCCTTCTGTTACACTGTTATACCAAATGCTCCATGATGTACTGGCCAAACTTCAGGAGCATGTTCTACAGGTCATTTGGAACAAAAAATGTTGGACACTACAAGTTGGCTTGAGGTGGTGTATCATGTTACTGCTTGGACAATATCTTGATTAGAAGCTGTGGCTGCAAGGGGTGGTCAAAATGAAGAACATGCCAACATACATCTCACAGTATTCCACACTGCACAACAAATACAGATGTAAACAAAACTTTCGGGGAAATAGGTTCCTTTGCATGCGTGAATGCAGAGCGTGAACAACAGCACGGAGAGATCAATGTTCTGGCAGCAGTTCACTGAAGCCCATGTACAAATATGCAGAATTTCCAGGATGACTGCTGTAGCACACACAGGTACTGCTCCATGATAGTTTCTATCTCTGTTACTTTTAAAGAGGGAACCACGCCTTGGCAAGAGATCACACCATGTATGACTTTGTGAACAGCTGCAACCACAGCTACATATTCTGCTTAACATTCTGTTTAGAAATGGGCCTCAAGTTACCTGGGGTGATAAAACCATCTTAATGAATTAACCCCCATGGGCATGGCAAAATCCACACAAGGAAGCGCAGTTGCTTTCAACATTTCAGTTAACATGTGGTGCAGTGTTGGGTGGGGTATTAGGCAATGACTCGACTGAACCACAGGTAATCAAAGGATGTATGACAGTATTATTTTTTTTTTTAAATAAGTTACCATTACATTTAGAACATGCACCTCTTACAACACGAAGACAAATGCAGCTATGACGTGATGAACCTCCACATCTCAGTAGAATGGTAACGAAACTTCTGAATGTGTTTGGACAGGAACAGGTAGGTAGGGTGGTTTGGCTCACTAGTTCACCAAGTTGAAAGTGTATCACGGTGATAAACCAGAAGCAAGGCACTAGTTACTACCAAATGTTAATGAAGCTGCTGTTGGTTTTGTGCAGTGGCAACATTCAAGGATGGAACAACTGGCAGAATTCAGTCTAAAGGTGGACATTTCACATGTGCTACAACAACCTTGAAATTAAATTTTTGTAAATTTTTAAAATGACAAGAAAGGAAGATGAAAATACATTTTTCAGTGAAACACTAAGATTGTATGTAACTTGATACAGGTGTCAAAATTACCTATAATTTATCAAACATTCTTTGCTCCAAGTAACTTGTGGAACATACACCCAAAGTTCAGACAATAAGTTGCAGAATACATGTGTATCTCACAACCGCGCTTTTCTGGGTTATTACACAGCCCATATTGGCAACTTCTGACCACTACTCGCTGCGTAATAACCCACAAGAGTGCAGTTCTCATCTACTTTGTGGCAGATGCCTGAAATCACACACATATATTCAATAACATTCAAACACAACACCTGACTGTAAGTACTGAGATCTTCTTAACATCACGCCAGCCCTTTGTATATTTTGACCCTCCCTGGTTGCAACCGAGTGTATAGTGCGTCACATTGTTCCAGACCTTTTATCCAGTCATTTAGTGCTGGACTTCAAGGACTGCTGCTGTTGATGGGCTTCACTGTGTCCTCTATATGAGTAAGGTGCCTTGGGATAGCATGACGACTCCAATCCTCTGACCACAGTAACCAACACATTCCATTTACCAAAACACAAATTTATTATATCTAGCAATTGACGGGCACAATGTGTTTTTTAATATGGCAAATAATAATAATAATAATGACAACCACTGGTCTTTAAGTCCGACTCTTTCCTGTCTAATCACTGATCACCTGCAGAGATTGACTGTTAACAATCTGGCAACACATTCTGCATTAGCTTACAGCAAAACTATCCAAGAGGAAACTCATGGCAAAACCATGCCAATGTACTACTTTTGGTCATGCACCTTGTGTACAACACCTTATGAAACTTACAGCACATCCCCTTAGCAAATTCTAGAATGTTCTGAGGTCAGTGACTGGCTAGTTTCATGTGAGATCTCATGCCATATTGGTAGTCAGAATAAGAAAAAACTAATCAGGTTGTCAATGACAACTGTGGCCCCATGACTTCTCATCTTGATGACCTAATCCTTCGGTATCTATGTGAAGTCATGAAAAAAGCAATGAACATGAAATGACTCCAATGTACTTTTACAGTTCAAGACAAAAAACGGCAAGAAATAAATTAAACAGCCTATTAAATGCCCGATAGAAGAAAACGTGTTCCATTTGGTTGCTACCCCCTGGTGGCACTTGTGGATAAAATCTTGATAATTTAAACTGCGATTGCCCATAGGAATGGTCCATTATACACCCTCTGATCACTGAGGCACCTCATGGCAATAACCCACAAGGGTTGACTGAAACAGGCAGAGGGCTTGAATGGCATTAATAAATCTCATTACTTGTACTATGGTCAGATGGTTTATTTGAATGTTATTTATTGCTTCAAACAACCAGCTGAAGTTTTGGAACTTTCATCAGAGTGGAGATGTCGCTGTCACCTACCCAAATGATTGCTGCACCACATACTTGTTATGGCACCACACGTGTAGTGCATGGACAGAATCACCACTGGCTACTGTGTGAAATATAATCTAGTAGTGGGGATAGTTTTACAGTCTCTAGATCAGAGCATTTTGAGCAAAGATACCAGTACAATTACAAATTATTCCGTCTTATCATTACAAGTATAATTAATAACTATTTATAATACATCACAGCAATTAAACTTGGGGTGGTAGGGGGGGCCAATCATGACACCATATGAGAGAAAAAGGTGTATCCAGAAATGTACATAATAATGAGGTGAGCAAACTTAAGAGAGGGGGGATTAATAAAAATAAAAAAGGAGAAGGCGATACCCAAATAAACTCACCTCTGCATTTAAAAAGTCAATTTAAATGTCACACTGTTGTAACAAATTTATTTCATAAGAGAATAACTGGAATAAATCTGCTGTGCAACATAGATGTTATTCCAATTAAAGAAGCAGCCATACCTTGGGGAGGTTAGAGGAAGAAGAAAAATAAGAGGTCTTAAGACATGATAAATGATGATTGGTTAATGTGTGAATAATGAACACAATATTCAATAGTTATTACATTCTTCATAATAAATAAAGATGGTGAACGGATAAGTATGCAGACATTAATACCTTATTAACTAATGTTCGGTATTTTGAAGAAATACGGCATCCAAAAACATTCTTCCTCCCCCCCCTTTTTTTTCACAATTAAAAGTCCTTGTATGACTGAATACTGTCATCATCCTCACTATCTGTGTGTCCCAGTTAACCACCAGTATCAATCTCTTAGAAAACAAATTACAATTTTATATAAGGCTGAAACTGGGAAAAACACACTCATGCCACAAGAGACAAATTGCACTGAGAAATATAAACAAGGTATTCTTGTTTACCATCATATTTCACATACATAATACACTTAACTGTGTTTCCAATGTCTCCAACACCATTTCCATATCCTATAAGAATGCAACAACTATCGTTTTCAGTGTTAGTATGATATCCAGTTTATACTTCAAGGAACTTTCTTCAACAATGACTGATGGTAATAATAATGAAAAAATAATAAAAATAAAAGATATAATAATAATAATAATAATAATGACTGCCCTGCCCCAAAGTCTTAACTCCTATGCAACTAAACATGTAATAAAACTTGCAAAGCTTGGAAGCAGCTTATCCCCTATTTTCTACTAGCCCCAAGCTGCAACAAAATCAGAAAATTTATTTCAAAGAGATAAAATGAACAAACTCTTTCCACAAACTATAAGAAACAAACAATACTAAGAAAGATCACCTTTCAAGAGAGGGCAGTAATGGTGGTAATAATAATAATAATAATAATAATAATAATAATAATGTTAATAGCGTTTTAATACCTAATTATCAGTACTGTTCCCACATGATGGAACTGATTTGCTTAGCTACAGAACAATGCTACAAGTTTTTAATTACACAGCCACCCTTGCATTCATTTATCACTCACACAATAGCAACAGCCACTTACACACCCCTGCACACATTTTCTCTAATTACATTTTGCAATTATTACAATAATCAAGTATAAACTAGTTTCTGAGGGGAATAACATCTACAATAGACAGTGGAGGGTGGGACAGATGTCGAGACATGAGCTATCGCCAACTATCTCAAATATTATTACTCTGAAGAAAAATTGTCACGTATACAGTTACACGCAAGCCAAACCGCACTCACGCAGATATCATATAATATATAGAAATATGAACAAACGCAAAAAAAAATATATATATATATATATGTATATATACTAGGACAGAACTTGAAATAAGGTGATAGAAAGCATATAACTGAGACTTCACAGGCAATTCTTGCAGTGCAGAGCCATTTCTGGGAAGTTAGCAGTCATCAATACTACTCAGCCCAAAATCCGTCAATTAATGTCAGTTTAACCATTCGCCAAAACACAACACGTACAACAGGAATTGTTTACTATGTACAAAGAAAAAGGACAAAATGACTGGCAAACCAACACTACTCTCCATTTTTTTTGTTTTCTTTTCTCTTTTTTTAAATAACAATAAAAATCTAAGCTGTTTTTACCCTTGAAAATCAGGAAAACAAATTTCACAAGAAAAGCCTCCAATTTGCTCCTCCTACTTACCAGTGCCTCTTCCTGCTACTTCAGTAATAATTTGCCAACAAAATATGATGATGTCAACCTTAAGAGTAATAGTTTCTTGACCGAGGCAGAGTTAAGCAAAAGAGCATGAGCAGACTTAGAAGGTATGGCTGAGGACACAGGGCAAGGGTCATATACCCAGAAATAGGTAGGTCCACACTGTTCAAGGAATTCTTGCAATTCACACTATGGAACACAACAGAGGGGAGAGGGAGGGTGGCAGCAAAAATCACAGCCTGAAAGAATCAAAGTGATAATTCTTTCAGCAGAAATCTTAAAATGAGCTTACTGCATGTCTGAGTCCTATCTATGCCACCCGCACACGCACACACACACGCACACACACATGCCCACACACATTACTGGAGTTCAATAATTCCTCATTAACAGTCTCTGGCAACACAGCAGACAACACGATCACTGAATGCATACTTCATCCTGCTACATCACCACCACTCTGCTTCTGTAACATCTCCATATTTCTTGTTCAATGTGAACCAACCATGAGGGCCAAGCACTCAAGACCCATCACTTCATAGGTCTCCTCAAAATGTAGTATCAGATACACATTGATAATGAAACACAGTTCACATTTCATTCAACCCATAAGTTAATGTGGGAAGAAAACATTAATGCCAATAGAAAGTGTGTTCCTTTGCCAATTCTCGTATGCTGACGTACCAGGAGAAAAGGGGGTAAGAAAAATCTGTGTACTAAAAGTTGAGCATAAACCTATCCATGATGCCTTCTTAAAGCACATATTTACACACAGTTATTTTCACATGGCATTACCAAAAACGGAGTCACAGTGACTGCAAGATGAAATGATATATATATATATATATATATTCAAGAGTGTCGATGATTTGTAAGCATACTGAAAATATATTGAAGGTGATTTGATGGAAAATACTACTACACTTTACCAATTACATATTTGACTCATTAGTACCATTACCAAATTTGACAAGAATGTAAACAGAGGACATAACCACAAGTAAATACTACTAAAAATGCAGAACATTTTATCGGCTAACAGCACTTGCTTCAGTATGGTATTTGGTTTAGGCACTCAATTTTCAGCATCAACAGATTCTCCCCCTTCTCCCAAGTACATTGCTGTACTTGGGAGATTGGTGAAGATGGGTAAACAGGGCAGGGATGGGGCATGTGTACTTTATCTAATAATGTTACATCACAATCACGTATGCTGCTTGACAACAATGACGCCTGGACGCTGCTGCTGAAGAGCTGTTCGCTGCTGTGCTGACTGTGGAGAACTGTGGAACTGAAGGAATGGGTTCATCTCGACCTTGAGAAGGCGATGAGCAATCTGTGCCTGCGTTGGTTTGTTGTGAGTGGTAAGGGCTAAAGGGACTTCTTGTGCTGGTTCATCCATCACACTGCCTGTTAGGTGTTGCTGTTGACCACAATGTGGTGAGGGGTCATCACTGAATAAGTGGTCACCCTCCAAGTGCCTGATTGCCTCCACAATTGTCTCCAGGTTTTGCCGTGACGTGCTGGGCAAGTATAACCTACCAAAAAAAAAAGTCCTTTTTGTAACATAAATGAAAACTGATGTCTGGCTTGAAAAGAACAGTACTAAAGCACACAGACGAAGCAGGCTATGTTTGGACACTATGACGAATCATTCAGGAATATTAATCAACTGCAAATTAACTAAAAACAGGTGTTATATAAAGTGAACACAAATTCAGCAATTCTCCAACTGTAAGATGAAGTCAGATGACAGTGAAAAAAATTCAAATGAAAACTATTAAATTAACTGTTAAAATACAGGCATATCTCATTTTCTGCCAGGTTTTTTCCCTGAAAATCAAAATTGTGAAGTTCAGTATGAAATTCCTATTTAAACCAATTTATTTCCTAGTGCTGGGGGATAGAAAACCTTATCATATATAGCATATGACTATGCCAATATTGTAAACACAGACCTGTATTGTGTATGTGTACTCTATATACAGTACATATACCTTCCTATACAGTGTGTGTGTGTGTGTTTATATATGAGTACATATATACATATACATTGGTAATGTAATAAAAATGTAAGAGACTCATATCCTTAGTTTTTGGCACAATCCATTCTGATTTGAATGTGGCAGCCTTGATACACAAACACTATGGCCCAGGTCTGACACTTTTTATGTAAAAGTAAGAATTCAATTACCTCTGGGAGGCTTTCATCCATCTTTTGTTTGGTGTTCCAGAATAACTTGCCTGTGGTGCTAAAATATGCCACGTCAGTAATTAGTTCACCTTCATCAAGTCAGCACGTTACGTCAAATTTCCCTATAAACCTACTGTCTTACCTGATTTTTTACCTCGATTGCACTGGGTGATGTAGATATAAGTTTCCCACCTATTTCAGTGTGAAAAGCCAATACTACTGAAGGAAACTAAATAAGACTTGGGCTATATCACCAATGTAATCAATCCACACAAATGACTGATGGAGTGACAGTGACGTCACTTTCAGCTAGCCTCATAAAGTTGATTTGTGCAGCCACGGACCACCAATGCGAAACCACAGAAAAATGAAAATTACTGCGTAAATTCGAAAAGTGATGTAAATTTTCAAGTGGCGTTAAAGTGAAATTGTACAAAATGAACTTGTGTAAAACAATACCTGCCTGTATAATTCCAAATTCTTGGATAATATATTACAGCACAAACATAACTTTTCTATTTCCCATCTCCAACTTAAGCTTTTCTTGTAAAGTGTGTATAATGGCGATTCTACAGGTACACAATCTTTGACATACAGTGCAGTTAATGGATGTCCAATGTCCCTGCAACCAGTTAACTACGTTTTGTCACTCCATATATTTTCCGTAAGTGAATTACGTTCTTGCCTAAAACTGAATATAAAATCAAATGGAAAAGTAGGCAGGAATATTATCTGGGGAGGAAACAATGACTTATATTGAACTGAACTTACAGACTTACAACAAAAGTTACATTAAGAAGCAAATTTCGCCAATGTACACAGCATGTAACAAGCACTTATTTACTCCCACTCACTTGGGTGTAAATGTGCACACATGCACAGAATTTATGATTAATGCTGTTATTTCAATTAATTTCTGTTCATTCTACACCTTTAAAGTGGAATCTTATTTTTAGCATGTGTTTTATAAATTAACACCCCAACAAACATGCCCAGTGCACACCCTTATCGATCACATACCTGGCTTGTGGTGTAACATCATCAGATGCAGATGTTGGTGATGGCAAGCGTTCCACTTCTACTTTGGGTTCAGCTTTGATGGCTGCTTCAAGAACACTTGGCAGACGTTGCTCTGGAGGAGGAGGAGGAGGAGGAGGAGGAGGAGACATGGGCGCAGGTGGAGACGGACAAGGTGACTCAGATACCACAGGCACTGGACTCGCTGGTGGTGGTGGTGTGGGAGACAGCGGAAGTGGACTCGACACAACTGTCGTGTTCTGGGCCACCGGTGGCAAGGATGCAGCAGACACCACCTGCAGAACAGAACAGGTATATTAATTAACAACAACCAAAAACAAAGTAATTTTTATCACCCTTATTTCTCACAAGGTTGGAAGTTCTCACAATGGGGCTGCTGAGGATCAAAGACCTGTATCAATTGGCTGAAAGTTACCTCTCCATCCCTGTCTTATTCACACATATATAACATCCATATTCTGGAAATATTTTGATTTTCGTTTGCAATATGGTGTTCTTCAGACATATGCTGCCAAACCTTTGGGTAACTGCATATGAACATCTTACAACATCAAGACCCACACCGTGATGTAGTTTCATAATCTGGAAGAACAGAAACCTTCCCACATAGCCACTATTCTTGGATTGCTTGACCCTCATGAATAGTGTAGATATTTACAAATCAACAAGGCAAAACACCCCAAAGAACTTGGGCCTTCATTTGCTTCCTTATTTTATAAAGATGCATTACCTTCTTTTTTCATCTTGTTTATGTTTCACTGTAACTCAACTTGGAAGGATTCTGAAGATGATATAACATTATAAATGCAACAGCCATATATAGTATCAAAATATAACCGAGTGAAGAGGATGCACAAACATCTTGTTTATCCATAAAGTAATTTCATCTATCATACAAGATATAAAAGACAAAATGGCAGAGGTACTTTGGAGGCCATGTGCATTACAGTATGATCTTCTAACAGCATTCTGAAGACACTGTTTAAAATCCACTTACCAGACTGGAGCTGGTCCATGTTCAAAGACAGACAGGGATGAGGATAAGGAAGACAGAAAACACTTCTGGACATTTCTGAAATGTACCTAACAGCAGGCACACCGACACATAATTCACCTAACATTCAGCCTTTATCAATGGAAATGATACTGGCAATCGTGTATATCTGTGTTTCCATCAACTTACATTGGCAACTTGATTTTAATGATGAGAAGATGTTAGAACGGGCTCACTAAATAAACCGCGTATAGTTTTCTGTAAATCTATGCAGTGTTCAAGGTCAATTATCACAGAAAATTTACAGAATTAGTTCGCATAAATAATGGTATCTCAGTTAACATCTGACTGATGCTAAATCATCCACTGATTTCTAAGACTTTTATATTTCTCAAGTACATGACTCAGTCCCATGAACTCTGTGTATCAAGGTGCAGACTTTTCTCTCTTTCAAAACATCCAGATCACCTCTGAGAACTACCAAGCCTCCAAACAAAGAGGTTGCAAGCAATCTGTCCCCAGGCTCAAAGTGCCAGCCAGTGTGTGAAGCTGACCACTCACTCCCACCTACTGCTGAAAGTTACAAGGAAATGCAGCTCTACCTCCACCCCACTACATGCTTTCATGCCATATGGAGAAAAATACAACAGACACAATAAATACTGATTTCATTCGCACTGCACGATTACAATGGTTACATGTGCATATCTTTCTAATAGCCAGACAAAAAGGATCTTTGTATTTTGGAAATGGTCAAGTCTTGATTACTCAGTATGTTAAAATAAACAAGAGCAGCATGCTACAAAGTAGAAGTGTGCCTAATATTGTCCCCCTTCCTCAATCTGTCCCCCCTGCTGTTGACGCTGGTGACTTTAACTCCGGGGTTGGATGTGAAACTTGTAGCACATGATGTAAAAACTATCTTTTGTTTCAGCTGAGTTTGTGTTGTGATGAGAAATGGCTTGATTTTGCCTCCATTCTGTCTTGCACCATCAAAACTTTTTCACGACTTTACTTCATACCCCCGCTGCAACAGGCAAAGTTGCTTTAGGAATACGTTAATGTCACATATACTTCCAAAATAGCATGCAATTTAGTTGGTAGTAAATGCTATTCAACTGCTAGTCACTATTAACAGTCGACAAGCCACCATCTATTATTGTTCTGTGTTCCTAATATTGACCCACATGTAGTACTAATATCATCCAGGGATGATGTGAGGCGCAGCACTACGTCACATTGGTTTTCTAGTGACTCTGAATTCTGCATGTAGATGGACATTAGGAAGTGTAAAATGTGGGACCAAATGAAAACAGCAAATGCAATAAAGGCTGTTTGGAGTGAGGAAATGGGATTGAAGAAAACATCAAAGGTGTTTGAAGTACCAAGAGGACACTCAAAAACAAAGTTAACAGCAAGGAACAGATATAGAGAAACTGATCAAAATGTGACTTGTTTGGAAACCAGTGTTGCCTTACAGTCCTGATGAAGAACTTGTAAGTTACTGTCTCATGATGGAGAAGGAATTTTTTTTGGCTAACAACAGGAAGTATTAAAACAACAGCCTTTGAGCTTCCCATAAAAAATGGACTTGCCCCTCTATTTTCAGTACAATAAGGAAGAGCAGGTGAGAAGAGGTTGTGTAACTGTATATGCAGCCACCCTCGACTCAGGTTGCGCAATCCCCCGAGTTACTTCGGCAGCAAGAGTAAAGGGACCAACAAAAGCAAACTTTGCAAAATTTTTCGACATATTTGTGCCACTGCTATGGCTGATTAATGTCTCTCCCCATAGCTTATTCAACTATGACAAAATGGATCTGACTGTCATTCAGCATAAAGTATGCAAAGTTATCTCCCTGAAGGGTAAGCAAAGGGTATCTTTGTCTTCAGCAGATAGGGATTCACTTGCGACAATTGTTACCTGCATGAATGCCACCGTTACATACGTTCCTCATCTTCTGGTGTTTCCTAGGAGAAACATGAAAGCTGAACTCCTGGAGAGTGCTCCACCAGGTTCAGTAGCAGCATGTCACAAAGCCGGTTGGATCCAGAAACAGAGCTTTATGCAATGGTTCAAACATTTTGTCCGTTTTGTGAAGCTGTCTAAAAATGATCCTGTTACAGACACTGGATGGTCACTATTCTCATTCAAGGAATAATGAGGTGACAGACTGTGCAAAGGGAAAACGGGGTGCACAATGTTTTCCTTCCCTCTCACAGCACTCATAAACTGCAACCTCTGGATGTTTCCTTCTTGCAACTTCTGAAGACATACTATGCACAGGAGATTGAAATTTGGCTGAAAAACCATCCAGAGTTGTTAAATGGTATCAAATTACTGGACTGGTTGAGAAGGCTTACTTGAAAACGGCCACAGCAGCTACTGCTGCAAACAAGTTCCAGAAAACAGGCTTCTTTCCCTTCATCCATCACCTACTGGATAAACATGATCCTGTAAGAATCTCAGTGCAACATCACAATTTGTCTGCTTGAAAACCCTGTGTCATGTACCGGAATTTCAGAACAGCCTACCACTAGTGGCACCAATCCACCGACCCTAACAGTCACTCCGCCTACCTCACAAAAACACCACTGTTGTTGTCCTGCCATACTTCAAGACGTCCAAAAGAAGAAAGAAGACTAAATATCAGAGGAAATCTTCCAAAATATAGTTGCAGAAGAGGAAACAATCTGGTCCTAGTGATGCAAATACTTCAGTCATCCATAGCGAACATGAGAAGAAGACAGTCATCATCCTTAGGCTCCGAAGATTCTGGGGAGACCATCTCATATAAAGTGAAGAAGAATATTCAGAAAATGACACTAAGTACCTGTACTGTTCAGGCTGTACACTAGAGATAGATGCAACAAGTAGTGGATCAAACACACAAAATGCTACATGTGGTGCCATGAGGAGTGTTCAGGTACAGATGACTGGAAAAGGTTTCTTTGCATTTTCTGCTACACTGAATGCTCTGCCTGTTTACCTTAACTACAATGTTTGGCAAAACATATTTGTACCAATCCTGCAGTAAAGTTCTTTTCCTTTGATACAGTCTTTAATTCTCTTTTTCCTGTTTATTTCTCTCCAGACATTTTGATGCAATAATTTCAGAACCCAAGTGTTAAAATAATAGATTTTGATTTCACTTTGGCATATTAATTAGCATTTCAAAGGTTACTATGTATTTATTTCAGTGTAATGTGTCATACTTAAGAATTTTAAAAAAATTATTGGTAAAAGTAAAGGTAAAGTGATCCTGTTACAGGCCTGGTGTGGCCCAGTGAGTGGGTATAGGTATAGTTCTACTCTTCCATGACTGCCACACTAGAAGGGGGTGGGTGGTTAGCAGCATGCCCTGGCCACACTTTACCCCTGGGAAAGACCCGGTACCCATTTTACAGGAGGCTGGGTGGGCCCCAGGGCCGGTCTGGATGGGCGGAAAATCTCGTCCCCACCGAGATTCGATCCAGGACCGTCCAGCCTGTAGTCAGCCGCTATACTGACTGAGCTACCCGACCAACAAAATAACTATTGGGTGGGGATGATAATAACCAACTAACAATTATTTTTTTTTTGCTTAAAAAAATCACCATTCTGGCAGACTATAAGAAAATAGGTCCTGGGGGCTTAAGTATGTCAACATCAAATTACACCCACACCATTTTCAACTTTTTCTGCTTAATCATCTCTTTGATATCTGAGATTTAAAAATGGGGATGATATTAGGCACACTTCCTACAAGTACACAAAAGACACATTAATATGCTGATTTCATTTACCTACTCAACATTAAGTGACAGTCCCTGATAATGGAAAAGAACCATGTATTGTGAGGCAGGAACTGAAACTTTACATATAACTGAGACAAATTTCTGTTCAGGAAGCTGGTCACCATCGAGGCCCAGGATCAATCCTGGGTCATTCCATGCAAGTCTTGTAGTGGATAATGTGACAATACGACATTTTTTTTAAGTATTTGTTTTCCCTTGCCATTATCATTCTACCTATGCTTCACACTCATCCCTACCCTAATACTGCTCTTATCACAACTGATGTCTGGGAACCTTCAAAGACAATACTGCATATTCACACATCAGAAGAACTCAAAAGAAAAATGTTTCCATGCTTGTTGTTTTTCAGTCTTCAATTAATAGATATTAAGCGTCGTCCCTAATAAATAATATGTACCTGCTTTCTGCAAGAGGTTCGGCTCAGACAGAAGCTGTACTGAAAAAACAAGGATGGCTATTGTCAAGTATGGTGCTGAAAAGCACGGTGAAGACTGTGGATCAACTTATCACTGCACAACACATTCCCTACCTGAATTAAACACTATCGGACCCAGCTTAATTTTACTGCACAGAAGATGGTCTCTGAAAGAGCACACTGGTGACCAATGCTCTGGCTAACACCATCCCACTGGGACTAGATCCCTAGCCACATTCAGCCTAAATATACATCATCAGTTCCAAAGAGAAGAGGTGTCAATGACAAACAACCACCTGGCATAATTGACAGGCTGTGAGAATACAAATCTGGCATGACATCCCCACTCGCGCGTTTTGATATTCATGCTGCACCAGGTTGTTATCAATTTGTGGAGAAGAATAAAACCTTACATCCTGACAAATGTTCTGGTCCAAGCCTAACCACTATGGAGATCTACAGTACACCACAAGATGGAAAACAGAAGCCTTGGAAAACTCACACATAAGAGCACCACTTAAAGTAGTCTGTGAGCCACAGACAGCTGTTGAACAACATTAAACTGCACAGCCCACCGGCAAAATGTTAATGGCAGATGAGAACTTCCTTTACCTTATCACTGAATGACTTTCCCACTTGCCTGTCAACCATCATCCCACACAATATCAGACCATGACAGCAGCTACCACAAAGTCTTTATGGTTTTCACTTATTGTTCTTGTATGCCTTGAGATGTAGGTGCTGCCCATTCTGTAACACACATACCTGTAACTGAGCCACTGCAGCTGCCGTCTCCTGTAGTAGAGCAACAGATACCGGTTGTGTTGCTGTTTGGGCAGGGAGTGGAGGCTGTGACTCACTACGACACCGCTGTGATGTTGTCACTGTGACTGTGGGGGCTGAGGGCTCCAGCACTTCCTGATGTTGGTATTGCAACTGAACCTGTTGTGTGATTTCGCGAATTCTTTCTGGATACAGTTGCGATTCCAGGGACCGTACCTGAAATTCACCATCACACCTTGTCTATTTCACACTATCTGTGCACAATAAAACTTACAGTCAAAATTCTATTTTCTAAAGGGATAAAGATGACAACTTTCCACACAGAACAAAGGGGTAAAGAGATGCAAACTTACTGCATCTATAGAGACATTTTAATTCATCACCAATGTGAAAATTAGTTCAGTTTATCTGTAACCACAGTTACTATAATATATCCTAATAATGCCTGTAACCAAAGTCACTGTAAAATTTTACAATAATGCTTTAACAGTAACAATCAACAGTAACACCTCTAAGTATTTACACATTAGGCGTCCGAAACTGAGTTCAGCTACCATAATGACTTCGCTTCCAATGCTTGGATCTTATACACTTTAGACCAAGAGGAACTTACAGACTTCAGTGACCTGCAGGCATGTGCACAAATTTTAGAGAGAAGTCCCGCCAGTAAATTACACTTTTTAAACACATAAAATGAATGTTTTGCACGTCTTCAATACACAAAATGTGTATGTATGATTACAACCTACCTCAATATAAAAGTGTATATTTTACTGCCTCTCATTAAGACTGCTTGTGTCTATGAAGTTTGCATTAACTGCAGTCAGTACCAATGAAAAGGTCCAAATGTCGGTGCCACTAAACAGTACTATAACATGCTTACTAATTTTCACAAAATGAACAACAGGGTTCAAAGTTTATTATGGTGAAGCACATGCTCAGACACATGTGGGGCTAACATAATACAACTATGTTGATCTTACCACGTCATACATATGAAACTGTATATCTCTGTAAAACAGGATTCAAACATCTAGGCATGCGACAGTGTGGTCTGTCCAGGTACAAAATTCAAAATCTAGGAACTCGTCATTATGTACCATTCATTCAGACACAGTACCAGAAATAAACTGCATGCAGGAAGAGACAGCCATGCTTCATTTGGTGCCAAGTAAATCACTGCTGATACAAGATCAATTCTAGGTATTTTATTCTCTCAAGCAGTCTTTCAGAAGCTCTGCATGGTCACAGCATGCATATTTTCAGTGAATCTATGAATTCACAGTACCCACCCTCAAAGTCTATTAGCATATGAGTGGATCAACATAAGAATTATCTGCAGAAATACAGACTAGATTTGGGAAATGTTTAATTTTCCCATTCCACCTTCAACAGGACAATACAGTAAAAAAAAATTGTGTACTCACAGCTGTGTAAAACTCTACATTCAAAACTGTAAACAATAACCACAGCTGTTACACTACACAAGATACTGAAGGAAAAGCATGTAATCCCAACAAGATACAAAACATTTTGTATTCTCATTTAAGAGCAGAGCTCCAAAGCTCATCCGAACTACCATACCTGGTCTTCCAGGTGCATACGTAGCCTCCGTTCACGATCGAGCTGCACTCTCAATTCGATCATTTCCCGACTAGGGTCTCCACTGTCCAGACCACTGATAACACTTGCGTTTGTAATGATGGCAACCGGTTCTGGTGACATACTACCAATACCTTCATCTGAGGATTCACTTACTGTTGCTGGAACTGCAGTAAGAGGTACGACAACACCTATAAATGAATCATTCATAGCAGCAATCTCATATGAAAGGTCCTGAACATTACAAATTATACTTCTGATAATGTCCATCACTCCAAACTCATCAAACCACATTTCAGAACATGGCTGTTTCATGTACAAGGTGACAGGATAAAGTAAAAACCTGAGACTAACTCTGCCACCAAGGAGGACCCTGTAGTTGATTCCTAGCTTTTACATTGTCACCTGACAGGAAACAGAACCAGTTTCCAAAATGTTGTGGGTTTAAAATGTCTATCAAGAATATTCTAACATAGTGTCAGTAACCTCTGTACATACATTAGTACAAATTCTCCATTTCTTTCATACAAAGAATTTTGTTTCTGGTCTTGTTATTGCCACAAAATCTGCATTTTTCATATTCCTTTGGATGTGTTGTTGCTGACATTATTGCTGCACTGTGATGATGATGATAAGAACAAGAAGGAGAACAACAACAACAAGTTATTATTACAGTTATTACAACAGTTGCTACTGTTGTTGCTGTTTGTAAATGCTGACACATCTGCTCACAAAGAGCAGAGAATGTGCTGTGTTACTGGTAAGTGCACACGAACTACGGCCCCATCTGTTGCCGGTAATCGGGCGTTGTCATTTTTCCCTGTCACAGAGTCTCCACATACACCATAAATATGCAGTAAAAGCTGGCAAGATTTACCACCTCTGTACCTGTACCACAGTTCATTTACCTGTCATGTAATATACAACATTTGGTCAATATCCTGTACACTTGTTAATATACTCAAAATTACTCTGGCTTCTTCAGAGGACATATTTTCTACTTATCTCTGATTCCTTCAGGTCTGTTCTTATTAGTATCAAACTAAGAGTAGTGGAAAAATATACGCAATTCATCAGCACTGAAATTGTTACAAGCCTTGTGTAAATTCACATTTCCTCATCTCTTCAGTAACGTTTTATATCTGCCCAATTTTAACCTGCGAAGAACTCTGTGGGCCCAGTGTGAGGGCATATATTCTTGATTACACTGGCCTACAGAAACAAGAGACAACACAGATACGTTTTTATCTTCTAAACTTCTGGTTTCATCACTTGCATAAGAGACACACCACTGGTGCTAGCACAAAGGCGGGCCAATGACCAATAAACACTACCTGCATCAATTTTCCTCTTCTTTGAAGAGGTGGTCTCATGTTGGCCTTCCTGTTGGTTGATGAGCCTCTTCAACTGACAATTCTGTGACAAAAGGCTGGTTTTCTCCTGTTCTAGTTGATAGATGTATTCTGCAGTCTGCTGCAGAATTGCAGCCTGAAACAATTAAAAAAATATCTTTAGACATTTAAAAAATCTGGCATCACTGCTTCACTCGGAACAGCAAAGGAAAAAACCCATTTCACTTTCTTTCACACTGAGTTCATACTGCTGACTGTAACTCACTTTTTTCACAAAATATACGCTAGAATTTAAATATCCACTCCGGTCGTTCAAAGGTTAATAAAGTACACGTAATGTCCCCGTGCACACCATAAAGGAGTATGGGCAAGCAAAGATACAGCTCCACTCATTCCTAACCTCGACACTAGATGGATGTACGCGGTAAGCTTCCTGCTCCGGCCACTTTACCCCAGGGAACGAACAGCTCGTACCCATTGGATGCGCCCCACAGCCGGTCTCGACGTTTTGGAGAAGAAAATCATCTCTTATCCCTGTCGGAAGTCAAATAATTCCTTGGTCGTCCATGTTCGATATCCGTCAAATACACGGGGTTTTAGTGAATGATGGTGCGTAAGCCCTGAACTAGTCCGGGTCAGCCCGACTCGCTTTTACAGAAGTGTACAAGAAAACCACCAAACACGACTTATTTTTATCTAAGCGAAGGGTTTCACGGGCAACTCATTTAAATACGCAGATCCAAAATCGCTGGGTGATTTATAAAATGCAGCAGCTGCAAGGTTTGCTTATTTTATAACGATATAGTACGTGCTGGAGGTTGAGTAACTAACACGTCAGTTTTTTTTACGGCGAGTTGTTAGCACCTCACTCGACCCCCGAGCTGAAGGAGCACCCCTTGTCGGCTGTCCGCTACTGTTTATTCAATACATACGCAGCTACCCTCTATACTGGAGGCCGTTCCTCCATCCGCAACCTGAGGACGCGCCATGCCGTGGTGACAGGATTAATGCGGTAATGAACCTTCGTGTTCCGTAAAATGCGGGAAATTTCTTGACTAGCTGAGGACCGGCTGGCTTCTCGGAAGGACTCTGCTGTATGGAGTGAATTTGTTGGAAAGTTGGACGTGCTAAGGGTGTCACACTAGACACTGCATATTACTTTTCGGTGTGGAATTGGGTAGGAAGGGGGCAAAGAATAATTTCAGAAGCTTAAGGTGAAGAACACCTACAAAACTTCAGTGGGAGGACGGGCGGAGAGGGCGACAGTCGTCCCCTCACGGCCACGATCCCGAACCGCATACTTTCCAAATGTCACACCCTTGACGCGACGTGACGACATATTCCGTAACTGCACCCACGTTTAGGACGAACCTGTTGCCTCCATCTTCAGGGCAGAAAAGTCACTCAAACTCTTCCGGAACACTGGTATAGTCTACCAAACTACCCTGCGTTACACTCCCACTGCATCGTACAGCAAGAAACTGTGCAAGTAACCAACAGCAGGTGCAATACCACACTAACTTCACCCACGATATGCAAACGGCCGTATGTAATGGCTCCCGAATACAAGAGAGCTGCCCTGTCCTTGAACAAACATCCCCGAGTGACTGTTAAAAAAGCTTTCATATCCCAATAAGTGGTCTAATATTAAGAGGCTTACATATTGGGACTAACACCATGAACCTGCTTTCTGAACGTCTTCAAGGCGCCGTATCAACTACTTTTCCTAATGAATACACGCACTGTAGAAACCAGGGGTACAAAAAGTGTAAAAAAATCTAAAAACCACATCAAAATTCTACGCGCTGGAAGGCAGACGTGACACACGTATCACAAAAACCCACAACTATTACGCGCCACGGCACAACATTTTAATAACCCTGGTAGAAACGAATTGCTGAGCTCGTACTGTGACAATGTTTTAACACACGTGTTGGTCGTCTCCCCGGGCTTGGCCACTGATCTGGGAGGCAACCTGCTGCAATTCTGCACAGCCAATACCACCCCCCCCCCTCCAATCGCATATCATGTGGGCCATCAAATTCAAGCATCGTCACAACAAAAACAAGCCGTTTATTGGGAACACAAGCACTAACAAGCTGCGCTATTTCCGCGCTCTCCGACACCTCCTCATCAACACATATCACAAAACACAAGTTTATTTTGCGACTCAACCCTTGAAAGTACTGTCAAATCGTGTTCCACCTGCTGTGTCATTAAGAAACCCTGCATTCTGCCCACACATGATACTTGTATTTTGTATGACTGACACAACAGACAAAGGTTACACGATTCGCTGGAACAAACTCTCTAGGTGTCCAACTACATACACTGCTTCGGATCCTATCGGAGTTCCGACTACCTCTACTGCGGAATGACGCCTATGTCAAACGAAATCATTAATTGTAAAATGTTTCGAAAGAAGAGGCCGTGGCGTAGTTTACAACCCTAGTCTGGTATGACCGGATTACGAAAAACACTATAAACATATCACCCGATCCCCAAGCCGAGATGTGAACCCAGGACGTCCCGAATAAGCAAGCAGCTGTGGTAACCACCCGAATGGAAGGTAACGTCGTCTCTGCTCACGTCATGAAGGCACATGGAGGGATGGAGGAACGGCTCTACTCATTCTTAACCTCGACACTAGATGCAAGTGAGCGATCAACTTCACGCACCGGCCGCTTTACTCCCGGGAAAGGACCCCGGTGCCAACTGAATGTGAGGATGGGTGCGCCCAAGGGCCGGTCGAGGCGGTTTTGGAAAAGATCGTATCTCTTGTCCCTGTAGGGATTCGAACCCCCTAGAAGCAAGTCAGCTGAATTACTGCTAAACCAGGCCGATGGACGAACGAAGGTTTAATCCCGCTGCATTTGTCTACCATGAAACCGAGATACCTTGTTCTGACTCCGACTGACGATGGCTTTGGAATAAAAGCCGAAATACGTACGGCATTTGTTGTAAACAAACGGAGTTGGTTTGTTTACATTAAACAAGCGCTGTGTCGACCAAGTACAAAAACAGTTATCTTCGTTTCACATTCAGAATGAACTGTTATCCACGACAGGAAATGGAGTAGGTCCTGACCAGGTGATTCGACAGGAATTACGCAACGTTCTGCTAAAATCCGTCTCAATGTCGCGTCTGAGCATCCGTAAGATGTCTGCTACTACACAGTTTCTTTATTCACGCCTTCGGCCCAACAAAAAATGCAATCATAAAATTCACATGAACCGAACCTACGGGACTAACAGGAAGACTCATGTTACGACAGGATACAAAACAAGCAACTATCAAAACAGATTCTAGTGTAAGAGGAACAAAGGTTTAGGAAGACCATTCTCCCAAGACGGCATAAAATACTCACAGGCCACATGGTCTAATACCTTACAGAATGGCAATATTCTTTCTCCATATACCGTGGCGAGCATATGGAAAATAGAAATAACACCTTGTCCTGACGGAACATAAGTCTTCAAATGCTGAGAGGCCAGTCAATAAATTACAAGAGCCCGGTCTCCGGACGTTGGTAGCAGAAACCCACATTATCGCTTTACCGGCTCCAAACCATGGACATCATGACTGCTACAGACATGAGGCCCCACATCAACACCAGCAACGACGCGCGTTGTGTTCTTGTAGCACCTGCCTTTACCGGACTTCACCTGCCCCTCCACCCACCAAACCCCCTCCCCCTTCCACCCAAATAGAGCGTCAGGTGGTAAACATCCAGCTTTCGTCTTGCAATCATTACGACATCAAACACCCTACGACTAAAAAGCTGATCATTTTGGCAGGTGGTCATTGTGCACCGGAGGTAAGTTTTTGTTTTAATTATGATCTTTACGTTGCCTTTGGGCATGTGCTGCCTCGTCCTTGACCGCATTCGCTCGCTCTCATTTACAAACAACGTCTGTTCTCACGAAACAAGCATGTATGGTCCCAGATTCGTGATTCACGACCTCTAGAAATAATCCGAACGTGTCCTGCCTGCTACCTGCGAGTCCTAAGATAGAAGACGCAGTCTCCAGATACCGCACTTCTTCAAATCTTAAATCGGTCACCGTCTTCCGTTCGATGGCGTCTAACATCTAACAGCCTATGCCCAAACTTATACTGCATAGCTTACCGTAAAGGAGAAACAGAAAATAAAATCTCCACGACCGGAACAGTGGTCCTGGGACAATTAAAACAAGGACGACAACAACAACGGAGAATCCGAAACTATTTGCACGTATTTCCCTTGTTAGACATTTCGTTACGTGTGCCAATGCAAAATCACGCGATGAACAATTAGAGGGACAAACACAGACCAGTGCTGTTACACCTGCACTCAACCGTTGCGTCTTATAATCTTTCTTACTATCGGCACTCGGAAAGGCAAACCGTGGGTATCGCTACCATTGTTGAACATTCGTTTATGGTAGCTCAATAAATACTCCATTACAACTGCTCTTGATGACAGAAATACCTGCTTATGGGACAATTCTGATTTTAACTGCCGCGATGGAAGGGTCGGCTTACAAGAACCCATAGACTGGTACATGGACGGACAATTGAAGACGCCTGTGAATAGATAAATTTAATACGCGTTTTCAGTTTTTGTATTGGTTTGTTCAAACATGTAAGTTTTACTTGAATAAAGGTTGACCAACTAGATGACACTTGCTTTATTATATATTGCTCAACATGTTTCAGACGTTAATACGTCCATCTTCAGGAGCTAGCGAGTACTTGTTGTGTTGTGTAGGC
>Ga0123352_10002461_pt1 | contig 25808 bp, 13 predicted proteins | sample TergutLab28metaG_FD_89700 | JGI IMG/M metagenome (GOLD analysis project Ga0123352, IMG submission 89700) | Labiotermes labralis P1 segment gut microbial communities from Petit-Saut dam, French Guiana - Lab288 P1 | ecosystem: Host-associated > Arthropoda: Insects > Digestive system > Gut ...
CTTACTCATATGTAGCATGATAACCATCTAAACTTTTATATTGATTGTGTAATGTTTAGTTTAATCATTTTATTTACTTAGCATGTAATTATAGATGACTATTTCCACATCTTTGTAAGATTTCTGGAATGTAAATACTACCTAATAAGAGAAACGAGAACACTCATATCAAAACAGCCACATGACATACTAAAAGCTGAAGTCACGAAACACAATCACACATTGAACATCCCATCGCCCACACGTCTTTTGCTACGGTACATGCCCAAGGAAATGCTTTTATTATCGTCCCATACTTCAATCTCTACCGCTACACGCTTGCTCTCTGATCCATGCACTAGCTACAACGCAATGCTAGCACGGATGATCTAACACTCGATCTGTTGGAATACGCCCTCATATGAGTTACCAACTGTTGTCATTTGTTTGTCCCAACGGTACAATTCCAGAAAAACAGTGTGCACGAACAATTTTGCCTTCGCATATTCCACGGATAAGCTACGATTGTTACCCGTTTTAATTACAATATGGAGCTGCAATATGCTTACGGGTCCCTATCGATTAACCCCGGGTGGTGGCACCTTTCCCATTAGATACATTTATTTAAACTACCTACACTGAACTTCGTCTATATACCTACCTACATCTTTAACCAGAACTTCAGTAGCATATCTTCAAATTTTCTTATACGGTACCTCACCATATTCAACAATTTATTTTAAAATTCTGTTCTTCATTTTTAGGCGTATTCACACATTACTCTCGTCATGCGTGTACGTCCCGAAGTAAAAGTCATTTCCAGATACAATGAGTTCATTGTAGACATTTTTGCTGCCTAACAGTATGTAACTTGTTTTATCGGCACAACTCTACATGTGTTTTTGAACGTCGTAAAATTGCATTTTTAACATTCTGAAAGTCTCATGCCCATGGTTTCAATGCGGTGGAGCCTCCCGCCCACCCGTTCATATATTCGGCTCATGAATAGGTATCAGTGTGCAGCAGCAGAGACACTAGCAGTGGGTTTCCTCTTGTAGAAGAGGAATCACTCACCTCTGATCCGTGGGGCACCTGTGCTTTGGGGGCTCGAATTCTGTTTCACATCTAAGTCAGTCCATCACGTCTTCATTACGGGGTCGTAGACAACTTTCCGTATGACTGTGAAACTATCATCTTCCCTTGAGTCTGTGTTCAGACCGTGGTGATGAGGGCAGTTACGTCTCCCTTCGTGCTTTGTTACTATACTGGCTCCAGTGTAGTTACAATCTGGGTAATTTACTGCCACGTAGATCCTCCTTGGTGTGAGCAAGTTGGGATTCAGGCTGCGGTTAACATGGCACGTTTCTTCCACAGCTTCCGCTCCTGCTTGTCACAGGCGCATACTCTGTAGCTGATCGGATGCCGTGTCATGCTGATGCTTCGCTTGACGTAGCTATTTCGCTGGCGTTTTCCGCGCATTGGCGTTATGTGCGCTTAGCGATTAAAGTCTGAAAGTGTGCGTTCTCGCTACGTGTCACGGTAACCAGCAGCAAGGCTACATTTACTGCAGTGAGGGCCACCAGAAGAGGAACGCCGATAACCGCTTTCCTGCGGTTGAGTGACGTATAAAAGGTACAAATGAAGTTTTAGGATGTTTGGTAGGGGAACATGGCTTCCATTCTCTGCATTACTAAAATTCTGGTGCGGGCGCAAAATTGCGAAGTGACCATTAGCTTTGTATCTCTGGCCGTTTAGAACTCGGCTCCCACTGGACGGATTTTCATGAAATTTGATGAGTATTTTTCAGAAATCTATCGAGAATATACAAGTTTCATTAAAATGACACGAATAACGGTTACTTGGGCACTTTATGTGAATGTACATTTGATTACTGCATTCTTCTTCGAACGAGAATGTTTCAGACAAAATTTGCGGAGGAAATCAAAACACATATTTTATGTTCAATAACTTTTTTTTCAAATCTTGCCGTTTATAACGTATATTGTAGAGCCGGACAGGCCACAGATGACCATGACACATGCGTATTCCTTGTAGGATATCAAAGGCTAAGCAACACTCAGCGTAACACAGCTTTGCCATATTTCTCCATGTTGAGCATTCTCCTGCACGTCTGTATTTACTTGAATCACAAGAACCGGCCTATGCAATGAAATCTCGTTCCCTTCCTAATGGGTGTTGGGGTGGGGGAAGCCTGTTTGGTGCTGATTATTGCAGAAACAGCAGTCCCATATGTTCTTTGCTGACTACACCTTTCTAACAAAGGTGCATACTCTGCAGTTTCAATAAGTATATTTTCATCAGATGTCAGTAACATGCATTCATGCTGAAGCAAGATTTTTGGTGGACTGTGAGGCAGAACTTATTTGAAATGCCTCCCGAGTTTTGTCAGCGTGCTGATGCATGCATACGAGTTGTCTCCCCTCTTGGCATCACATCCGCAACAATCATCCTGCAGTCCACAAAGACAGTGATCATGACCTTGCCTGCTCACACAGAATTTTTTAATTTTCTTCTTCCATGGAGACTGAGGATTATGCCATTCCATACATTGCCTTTTTGTCTCTGGCTCAAAATGATGGACCCGGTTTCATCTGCTGTAAATATCTGAGATAGGAAGGTTTCTGTCAGCTTTTCTCTCGGCTCTGTGCTCGATTGTGAGGCTCCAAGGAACCCATCTTGTGCACATCTTCAATTATCAAAGATCTCAAATGGTGTGACTAACATTTCCTTTCTGATTGATAGGGTGAGTGCCAACCGTCAAGTTGTGATGTGCTGATTCTCACAAATGATGGCATCTGCACATTGCAGTGTTACAGGACTAACAGCTGTCACAGGATGGACTGAGAAAAGCAAATCATGGCCATCAACTTTTCCTGTTTCAGAAACAGTCATTCTTTTTGTCCAGTAACCAATGGTGCTTCTGTTGATCACAGCACTTCCATAAACACTGCAAAGACGTTTTTGCTATTTCTTACTCTTTCTCATCCACAAAGAATTCTATCACAGTATGTTGCCTGTATCACACATCGACTGACTCCATTGTGACGTGCTGCTGCAGTGGTGCTGTAAGAAGCCTTTACAACTTCATACATAAATACCACAAACTTCAAATTTGTTTCATCTAAATTATAATATACATAACTTTGTTAATGGCAAAGAAACAAAAATAAGGGACATTACTTTCTGGGCAACCTATGTAACAACCTATGTAATTCATGCTTCTCTCATTCTTCCAGTTCCCATTATAATGTAAAAACCATGTACTCAGTTTTTGTCATTTCTGTAACAAAATAATAAAGAATAATGCAATGGTTAAATTACACTGCAACGATAAACAGCACCTAGTAAACCAAAAGTAAATGTAAAAGTCTATGAAACAATACACTACTATAAATTTCTAATGAAATGAAATGTCTTAACAATGTTGATCGATTCTTTTCAAATATGATACAAACTCTGCCTGAGGTTAAGAAGAGTAAGATACTGCAGACTCTACAGTCTACAGGTTATGTGATTTCTCACTAAATAGGAAGATAAAATACCTTTGCAATAAAAGAAAGCAGCCACTGTTCAGTTGTAATAGGCTAGCTGGAAACTCAATAAAATCATGACAGAGAAAGTTGCAAGAGGGCCTACAGTCTATTGCATATCGTGATTAGATATTGCGGATACATATTACTTGAACAAATGTAATGTGCACATTTAAATCACTACCAGAAACCATGATCAATAACAAAAGAGTTCTGAAAGTTCACTGTTTAATCCACACACCCACATACGCGCACGCGCACACACACACACACACACACACAGAAAACCAAGAATCTAGCATATACAGATCATTTACAATTTGTATAGGAAGTATCCATCAACAGCGTACTTTTGTTTGATAAACCTGAAACTCTGTGATTACCATATGGCAATTTTCTAAATGACTCAGTAGCCTGGTCCTTAAAAACACTCTGGAAACTACTTATTTCTAACCAAGTGCCATGTTTATTACTTAACTACAGTAAGTGAATGGAACCAGAAAAAAATTGGACTTGCACACAAGAAACACATCATAAAATTGTAACATTCAGTTCTCATGCTGAATGCGCAGAACAGGAGGGAGACCACTCCATCAAAGGGGTGAAAGACACAATCTGAATGACATGAATTAATGTTCTTTATAGGACTGCACGTAAAAGAGAGTACAAAAGTTTGTAATGTCAACATATTAAAATAAGTATGAAAAAAGATTTGGCCATCACTGAATGGTGCTTACAAAAAAAAAATAATACAGAATTCCATCAGGTGGTGTGCAACCTATAATGTAAAAATCAAGGTAATAGCAATAATAAAGATAATAGCAATAATTCATATTTAATAGTAGTACTAGTAAATATACTCCTTTCGTTGGCTACATTTTGTCAGTTTGCACTTGCCCAGTGTCCACCAGTCGTACCCCATCACTGGACCTTGTTTTCACACAGAAGAGTTAAAATTTCATGGTAGCAGGTGACCAGGAACTGGAACTTCTGGGTCATAAGCTGCCATCTTGGGCTTTGGAATCAAAAGTCTGTCATATTTTCCCATGAGCCCTTGGAAAAATAGGACCTTCTTTTGCCAAGACACAAATATTTATAACGTGGAATAGCATTATACGCATTTGGTTACCTAAACAAAACCTGTGAACATGATACATCCCACATACAAAAATGCGTTGGGAAACTAACAATTACACTTGCCACACAACTGTGTGATAAACCAATTCTGAACGTTTATGGACACGATATAAAATGACAACATATTCATTCATTATGGTGTCACTATATCTTGCCTCTTACTGTAATATTATCAGCCCACAGTCTGTTAATGTAAGGCAACATTTTTACAACATACACACAGTGGTACAATGGATGTAATAAGGGGGCAAGAAAAATAAATTTAAAAAATGAGAAGAGACAAGTACAATTCTGTCAAATAAACAAATACTGCAAGTCCCTATCTGCTCCACAGAGCGGACAGTCCAGTTAACACCGTACAGTTAGCACTGCTTCTAGAACTATATGAAACACACACGTGGCATGCTTCTCGGGAAGCTAGGCAGTAGTTCCCATATGAAAAATATTTGTGTAGCACCATGGTGAGAAAATGGTACTAAGAGAGACAGCTGGGTAACCTGACCCAGGAGGTACAGTATGTCAAGTTATCATTAGCAATCCTTGAAGGTACAACATTTTCAGACATTAACTAATGAACAGAAAGATTAGTGATGTCCATATTATTTCACAATAGGCAGTGTCAACCTACACACTGTGGCACAAGTCTGAGCACTATTGTCTACCTGTCCCACTAACCCAGCACAGAGAGCGGCCTGCAATGAGTGCAATCTTTGTCCTGGCACTCTGTAGGCTAGGAGGTAGGATGATGCCTCCCCCCACAGATCCTACAAGAAACACAGCACCAATGACATGCTCGGAGTGGTGGGTAACACCACAGGCAGGGCATCAGCAGTGACAGTACGGCCAAGCAAAGCCACCGGCGCCCACAGTTTTTATCTACCACGCCACACTCACATGGATGCTGTGCAAAGTCCCCATCTGCATCTGACATGAAGTATAGCACACCCTCAGCACATCCTATGCAGGTAACTGCATTAATTCCTGATCGTACACAATCTGGTGCATATTCGCAACTTCCTCGAGCATTCTCATCCTCTGAATACAGCTCCTGGCAGTGGCGACACCTGGTCCGACAGGCTTTGTGGCGATCCTTCTTTTTGCCACCTGGCTTGCTAGGCAGCAAAGGGGGTTGCGTGGGGATGACTTCCAGGCTTCTCTTCTTCAGACTACCAGCAGAGTCACGGCGTGAAGTTTTCTGGTCGTCCACGACAGGATAGATGTACTCATGCACAGCTGTCAACTGAACATACGAGTAATTCTCTTTCTCACTACCTCCAACTCCACCACCAGTACCACCAGCACCACCACTCTCTCCACGCTGTTGCTGCTGCTGTTTGGCTTCTGGAGGACTAGGGTCCCGGTCAGACCCCTTTTTGTCACGTCTTTGGATGTAATGAATCCGATGGTGATGACTCTCAGTAGGGGGTGTGGGATGGCGGCTGCTCCCTCCGCCACCCTTCGATGACTCAGAGGATGAGTCACCCATCTCCACAGGTAAGTTCAATGTCTAAAATTCAACAAGCACTTGTGAAAATTCATGGAGCCCAACTACTCCATTATATAGTGTATGTCATGAGATTTTCTTCATGCGAGGTCAACAATCTAAGGTTCAAGACAGAGACATATAACTGCAGGCCATACATCACTGTGTCATGCCACAAGCCCCAGTGCAACATTCATAACAAAAGCTAAAGATAAAGCATTTGAAGTTAACCAGGAACCATGCCACAAGCCATATGGAAAAATACTCTCTATTACACTATTAGACTTCTGGTAGCTGGTCTAATGCTCTCATTCATTTTTGGTCCCAGCAAATGCATTCCCATTACCAGCTAGAAAGGAGTAATTTCCAGCTGCACTGCAGTGAAACAACACTACAGCAGTAAGTGCAGAAGTTTTGCAAAAATCATGTTCATTTCATTGTCATTACAAGTCTGAACATTCCACAAGCATGGCCACATGACTCCATAATAACAAAGCAATTTATTTCCCTCAGCCCTTCAGTAAATTTACAAATTATAGTGCATCCCTGCAATATGAAAGAAGTATGTTGTTGACAACGTGTCCAAGTTATAAAATTCTGTAACACAAACTCTGTGTTTCCCACATTATAGGTTGAGATGCATTTTTATGGATGTTCACAACACCTGTACTAAAGCCACACTCTTTACGCATCACAACCAACAGTGTATACAAGAAAACAAACTCTAAAAACCTTGACTTTCATGGCTTCTCTTCAGACATCTTAGATAAGGACAATAAATGCACTGTATGATCTAGTGAAAGATGGGAATGGCATTAAAGCTACCAGCCATCCCATGCCTCTGACATGGGTAGCCAATGGCCAGCTACATCATCAAAACATGTACAAATGCAATCTAAATTTATTAATAAATAAATATTTATGAGGTGGTACTTCTGGCAATGTTGTTTTGCATATTGTGTGTAAAAAATATTAATACCCCAAATTTCTGTAAATTCAAAATTCCATAAACATAACATCCATAACACTGGGGTGCACTATACTGTTAGAAACTATTTCTGGCACAGTTTATCTGGCATGCTTTCAAGAACTGATTTATGAATCAATTTGTACTTTTTTTTTTGCTTTCATGCAAACAAAATTAGGTGTAGTGGGGTGTGTCATAACCAATGCAGCCATTGCTTTGTGCATTAATGTCAATACCACACCCTTCACATCAACATGTCTTCTACCCACTTATCTATCAGTTACCAGTAATACGTAGAAGAAAAGTACAGCCTTTACTTTTAGTTTTCCATGCAACCTAGTCATACTGGAACAGTCATTAATTTTAATTGATATTTTGCTTAAGGGTAGGCACACATACTACTTGGCTTCGTACATATCTGACATAAATAACTGAAATTTCAGGAAGGCACAGAGAAGCTGCATATAGACAAAGAAGGGAAATTATAAACATATGAAATTATGATGCCAGCTTTACACTTATGGCTATATGGAACCTTTTAACCTAGAACCTACAGCTTTCCTAGAGTGAAGCATACAGAAATTAGAATCAACCAGACATTTTTCAATGTGCCCACCATTGCCTGCTTGCTGACGCAGGTCTCAATAAGCAAATTCATTCATTACACACGGAATTTGTCAGGAAGTTGGCAGCTGTAGGCTGTTAAGTGATTTTTGTCACAGGGAAATCAGGACAGGCCAGATCTGGGTGTTCCTCCTACCTTTCACTAAACAGTGCAGCCAGGCAGAGTGTGAAAATAAACATCACCCTTATCCAGTGCCACTGTAATGAGGTAGGGAGACAGGAGGGAAATATGCCTACAACTGTAACACCATTTTCTTTACACACTGTTAACTTGATCACGTCTGTTTCTTTACAGTGTATTTAATGATGCTGTGAGCTCAGACAATACAGCAACAAATGGTAGGATAATTGGTGAATAATGAGCTGAAAAAGGGTGTGGTGAGAGGAGTCATGTTCTAGTATTGGGTAGTATCCCAGAATTTGCCTGTAGTACTGAGAAAAGGCATGAAAAACCTGCAAAGATACCCCAACTCTGGAATCAAATCCAAGACTTTCTGAATATGAAGACAAGCACTAAGCAATGAAAACAAGAGGTTTTCCTTGTACTTCATCTAATGATTCAAACTGACATCCATTCAAACTAACGTTCAATTTTGGGAACAACAAAAAGTCACTGGAGAGGGATCAGAGCTGTGCGGTGGCTAAGGAACAGATGGGTTTTGCTGTTTGTGAGAAACTTCTGACACTGTAGTTGCAGCAGCACTGTCACATTGAAGAAAGCGGCCATGTTGCTACTGAAGCTCCAGTCGTTTGTTTTGAACTTCTCAAAGAAGCCATGAAACACTAAGAATTCTAGAGTCACTGTTTGACTTCTAGGAATGAACTCATAATGCACCGTACTTTGACAGTCAAACCAATGAACATGGTCTTCATATTTGATTTGCTCTGATGTTTTTTTTGTTTTGTGTTGAATATGATTTTGAGTTCCACTCTGAAGACTGGTGCTTCAATTCCATAGCAGTCTTCCTACTTTGTATGTGCCATTCAATTAACAACATTTTATAAAGTGTCAATGCACACTTTCTTTAAACTGAATAACTGTCTTTACTCAACAACAAAAATGTAAGAATCAAATGTAAAACCAGCAACAGATCCAAGCAGTTTACTAAACCATGGCCAACATGTGATTTTAAAGACAAGCTGCACACACAGTCTGAGACCTTTTTGAAAAGACCTTATAAACAAGCAATAACTATAGGAAGAAGAAACTGATCACATACTGGGCCAAACTGGCTTTCAAAATCTCTGTTTTGTGCACTGATGAGTAAGGCCATCACAGTCCCCTACACCCTGAACTTGTTGCAATAACCACTCATTAAGGACATGCTGCCAATTGCCATCCTGTGCTTATGTTTACAACTACCAGAAAGCAGTTAACACAAAATGATAAAACAAACATTTTCTATTGTGTACAGACCAAGAAACTGCACTATGTAAGCAAAAGCCACCACATAGCTACAATCATTGCAGTCTGGTACAGACTTGTGACCATGATCACATTATCCTATATATATGGTCCAAAAAGCAGCAACATGCAGGCAGGCTTCCACAACCAAGCAATGTAACTAAATGTACACTAACCATAAATACGTCATCATCTCCCACATCTGCATTGTAATTGTGAAGTGGTGACATTTCCGAAAGACCTGAAATGAATAACACTGTGGTTTACTATCAGTACACTGCCAATGTAGGCCCCTCCATCAAGAAGTAAAGTCTGCCCAAATAAGTCACAATGTGAAATGTACCTTTAGGGAGCCAATGTGTCCGCAGAAGAACATCAATAACACAGACTCCACCATGCTGATACTTTCATTCGTATGGTCTATTGTATCTATGAATCTCCCAGAAAATTACATGGATATCCTACAAGTACATTAAAATACATGGTGTTTCAGTCAATGACTGTCAGTTTTGGTTGAAAGATACACTACAGAGAAAGTACACAGCTCGATGTAAGTGGTAGTGCCATAATCATAATACATTAGTATTTTTTCCATACTTGGCAACACTTGCCACTGTGACGTCATTCAAAATGGCTCTGCCACTAAGACAGAGCAGAAAACTCGAAATGTGGAATGGTTTCTGCAAACAAATTCAATTGTCACAGTCCAGTGCTGATTCAAAAACCAGTACAAGTGCAAGGAAGCACCAGCAAGGAATATGGTGAAGACGTTGATGGAGCAGTTTCGCGCAACTGGGAATGTGACAGGCAAGAAAATAGGTGGGAGCAAGCCACGTGTTAGCACGCCAGACACTGTTGGGACCATTCATGTGAGTGTGGCCTCATCTCCAATGTGGAAGTCTGCGCGACAGCCGCAGAAAATGAGGTATCACCCCCGACAGCATGGTGCATACTTCAAACCGATCTACACATGCATCCGTACAAGATCCATGTCTTCCAGTCTCTGACAACTGCGTACCCAGAAAAGCGGACAGGGTTTGGTGAGGAATTCGGTGATCACTAGCAGCAGAACCCTCACACTCTTCCTCTGGGGTTATCTGAAGGAAAAAGTGTTCAGCAGCGCTCCCTGAACTCTGCCTGCACTGAAGGAGAGGATCAAGTTGTTCACAGATCACAAGAGGAATGCTCACTCATGTTGTACGGAACTTGTATTACATCTTCAAGCAGTTCGAGAGTCCCAAGAGGCTCACATCGAGCATGTCATCCACAATGCTACCCATGTGTGAAATTCTAATCCTTGTTTGTTACTTTGACACTGTTTTCATATAATTAAATTTGCTATGACAAATGCACTGTTAAGTTGAAAGTGACAGTAATTGACTGAAACACCCTGTACTGTTACAAGCAAAGCTTGATAATTTAATGGTTAAAATGTCATTACAGGCACATACAAACTTCATCTTTAGCTTAAAAAAAGATGTCTACAAGAAACACAAACTATATAAAATTTGAAGCTTTCATGCCAGTTGTAAATAATAATAAACTTCTCCCTCCATCACTTGTCAGTATGAAATGAATTTTCAAAGTTTTGGAGACTTCCACTGTATCCATCCAAACAGAATGATCAATCCTTCACGAGGGCAGAGACAGTCTCCACAGTACTGGAAGTTCATCTAATAATTACACAACAAACTGCCTAAGAAAACTTTCATTAACCTTTAGCAGATGAACAGGATGATGCTGTCCCATTAAATGTACAACCCTTACATCCCAAAAGGAAAACACTGTCCAACTTCAGTGGAAAACTGGGATTTAAAAAGTAGCATGCTTAAAGTTAAATATACATTGCTTTTAATTTTGGATGTACTCTACATGAAAACTGTTTACTGAGAATACATACCCTGGTTTGCATTATCATTGGCCTTAGGAAGCATAAACAAGGCAACAGTGCAGTTTCTGGAGCTGTACACTGCCTGAGAAAAGTGAAATGAGAATATGGCAACATTTCAGTGCCTCTGGCCCTTTCAAGACCAACCCACAGTTGCTACTTAAGAAGAATGAATGGCACACTGTTAATGAACTCATTTATGAATGTTTAAATTAAATTCCAGAAGGTGTAATGGGTTCAAAGAACATAAACATGAAAACACAACACACTCAGGCACTAATACGCAAGGAAGAGAGCTTTTCAGATAGCATCTGCATTGCTGGTATCTACGTCCATGGCATGATGCCTCAGATTTAAGGTTCTCTCAACTGTATTAATATAACAGTCTTCTGGGATGTGACACCATGTAGTTTGCTAAACTGGTATTAACACTTTGGAGAAACCAACTTCCTTCATATTCAGTGCAGAAGATGGAGAAAGTAAGTTCCTTCAAAATGCTGCTAACTTTCTTTCAAACAACACAGTGCCACATCCCTCATCTTAATGATGATGTCTGTACTGGATCAGACAAAGACACTCTCTGTCAGTTCTATTACCAAACTTCTAGATGGAATACCCTGAAAGAACCAAAACATTAAGACAACACATACAAAGGGAGTTACCACATACAACTTGCTAAATTTAAAAACTATTCAGCAAGTCAGCCGTAACCAGATTTTAAGATTTGTTCCCAAGTATGAATGTCCTTTTTCAACATATTCTGAACAAAATCACAAATGAAATAATTTTTTGTGTCCAATGACTGAGGATCACATATCTGGAAAATTTACATTTTGATATTACACATACAAGGTTATTTTTGCTGCTTTCTTTTTTACTGACAAGTATGGCTACAGAAGTTTTTATCTGTTCTGTTAATACAGGATGAATTTCAATAATTAAAACAACCATGAACAAATTTCCGCTCCAGAACCGCCAACATTCAGAATGTACTTATGTTGCCATAAGTTTAATTCTAGAAACAGGATTCTGTCAACCTTACGCATTTCCCACATGATACCAATGTCAGTTGTGAAATGACAAATACTGGAACTGTGAGTCCCTTTAATGCTCTGTCCAAAATGTACAAATCAGCTTAAACCTAAACCTTGAGAATTAAGATTATGTCAAATTACATTCAGTTTTATCAGTGTGTGCGCGTGTGTGTCAATACTCACCCCATCATCCAACGGCATGCAAGAAAGAAAAGCACAGAGCATTAGAAACAGGAAGCCTTGCTTACATACATGTCTAGTCTTTTAATTATGTACACATGCATTACAGTGTGACATTAAGTTAGTATACATGCTACAACATAACAGTGCCATGAACATCAGTTCATCCACTTTGAAAATATTCTACAAGTTTTTTTAAATTTCAGCCCACACTCCACAATTTTAATAGGACTTTCTTTCTTGGAAAGCTACCTGGCACTGCACATGAAATTTCAATTAGCTCTGAACAAAAAAGGCTGCTGTATTTGTTCTGGGGAGGAGGAGGAGGAAAAGAAGAAGATACCTAAAATGAAGAATGTTGTGTCACTGGAAGTCTGCTATAAATGACAGCTTACATTAAATGTTTTCATATGCCCTCTTGCACAGATTTTAATTCTTCTGACTGTCCAGTGTGCAATACTTTGGCAACCCTTCAGTTTTAATACCATATAAAGGAATTAGTTCTTAGATTTCATGAAAACATGGTACATGTTCCAGTAGTAATTAGAGTTTCAATTATTATCTCTATGGTACACTGTCATACAGAGTGTAAGTCCTTACGAAACTTAATTGTGTTCTGCTGGTTCATAATTCCGTAATGGCTAGGGAACAGTGAAGATTTCTGTCAGTGATGATGAATTTTTATGCTGCACTAATTAGTATAAGTTATAAATCTACATATTCTATATGCAGAACTTCCAATGGAAGAATTGCTTTAAGAAGTCTGCAACATATTTCAAGGAAGGCTAACATTACTTATATAACACAACAAACTCTCTTACTGGTAGGTCTGTTGCTGAGGCTGTTCAAAAACAGCCAAGTTGTTTCATAAATCAGAGGTAATGAAAATAACATATTTAGCATAATTGTGCAGTCTGTTATTTACATGAGATCACCCACAAGGCATCAGTTACCGTAATCCTAAGTACTTGGGTGCTGTGTTTTTAAGTTTAAGTTTATCCAGTATCTGTGTGAGTCACTGTAATTGTTTTCCACTTTACAATAAATCATCTTTTCTCTTCACTCAAGAGACTGGATAGCATACCTGGAAAAATGACTATGCCACAGGCTGGAAAACCAATGAAATGTGGCCCTATTCCTGACACAGGCATGGCATTGCTCTGTTCACCAAAGTGTCCAGAATTGCTCTTGAATCATCCCACCCTCCCATTCAATAGGTGCCAGGAGCTCTTCCCCAGCAAAGTGACCAGAGCACAAGGCTGACCATGCATGTCTATTACAGCTACACCTCCAGCCCTACATATGCCTTGACAGCATTACAGCATGGTGCTTGATTCTGCCCAAGAACATTACCGTTACCACTTCATTCGACTGGCACCTTTAAATGTAGGTGAATTACTGACTCACTCACTCCTGACCTATGCAAACAACCTGGCAGAGCAGACCTAGGTACATGCTAGCATCATGGACAGCATTTTCAGACCCTCATGTAATACACTGATAAGAATTACCTTGGCTGAGAAGAATGAAGTGCTATACATGACAATCTTAGTTTGGATAGCACTGTTCAGACCACAATGTTCCCAGAAATTTTTATGGGAAGAAAAGTTTAGATGGTAATTGAAAGATGTTCTTGGCCATTACAGAACTATATTCTGGATTGTCAGAATTCAGTTATTTTAAGGACTTACAATTTTGTCATATTTAATAAGATGTTAATATAACTATCATTTTACACATTTAACAAAACTTTCCAGAATATGCAATGAACATGAACCAAATACAATTTCAAGGCACTTTTTTTTTAAATACAGGTTTATAAAAATCATATTTATGGAATGAAGTACATAAAAAAAAACAAGACAGGCCATTTTTTATGTTTTGCTGACCATGCATCTCAGTATATTTATCTCAGTAATTAACCAACTTGATGCACAAAATTTTGTTTTACAATAAGTTTTATTTCAGGCCTCTACATGTTTCTAGCACCATGTGCTCATCATGAGGAGGTCAAAATTGTATTATACGGCCACCTATAGGTGTGATGATACCAGAGGCCGTATAATACAATTTTGACCTCCTGATGATGAGCACATGGTGCTAGAAACATGTACAGGCATGAAATAAAACTTATTGTAAAACAAAATTTTGTGTATCAAGTTGGTTAATTATGAAGATAAAGACAGGCAATGTACATATAACATAACATTATGGCACATTCCCCTAATGTTTATACCTCTTCAGCTCTCCTAACAGCCTGGTATCACTTCACTCAAGGACAAAAATCCGTCCAGGTGGAATCAAGCTGATATGTGCAGACATATGGATGGATGGGCGGATATTACAAAGCTAATAAGTTCTTTCTGCAAGTATGCAACTGCCTAACAAATCAAGGTATGTGCAGCTACTCTTTACTGAGCTAAGATTATATATCATACACAAGAGATATTTTTATTTGGGTTTTATTTAAAATTTGTGTCAACTGCCAAGATTAGACAACATGAATGCTAGACAACTCAATATATATGAGTATGGAACATTGGTGGAATGGCTATGACAATGGAACTTTCAGGAAAATCTATCCCAGTGTCACTTTGTTCACCACAAACCTCACATAGCCCGCACCAAGATCAATACTGCGCCACTGTAGTGAGAAGCTGGAGACTAACCACTTGTACTATGACACAGTCTAAGTTATGCTGAGGAAATCATTGTGAGCAATATATTTTTAATGGGATGAAAAATGTAGTTGTCTCTCTGACCAGACCTGAGTATGAAGTACATTAAAAGTAAAGCTGTCCCTGCAAATGCCATGAAGCTAACTGAGACAGTGGAGTTACAGTTCCCCTCATTCTTTACCTTGGAACTGGATGGAGGTGAGTGGTCAGCCTCACAGCCTGGCCACTTTAGCAATCAGCAAAGAACTGCTGGTACCTACTAAACAGCAGTCTGGGTAGGCCCCAAAGACAGTCTGGATAGACAGTGGTATTAACACTGCTTAAATGTAACAGATGCACTTAATGGGTTAACACATTACATATGACAGAATCTTCTACATCAGATAAAGAGAATAAACTAAAATGGTGAATCTGATAAGACACGTAATGTAAATAAATGACGTTTATGTTACCTTTGTTTCTGTAACTGACTAATCAATGCCTATTGCTGCTGAGGCATGGACATCTGGTGTACAAACAACTAGCAGGCAGCAACTTTTGTGAGCAGTGGGGAAGGGGTCAATCTGATGCACTTAATGAGTTAATGTGGTATGTGAGGTGAGGAACCAGGTGCCTATCAGCAGTTTTGTGTACTAAAATTGAAACTCTGCCACTTACCACAGCAACCACTTGTCTAAGACTCGTATCCTATTACCATATACAATGTTTAACAAAACCTGGGAACCCCACTACTGTTGTGTTGCAAAGAATTTTTGATACAGCAACAACATACTTCAGGAGGACTTACTGAATGTAGCAGTAAAACTCTACATATGCTTAACATCAGCATTAGCAACATTTGTGTGTGTCCAACTCGCATTTTAGGTTCAGTCATCCCACTGGCTAGACAGCAAACTAAATTCCACAGCCATGACAGTCATGGTAGTGAATGAAAACCACAGATACTGCCATGAATCAAACCACATCCACTCAGTAAATGATGGCTAAGCTCTTAAGTTTCTTTGTTATATCATACAAGGAACTATAAGCGAAAATCTTATGACAAATACACATTCCCAATGACCGTACAAGAGGTTACTGAAACTTTATGACAATCACATTCCTGACAACCCTTAAAAAAGTGCATATGTAGCATTAATAAACTGCATACAAATTGTATAGAAATAATGAAGGTACTTGTTTATTACAGATAGTTTATAAACAGTTCACAAACCGCTGTTCTATTCCATAGCACACTTTGGCCGCATAATAATCGCTTGATGTATTAAATGGTTGCCAAGCAAGAATACAAAGATGGATATAGAGATATGGAGGAAGAAATGAGAATCACTGCACAAAAAAATTTTCTACATGAACCAGACTGCCTGGTCACTAAAATACAACAGCAGTATCAAAACTGAACAACAGATGATTGAAGCCAGGGCCTTCTTTCTAGTTGAAAACAACAGAATGGAGTTTTGACACCTTGTTTCATGAATTAAATGGTATGTTTTGATAAACACAAAAAATAACTCTGAAGACCAATTTGTATTAACTGTGTGAAAAACTACTGTAGCAATGATGTCTGCAGCAAATCTACCAAAACATATAGCAAAGTGTGCAAAACCCAGAGCAGACAGAGAGTAAGGAGAAGCTTCACACCAAAGTTCCTGATGAGTCTCAATGTTCAGTGAAACTGCAACACAACCACTAGGCAGTGCTACTCTTCTACCACTCTGCTTCACAAAACACTCGCTGTTCCAAATACTGTTATGGCAATGGAGGCCTGGCTGTCAGGGTACTAAAGCTGAAGGTGTGGGTGAAATCACTTAAGATGCCACGTGGGCAGATTCTAAACAGCTGATGGCAGTGGATGATATTAGGCCATGGGCCACATGCAGTGCCAATTTCTCATACAATGTTTTCAAGTTTTCACTCATCTGTGTTGCATCCTGTTATTCTTTTAAGCATACGGTGAACAGTTTCAATATATACTGAAGTTCTAGCTCACTCTGCAATCAAGACCAATGGTCAGCAATGTTTTCATACACAGCTGTCTTTTAAATAAATCTTACAACATTCATTCCATGACTAACCAAACTTTCCAAACTGGTGTGCTTGGCTTTGTGGGGTCTGACGTATTTCCTTGCAATACAACTGTGATGGAAGCTGCTACAAAAAAGGCAACAGATTATTTTTTTCTTTATCTCCCAGCCTGAACAATGGATACTTGATGAAGAAACTAAGACTGCAGAATCAAATGAAACTTCTTCAGCAACCACATCATTGTGTCAAGAAGAGCACAATATAACTTGCCCTTATGCTCTCCTTTGAAACAAATATATGATTTTTGCCAGAAGTACAAATGGGTATCTGGTGGGGGACGGGGGATGTTTGTATTGTGCCACATTTAAGAGTTGAGTAGAAAATGGGATAAAAACATCTAAAATGCGGGCAACTTACATCTACATATGTGACCAACTGCAAAAGCAACCTTAAATGTGTGCGTGGAATTATTTTACCATCAAGAAAGTTCATTCCATAAAGCTACTGTTGAATTAGTAGGAGCTCAGAAGGAAATGCTGCAAAATGTATAAATGTAGTCACTGTCTCTTGGTAAATATATAAGAACCAAGGTATTTCAAATGGCACATAAAGTTGCAAAAAAACAACCCATCAATAAAAGAGAAGATACGGTTGATGTGCAAAACAATACTGGTATCAACATGGGTCACATATTTCAGTCTACCAACTCCTGCAGCAATACTGTCTATCACATAGCTTGTGAAATGAGAAGTAACATGTTCAAAACAATTGATTTCTCAAGGCAAAATCTCCTCTATCACTGATAAATCTACCAAAAATGTAAAGGCTGTCAAATAAAATGCCAAGCAGGCACTGAGGGGAGGTAGAGGTACAGCTGTACCCATACTGAACCTCAGTGTTCAAAGGGAGGTGGGCTGTGAATATCAAGCCCCTGAGGCGCATTACCCCTGCAAAATACCCAATACCCATTGACAAATCGATCAACCCCAATAATAAATCTACACTGTCTTTGCATGTACATGTATTTACTACAGAATGTGAAATAAGTGCAGCAGAAAATTTGTCTCCTGATGTGAGAGAACATAACTTCAAAGAAAACATGATTTTTAACTCACTGCTTTGACATCTCCGGCTCTCAGGATGACAAAAGGTGGTTTGACAGAATGTTTAGATCCTCTCACTGGCAACAGTACAGTCATTATGAAAACATCTGGCTTTAATAAACTGATGCACTTAAGTGTATGGCACTGTGTGAATCACAGATTAGGAATGCCAGTAAGTGATGCTGTACTGGCAGTCTCAGAAAGCAACTGATTCAGATTATTTGCTGACAAATTATACATTCTGTACCAGATTAAGGACTGATGAGTGATGCACTCTAAAAACTGTTCAAACTAAGATTACATTTGGAAGAATGTGCCATGCAATTATACAGAGCTGGTCAAACAAATAAAATATTGTTAAAATATTTGAAGAAATAAAGAAGTGGTACAGAACATACTACATAAACACCATCAGAGCAGCAACAGTTGTAACTTGGGGGAAACTGTTCATCATATGCAAATACAGTATTTAAATGTCACAAAACTATATGGCTGGCAGTGATATTTACGTCATGGCAAATGGTACTAATATTGCAAGACAGAACGCTCAGCCAGCTGGACAATCCAAATGTCACTGTGATAAAACAAGTTGAAATTTGAGGTTCTATATATTCAGGTCACTTCAAAACACACAATGCAGACAGAAACTAAACTTCATCCTGAACCTTACCAGGAGCCACCACCAGTATAAGCAATGAAAATCCATTCCAGCAAATCAGAGACCTTCTTGAATCTCAAACCAAAATAAAATGCATTAACATTCCAATTTCACATTAATTTAAAAACTCATTTTCACTGCAGATGCAAAGAGACACTCACACAGAAATACCCAACCCTTCAAACATCTCGGAGAGAAGCCTCAGTTTAACCCATTCGCACCCATTTTGGCCACAGCAGCTGTATAACATGCATTACTATCTTTGAAAGAACATATGCTCTAGTGTACAAATGACAACTATTTTCTGTGTCAGACGTAGCAAATGTATTTGGCGGTACACACTGCAATGCAAGTCTAATGTGTCTCTCTGAAAGGTGAACGAGACCTGCCCTCAGAATGGCTTCTCAGCGAGCTTTGAACCATTAATATCATAATGAAACACACAAAATAGTTTTGAAGTTTTAGTACAAATGTGTACAGCGTACCTTCATAAGATGGATTCCAAGGCCAGTTCGGAGTGAAAGTGGCTGGGCGCAAATGGGTTAAAGATGGAGCTACACAGTACAGTTTGTGTTGAGAACAATGACTTAGAAAGTCCCTAGAGCAGAGATTCTCAAACTGAAGGGTGCGCCTCAGTGGTGAGGCACAGTGGAGTTTCAGGTGAGGCGCAATGCAGTCAGATAAATCTGCATCTGCAATTAATTATGAATAAACTTTATTAAATTTCCAATAAAACTATATTTGTAAAACCTACATTATAAACAAGATCAGTCTTTTTCTGCATCTAAGCACCAAGCCATTAAAGTACATAGATGTAGAGAAGATAGAGATCCACACACTTTCTTAGCTTGGAAAAAGATGGTGGACTGTATACAGTTTCATACTCAGGCCATGTAACCTGCTAGCTAAACTTCATGCACAGCTTTTATTTTGTACAAGTAAAATTTAAATTAGTTTTCTGGCCATGACCACAGATCACAACAAAGAAACCAGTTGTGTGTGCAAAGCACAAACTTCTAACCATGCCTCCTGAACATCTTGAAGTTTTCCTTCAGTTAGCATGTATCTCTTGGATTGTCTCCATCCGCCACAAACTGAACCAGTGGTCTGCCACTTCTGTGATAAGCTTCAATGCATATAAATTTGTTGGAACTCATTTTCTCGAGAATTCATAATTGGACCTCCAAAATGCACATTCTCTAAGTTCTCTTTTTTTATGAAGGATTCAACTTGCAAACTCACCGTTCAGTCACAGATCTCACTGCAAGAATAAGACCATTCACACCAGAAAAGGAAAAAATCTCAGCAACCAGAACCCCCAGTCTCTAATGAATTGGCCACAATATGTTTGTTGCCTGCATGAATGACTAATCATCATGCCAACAAAGTCATGTAGTGATCACAACCAAAGCAACCAGTGTATGCATGGTGTTGCCATGTTTCCATTTCATTTGAATGCCTTGTATACTGAGTACGTATGCACAGGCTGCTGCTAGAAAGGTATGGTTCTGTAGCCTTTGGGTTTACAGCAATCTTCCACTGGGTTCTAACAGCATGCACAAATTTATACAAGCCTCATGCCTTTGAAAACCAACAGCCTGCTCAATAAGACCAAACATTTTCAAGTGAAATCCTTCCCAAAGAAGTATATATTGTCAATCGTATTTCTGAAGAGGTTCAAGGTCTTATATTCACAAATCAGACACCACAAATGGCTCCCCAGGTTCTGAATTTATCCTCAAATGGAGGCATCACAGAAGGAGAATAAAATAATTTCCTACTCATATGAAAAGAAAAAAAAAACCACTCCTTTCTGAACAATAGGTTAGTTTCCCAGCATTCCTCGAGACTGAGGCTTTTGGGGTGTTCCTGGGGGGGGGGGGTAAAAATAAATAAGTAAATAAATAAACTACCATTTCAATTACTGTAATCTGTGCAGATGATTATTCCTGACTGTTCAACTCCTAAAATAACTATTAAGTATAATTTCTATAATGAGGAGACTAGTTAGAAAACAATGAGAAAAGATTGGCACAGCAGTTTCAGACTTAGTCCACACGCACAAGCAGCAATTATTTTTTACAGTTAAGGATCCATCTAACCATACAGTGGAATACCAATCATTTGGGCTAATGATGGGTAGACAAGGTATGAATGATGATGATGATGATGATACCATGGATAATCTAAAACACATTTGGCCTAACACATTCACAAAACTTCACAATTTATCTTTCAAAGTAAACTCATGATTACAAATGATAGCCTACATACTGTATTACTGCTCCATCATGCTTTGGTCAATCACAGAACAGGACCAGGAAAAAGATTACATGCACTTTAAAAAAATAATAAAGGCTCGCACCAAGCTGTATTCCACATTATGCATGTCCTGCGTGATAATGTTTTAACACTGTACTTTTATACATGAATACAAATTTTTATTACCTTAATCAAAATTCTTTTGCAAATCTACAGTTGCAGAGTTTAATTTTCATATATACATTGTGTTAAAAAGTAATTACTTTATTTAAACTTCTAGTTAAAATATACTAAACATCTTCAATAGTTAAACAGGGGCAACCTTCATAATTTGTGTCTTACATTCACTTTAAATATTATACACAGCCATTTCATATATACGCAAATTATCCTGAAGTTTAATTTAATGACAGGGTTTGGATGATAAGTTACCTGGTGGTGTAGTCATTCTTTATGCATAGTATTCATGTACACTGAAGTTGTAGGTGGCTTGTATTAGTCAAACAAACCTCTAAGACTGACACTATGTTTTTTAGAACATTGATGTATCTTATAAAACATAGTTCCTTGCTTGAACTGTGACTTTTAAATATTATTTATACATGTATACACATATCCACACACATACACACACACACACGGTACGAACTCCTGCATTTATACATATATATACATACATATATCATGAAAGTACCTTTTAACCCTTTTAACCTCTTCTATTGTGTTTATTTGCTTATTGAATGTTATATTATTTTATGTTGACTTCAGTTTGTATGCATTTTGTAACTTGCTTGATACTTCCTTTTAACATCAACAGATATGTTCAGTAGCGTCAATGTGGTACACCACAGATCCTGTGCGAACTTTAGACTAATAAACAGGAAGTCACACATCACTGAAACTTCCACAACATCCTGCAAGCCCCAGGAAGTAAGTATAACAACAACACAAATTTACCAATCAAAGACTATCTTTGAAAGGGCTACTTCAGAATGAGGGCATGATTAACCAGTCAAGGTTTCTGTGAGAACTTTCCTGCAGAAGTCATGTTACTATGGAACTATGGTTGTTAAAAAAACACACTTTTTCTTTGATTGTCATTCTGAAGTTTAATCAGATGGACTCGCATCCCTTGGGCAAAAGACAGATTAATTTGTGTCACTACAGCAGTAGCTGAGGCCCAACCTTTACCAGCTACTTCAAGATGCTAAGATGAGAAGCTTATTATTTTTGTAAGTACATAGCTGACTGTATTACCTGCCCTGCTGTCACAGTTAGTAACAATTTCAGCTCTGGATATAACCTGTGATTGGGTAAAGCTATTTTATTAACGTTGTTCATTTATATTTTTTTGGTCACACCATTCACAAATTAGTTTTTATTTGAATTAATTTGTTTATGAATATATGTGCTTGTTGAAAAAATGACTTGTTTGTTCTGCCTAGAGAGTTCATTTATCTATGAAAGTTGGGGAAATAAACAAGTGTCCCTCAGAACGACATCCGAAATCAGTATTGTATGAATCATAAGACCCTGAGCATACAACACATACATACTGTATATACAACATTATACCAATTTTACATTCGTATGTGTCTGTCATATGCTGGCAGTATGGTTCATAGGTATCACTTGGCAAGTATTCTTCAATGTTATCTTTGTTGTAATTTTAAAAATGTTTCTTGAAGAAGTTTTCTTCAGAACTATACAAGTATTAGTAGATTCACAGGAGGACACTTTTTACTCAGAATGCTATCATCTCAGAACGTGTTAAAAATGGGACAGAAGAGAAAAGCGTACATGGACTTTGGAAAAAAATGCTTGTGGAACTAATTTTCAGAAATCTCCCTAGCCACCCATGCTTAATTCTGGTTGTAATACGGGCAGGAATGCAGTTTGTGGTGGCACCCTTGATTGATAGTGGTTTTTGCCTCTCCCAATCACTGGAAGTTTCACTTGTCATTTATGCACTCATTTTCACAACACAATTGCCTCAAAATCTTCTTTACACAATTTCTGCTGCACACTCAAATGCAAAGCCTTTCTAGTAAAACCCAAATTCACTGACATTCACTGTATATCTCATATTACTGCAAGGTTTCTGCCTGTTAAGTTTCTTACTTTCAGCTGCAGCATCACTGACATCAAGTCTCTCTCCTTGAACAGCAATGTCACAAGTACTGTCTCAGTGCTTGCATACGGTCAGCCATTGAAAAGAGGCACTGGACTCACTTTCTAATCACAAAGCTTCAGGGGAGGAACATACACAAGCAGACACGTGTGTTTTTGTGCTTGTTTCTGGTTGAACCAGTGCAGAAGGGTAGCATCCACCTACTTGTATGAAGACAGGATACAACAATACTATCACAGCTGATTACAAATTACATTAATTTCACTTTGTTGTTCTTGACAACATGTCTGGTTTGTATCCCTAATTTTTTCAATGATTCTCAATTCTCAAAATTTTTAATTAACTCAAGCTTTTGTTTTACTATTAATACAAACTACTGTATTTTTCAGCCATTTTAATTTTGATCCAGAAATGTCAACTACCACTGTCAGACAAACAGCACAATTCAGTAAAACTGGCAGCAATACTCTAATATCACAACTGAAGCAGCTAGCCTCAGCTATACCATGACTGTTGGAACAAACCTCCACACTCTACCACTGATACTGATCATTGAGCACTGAAAGAACAGGTACTGCTTCACCACACTCTGTATGCCCCCACCCACAAATCAGGGAGAATGAAAACCTGATTCACGCATGGCAGCAATTACATATATGAAAGCCATGCACATGCAATAAGTACAGAGGAAAAAAGGATTCTTCTGTAGTCAGACCGAGTTAAAACACATTCTGAACAGAAGAAATAACTGCACTTGAAGATGACATACTTTCATTTTCAAATGCACTTACTCTAAATGTCACTGGAACTGCTCAGATCCCCATCACTTTTATCATACATTATGTATAATAAACCAGAAACTGCACTGTACTTGTCAGATCTTACTGTAGAATACTGTGGTATTGTGGGTCATGGAATACCCCAAGTGACAACAGTCATTTGTTTTATCTCCTTCTGATTTCTTGACTTCGAAATGTACTGAGATTAAAACCACAGACATATAGCTTGAACCCCAACGTGAGTGCCACTATAATAAGAAAACAATGAACTGCAGTACCAAACAATTCACAGAGGCAAAGCCATTGAAATTATGACATGCATAAGCATCGACACCCGCAAGCAGAGGGGTGATCATCTTCAGCAGTAAAAATGCTAAACTGCTCATAAACACACTCCATGGGTCCTCAGTTTTTGCTGCTTTTTCTATAGTCTGTTGTTTAATGACCCTGTCAACTGTGAAGATTATACAGCATCAGTGGTAAACTAACAAATAAGATAAATATTGGAACAACAGTGAAATTATGACATGGAAGAAGTGAAGTACTCTGAGAAAATCCTGTGCCAGGGATAATTTTTCCACCACAAATCCCATATGGGCTGCTTTGGGATTGAATCATGATCTGTGCAGCGAGAAGCTTGTGATTAATTGCTGAACTTCTGTTCTTGACAGATAAAATGAAATATCATGGAATTAAACCTGTTAATACCAACATGCCACCTCCAGAAATTTGCTGCTTGCCCACTGATCAGTGGCAAGTTAATGGAAATCTATTGCAAGTATGAAGACAGCGAATCATTCATTAATTGCTTTTTTACACACTGTTTTTCCACAAGGATCACTAATTTTTTTTGGTCCCCATAAATTGTCCACATGAACAAAATATAATTATATTAGATGCATCATTCCTCAAAGTGTCGGTTAACCATGTCAATCACCCAGAATTATTGAGCCTAACCCAAAATATTCCTGAAATATATGTTTCTTACAAAAGAAATAGCACAAGTAATGTGATGTATTTGAAATACAGAATAGCACTAACCTGCCTTACTGTCACGGCCATTTGTATTTATGCAATGTTGCCACACCTTGGCCAAATGAGGTGTAAAGGTAAAGGGGAGGCATAAGTGGAAAACCTCAAAAGTATGCTCTGTGGATCTTAGTAGAATCATATATCATCCTGTTCGCTTCACTTTGTGTAGTTTGGCATTTCAGAGTTGTGTTATTAGTATTATTATATGTTGTTATTCCTGTTGTCCCATTATTATTTATTATATATAAGGCCTGCACATTGAACCTTGCCATGTTGCACCCTACAAAGTGAGGACACTTCAGAAAAGACATATGATTGCTGAAGAAGTGAGAAGAATCCAAGTCAGAAATGTACCAACATAGTAAATGCCTCAGATTAACACCACCCATGTTAAACTCCACTGTTGCGAACAAAAGGGAAATCCAAGAAATGACAAGTGTGATACAGCCTGTAATAAAAGGAAGAGGCAGACATACATCAGCCTATACTAGTAATGAGATTTTTCAAAGTGTATGCTGCATACGTAACTGTTATATCATTCCTCCTATGTACACATTACTTGCAAATGTAAAGACGATGCAATTTTGAATTTGGAATTAATGCTGTGTCATCTGAAAAGTTAAGTTCTACTAAACACTTGTCAATTACAGCTTGGAGGGGGGAATGGTATGCACACAGGTATTTCGGTAACTTTATATTTTTGTAGGCATTAGGTGGAAAATGTATAATCTTCATATGCTGTTATTGTGTTCTCCTGTTTGAAACAAATTTAATGCTTTCCTACAACTGTCACTTTGCCATAGTATTGGTTTCTGTCCCCCCCCCCCCCACCCCCCCCCCCCCCCACAAAAACGAACAAAAAGGGTCAACTTTAACGGAAAAAAACAAAAAC
>Ga0123352_10002462_pt1 | contig 25806 bp, 16 predicted proteins | sample TergutLab28metaG_FD_89700 | JGI IMG/M metagenome (GOLD analysis project Ga0123352, IMG submission 89700) | Labiotermes labralis P1 segment gut microbial communities from Petit-Saut dam, French Guiana - Lab288 P1 | ecosystem: Host-associated > Arthropoda: Insects > Digestive system > Gut ...
ACGCTTGTGAGTGCGGTAATGAACCTTCGGGTTCCATGAAATGCGGGGAATTTCTTGACTAGCTGCAAACCAGCTAGCTTCTCAAGAAGGACTCTGCACCATGGAGTAAGTAAGTAAGTGTAATGTTGAAATTGATGGTAAGCTGAATTACTTGGAGACATCACCCAGTGCTACTCTGTTCCCCACATAAGACCATTCTACTTACTGAATGGATGGTGTTTACTTTCATACTGTTGTCTTTCTGTTTTCAGTTCCATGTAATGCGTTATTTTAATTGCTTCAGATTTTTTTTTTTAGGGGGGGGGGCAGTGGTGTGGGGGTGTGGATTGGTGAATTATGTGTACCAGTCAGTAGTTCTGTCATGTCATCCAGCTGGCAGTGTGATTATGGACTTTTGATAATTAATGTGTCACATCTTCAGGTACACTTTGAGCAATAACTAACAGATAAACATTACATTACAGCTCCTTATCTTGGAATTCAGTGACATAATCTTTTGGTGTCCTTATGTCTGCATATTATTTTGTACTACTTACATAGCTAGAAGTTCTGTCAAATGGACATAGAAGAAACAGTAAAGTAAATTAAATTAATGTTCCTACATCTTTACCAGGCAGGCATTTGGCATATAGTACATACGTGGATGTTTAATCTAGAGATCATGTCAACATTTGGTCCACACATAACATTTTAAGATTTCAATAAATTTATATTTTGATGGGTTTACACCAATTATTGTTAGCAAATTTTGTTTTGGCCCCAGTCCTTTGTGGTTCCTTAAGTGATGCGCGAACCTGTAAGAGCTGTTCAGAACTGGGCATTATACATAGAAGTTAGATCTCATGAAGTTTCATAATTTCTATTTGAAGATTTTTGTATGATTAATATGTAACACAATGCAAAAAAAGTAACTGGTACATGTGCCATACAATTTTTTCTCTTGATTTTCATTAAAAGAATGATTTATAACACTGAATTGTAATGTTTGTACTGTTGATTATCTGTGTAAGTAATGAGCAACCCAGTGGCTTGCCAGACACACACTTGTGGCCTGTACGAGGTTTTGAACACACATACCTTATGATTCCCCAGCAGAATGAAAACAGTATTTTTTTTTTTTGAGTGATATGGTGAACTATGCACAAATGGTTAAATGTAGTAAACAACTTGACATATCAAGCTTGGTAAACAACATTTTAGTTGTGACAGTATTCTTGCATATTTCGTAGGAACATTGTGTGCTGGAAACTTTCCAACATTTGAGAGGGGGAGGATTGAGTAAAGTACTGAGTGGTAAGCACCATCTTCTCCATTGCTCTTTCATTTTTGTGTGTTGTAATAATAATTATTATTACTACTGTTTATTTCAGTCTTAATTTTATAGAATGGGAGGCTGTCTATTCCTTTAAACAAAGTGTCAGTTACATTGAGAAACCAGATGCCCCATTGTACTGTAGCAGAGGAAATGGAAAACACAAAATGATGACAGTAACGTGTGGTAACGGAATTGTAATGATCCCAAATCTCACAAGAGTGAAAAGGACAAAAGTGGGATAAGTGCCATCTATAACGGAAGTGCTAGTTTTGTTGATTGTGTTAAAAAATGTGTCTCCAGAAATGATAACATTTGTCCATGAAAGATAAATAAGCATTACACTTGCAGTACTTAGAAACAGCCTTCATACTGTAAGCCTTGTCTACAGAAGTGGACTGACATGTGTGAGGACAAATTTTGTATATTTCTGACTATTTATTTATTCGAAATATATTCCATACATCCTAATTGGACAAGACCTTAGTATACAGAAACTGTCAACACATCATGAGAGTAAGTGTGTTACTTAACACACATGTCAAATTAAAATATATTAAAATTCATAACTTAATATTAATAAATAAGGCCGTAAGTATTGTCATAATAAGGTCTGTAATAATTGTAACAGTATGCTTATGGATGCCACAAAGCAGGGAAATGGTGACAAAAGAATGTTTGCATTGCCATTTTACTCTGCAGACATATCTTGTGGTTGCTTTTTAGGCATGTTTGCATATGATCACAAAAAGTATCTGTTAGCATGATCGTGTCTGTCCATCTATCCGCATGTATCAGCATGGCTTCCACTGGATGGTTTATACTGAAATTTCATACTGGATACTTTTATGAAAATCTGTTGAGAAAATATAGGACACTTTACATGAAGACTTGAGTATGTTTAATTTTTTGCTGGCAACATAAATTTGCAGTAAAATTGCTCACTTTCTGAGAAATGGTATCATGCTGTTTGGTTGAGCAAGGAAATATAAGCCTTATGAAATGTTTTTAGCTCAACAAACATTCTGAAGAAAAGGTACTGTTGCATTTCCATGACATTGCATTCAATTTTTATATTATTGACGGGGACATACATGTATGTAGGTCTGCAGTACAAAGGAAATATTGTTTAAGTTTCCATGGGAACAATTTGAAGCGCAGCAACAATACTAAGAACATTTTATTCCCAACTACATAAATTTGAGTGACATTGTATTAGGCTGAAAGCGTAGCTGAGAAAGTATAAACATTTTGCAAACTCACCAAAATGTTACATTATACATACCTTGCCTGTGTTGCTACTTTTTTCAATGCTCTACTTTTCTGACAACTCTACAAAATAAGGACAGTGATGGGCATATTATTTGTATAGATGAAATTTCAGTTTTGTTCAAATGGTGCTTGTCATTGAAGTAATTCATTTCCTCTGACTGCAACTGGTATGAATTGAAACTGTAATGTGTAATATGAAGACAGGGCATGCACCTTGCATTGTGTATATTGTTACCCAAGGAGTCAGGATAGTGTAGTAAGTATAGTGACTAGACTACAGGCTGGATGATCTGGGGTACAAATCCCATCATGAACAAGATACTTATCTGGGGCACACCCAGCTTCCTGTTCGGTGGATTTCATGGGGCTTTTTCCCTGGGGATGAAGTGGTCAGGCAGGGTATGAGACTGAACATTCACCTTCACTTCCTGCCAATGTTAAAAGTGATTAGAGCTATATGTCCACTTTCCCTTTGTGCTTTCATAGTGTATACAGGGACAACTCTACTGTTTTACTTTATACAGGTATGCAAACAAATGTTATATACTTTGCTGTGTTGGAAGTCACATTAAGTCTAGTTTCCACACTTGTGGAACATCTGGTGATGAAAGAATACAGTCTGTTCATAGGGAAGTACTATGTAAGTCCATAACTGGTTGACTACCACCACACTTGAAGTATCATGTTGTGTGGCACTCTGGAAAAAAATAGGAAAGGCCTGGCAATATTACATAAAACACTGAAAAGGGAAAGAGTGGGATGTGCCCACAATAACAGCATAGTTGTAATGGAAGTGGCTAGATAAAAGAGAAGTATGCATGGTCACAGTTCTGCAAAAGAATGTGGAAAGTGAACAAGCTTATAAATAAGCCAGCATGCATGGTAGTTTTGGTGGTGGTATGGGGTGGGGGTGTTGATTGATGGGACATGATGTTCAGCTACCTGGAGTAAATGTACAAAGCTCTAACATGGTATAAGGAACTCTTCTTTCACCAGATTAATCTAAACCGCCTAAACATATGTGATGTACCTTGTACATTATGCACTCTGGAAAATGTAATCAGTACCAGAATTCGAACTGAAGTGATCTTGCACGTCTTGCAACATCATCACCAGGTGAGAATATTTAAGATGGGAGGTAGGCTATCCATAGATGATTATCCAGCAGGCTTAACAGAAAGACATTTTCCATCTGTTACCCTGTTAGCGACTGTCTTGTGTATTTCTTTATGGGAAAGAAGCCTCACTTCATATGAGTGCTGGTATTGTCATGTGCAGTTGTGCATTCACTCATGTTTTGAGAAACAACACTGTCTCACAGACACTGAGGAGGACGTAGCTCTACAAAATTTGCATGTAGTCTACATAATGTTGTATATGTGAAGATATCTATGTTCTAGTCATCTCAACCAGGTTTATAAACAAAAGGCAAGGCAAAATGTGTAAGATGTCTATATTATAGAGTAGGTGATATAAGAGATTTAAATGTATGATGAAATATTTGGCATCTGACTGTAGACAGCTTCTTAAAACAAAGCACTTAAAAGGTACATTTTTAATTTGTGTTTGCTGATGATACTAGTTGGGAGTAAAGATAATCTATGCATAAACAAATGTAGCTAGGCCACTGATAGTCTTACTATTATTGAGTCACCATTGTCAATAATAGGTGAACTTCCACGTACATTTCAGGTGTTACATGCAAAAGCTTTGAACTCTCACCTTACAACCACAGAATTCTGCAGGTTTGATGTACTGTTGAAAGAGTTACTTGTTCCCTCTCTGTTCACACAGGTCCATCAAGGCATGACAGTGGTAGCATAAGTGATGATGCTGGAAGTGATTTGAGTAGCTCATATTACTACACACCAAGCACGGCTCGGCGAATACAGTACCACAGGCACTCATCTTGCCAGGATGTAGGAAGTCACTCAACTATGAATCAGCAAACTTCATCATCAGATCACCTTGTACCCACAAGAAAACTTTCTCTTGGTTCATTAACATCTCAGGATAGTAATATTCCACATCACACATCAAGAAGATTGTCAACACTTTCTTTACAAAATACAGCTGATGAGAGGTCTAATAGCTGTATGTCTAGGAACCATGACTACAATTCTAGAAACAGTAACATATTAAATTCAAAATTTGGAGTTCAAGGAAGAAAAGACAGTCATGAAAATTTCATGTTATCTTTGCACAGACAAGATTATTTAAATGATACTGATGAATCCACTAGAAATAAGACAAGGAAAGATTATCTTGCACCAGGTCGTAGGTCTCTAAGTTTATTAGATTCAAAAGATAGGGACTTTTTCAGCATATCTACTCATAGAGATAGTTCAGCATCAGACTGTGATGTTTATGGTCATCACAGGAGACCACTGAGTATGGACAGAGTTCTCCCACCATTGCCGTGCAGTGCTGGATCACATGCACGAAGAAAAGAGGCTGGTCGAAGCTCATCCAGTGCTAGACAGCGATCCGCAAATGTGGGTGGTGGTCCATATGAGGGTGATTTGAATGGTAGTGGCCATAATTTGAACTGCTCAACTATTCCAGAAGAAACTGCACATGATCGGCCTCACCATTCATCATCACTTCCTAGTGTGACTAGAACAAAGGAAAAAAAATGTTTTTCTTCATGTGCTGGCAAGATGAACACAGAATTGAAGACCACTTCAAATTCTAAAGTAGACCGTTCATGCAATGCATCTGTTGATCCTAGAAGCATTAGTTCCTATTCAGCCTTGCCTTCTCAGCGGAATATTTCAAAGTTTGGCAGCATGAACAATTCCAGCTCAGTCCTTGGAAGCATGCCTGATGTTAGAAGTAAGTATCAGGATAGGTCATTTAGGAAAAGCAACAGTAATGCAACATCATCTTCAGAATATAAAGGCCGCAGTATGATTCCCTCACTATTACACTTCCGATCACCTAGTGTGAGTTGTGAGATGGAAAAGCAAAAGAAAGTTAACACTGAAGAAGATACAGATCCTGTAATTAAACCACAATCAACTATATCATGCTTCACACCTGATCGTTCAGTACTGAGCAAATTTTTCAGACAAGGTTGTGGAGAGAAAGAAAGGAGACAACAAGTTCAGCCTGCAGTTGAAGAGAAAGATGGTGCTAAAAAGAAGCGCCGCATTTCCCGTTTTCTGCGTCCGGATTTTTTTGATACTCCACGAGAGGAAAGTATTTATGCCAAGGAAAAGGATGCAAATAAAGCAGAAGACAAAACTAAGTTGAAATTAAGAAAGAACATACAGAGGCTGGCTGCAGAGAAGAATGGGTCTCTGTCTCATGTGCAGGCAGTTTTAGAATCTGGATCCTCATCTAGTCACAATGAAGAAAGATTGGAGACAAATTTTGTAACTGCACTTTCAGACAGCATAAATACTAACAAGGATAATATTAATCTGAAAAACAGTGAGAGTGAGACAAAACAGATGGAAGAAAAGAGTGGTGAACAAATTAAATCAGTAAGTGAAATGGAAGAGAAGTCAAAGATTATGAATGATGCCAAGAAAACAGAGAAAAGTTGTTTGACATTTGAAAAGCTATCTAATAATGTGAATAGGAAGAGCCAGTTCCTGCATTCACTTGAGAAAAAACTTGAAAAATTCAGGTCCTCAGGAGACTATATTCCTTCAGCTAGCACTTCTGGTAAGAGTCGTGTGGACAAAGCTATTCACTCTCTACGTGAGCAAAGCTTAGCTCCTCGCAGTGGCGATATTGTTACTTCAGAGTCACACCTTCTGAAACGTGCTGTTTCAGTGAGTGACTGTTATACAGTTGAGTCCACATCCAAAAATTACTTGCCTTCTACAAATGAAAATTCTCATTCAAAACTAAGAAATAAAGTAACTGCTGTCCTAGGTTTATTTCGGAATCAGGAAGTTACACCAGTTACAACATGTCAGTCATCATCTGTTCAGCCTTCACTAATATCACGTCTTAGACGTACCCAGTCTGTATATGCTGGCTCTCATAGTGACAGTGTTCTGCTGGGACCTGATGTAGATGTCAGTGGGTCACCAGAATTCAAAACGTTTCCTCCCTTATGTATGAAGAAAATTAGTTCGAACTCTTCTGTGGTGAAAAAGAAGCCTATTGCAAGAGATGTAAAAATTCAGAAGGGGAACCTGGAAACTGATAAAAGCACAGAAACTGACTTACGGGATCCAGGCTTAAATACACTTGAACACCCGACCACAGATCGTTCAACAGTGTTAACTACTGAAAATACATTGGAGAATGAAACTGTTCCTTGTAATTCCAATACCACACAAGACATCTGTGTATTAGAAGGTACCATTGCAACGAAACAACAAGAGAGCAGTGTTCCAAAACTTCTAAAGAGGGGTAGCATTAAATCTAACACTAAAAATACAAATGAAGGAAGCAGTCAAGCACAGTCTAATAATGATATAAGTGCAAATTCAGATACTAAAATTATGTCAGTACTTGAGCGTGGTAAATGCTCAGAAGAGCATGTTAATATGAGGTCAGTAATACAGGATAATACCAAACCAGATCGACCCACTTCCCTCACTGGATTAAAGGGAACAATTGCTTACAAAGGAATGAAGGTGCCAGAAGCAGCTGATATACCTCTGGTGGAATTAGAAGTGCCTACAAATAAAAATGATGATGTAAGTTTGGTAACACAGGAAGTAGCTTCAGATGCAAAAACAATGTGTATTCCCAGCAAAGTTGAGAAGAGCATAAATCACCTTGGTAAAAATAAAAACAACTGTGTAAAAAGGGAAAGTTCAACCCATATGTCATGTAAGATTTGTACTGATACATGTAATGCCAATGAACTAGGGTCTTGCACAATTTCTGGAGTTTCACCAACCACAGATGCTGTAGTTACTAATTCGCTTGCAGATGAGTACAGTTTAAAAGAAGATGCGATAAAATTTGCAAATGTTAAGCATCTTAATTTGTGTTTGTTCCCTTCTGCTGATTCATCTGTGTTATCCCCACCACACGAACTGGAAAGTTCTGATTCACGGTCTGTGTGTTCAGATTTTGAGAACCATGAATTTCCACCTTCACCTGTTTCTCCTTCAGGAGATGATGTTGAAGAAAGTGTCAGTGACAGGATTCGCAGGAAAAGTTTCTACTCACGATTTAATGATATTAAAAGGAAACATAGGAAATCGTCCCTGTCTTCTGTTGGCTCTTTTCCACTTTCATACCAAGATCCAAATTCTGTTTCCCTTTTACATCACCCAAGGAATTTCTTGAGGAAGAAGGGCCATTCTGTAGACTATGCAATTAATACCAGCCATTCTGTCCATCTCCCTTTGAAATCACACAGAAGCCAGTCATTTCATGCTCAAAATGATTACAATGACAGACTATCTTCATATGCTAGAAGATCGCCAGTTCCATATACGTCACAACACAGCTCTTATACTGAAGGTTATGTAAATTCTTTACATGCAGAAAATATGTCTAGTGAAATGAGTGAATATGTGGATGATATTAGCTTGACTGACAAGAATGATCTGTGGGATGGCAGTCGGAAAGCCTCAGTGCCAGTGGATGAAGCTGGTCAAATAGCATTAGGCACAGAGGAAAGTGTGCCTGTTCTTGGAGGAAGTACTGAAACACTTCGAATGCCAAGGTATTTTCAGCATAATGTAAACCAGGATACTTTGCCATATCAGCCTTTATACTCAGACACCATAAGGGGCAGTGATTCTTGTTTCTCAAGGTCTACTGAATCCAGTATTGGAACTACCATTCCTAAGTCTCATTTGCCAACAATACGGGATCAACATTCATCTTTAGCGCCTGGGTTTGCCAGTAAAAGTAGTGTTGCAGTGACTGGTCCTGACAGTGCTGTCCAGTTAGGATCAGTTGCAGGGGAGTCGTTGCCATTACATGGGAAATGTAACAGGTAGATGCTGGTCTTGAGTACATTATAAATATTATTGCATGAATCCTTCCAAATTTGTGTTTTGGTAAACCCTCAGCTATGGAAAGTATATATCATTAAATTTTATAGTAAGGAATTACATGAGGGTTGTGTTTGTTATAGTAGTAAATATAAAGATTGCTTACTGACTTCTGAATATGTTGCTGTGTAGACTAGTTGATATGTACTCATAGTTTTGAGGAATTATTGGTGCTGTATTTTTTTGTTCCTGTGTTTTTTCTCCGAATTTTATGGGAGCCAGGGGTTTATGTATAATATGTAACTGGGCCATGCAATGTATTAGTGAGATGAAGGATGTAAAAATTGTGGTCGCAAGTCAATTCTGGACCTCAAAACATATAATATTAAGAAATAAGTGTATTAAATATTGTGTTCAGTTATAAATATTGATCACAAGAAGTTTCAGCAATTTGCAGATGCATCACACTCACATTATTAAAAATGTCCGTATCCTTGGATTAGGTAAAGTGTGTGTGAACTGCTCTGTAATGTTAGCAGTTCTACTGAAGTCTTATGATGATGTTTAAATACCAGTTATACTCAGTAATGTGTACAGCCATATTTAGTTCTGTAATTTTAAAACTTTCACATAGCTGTAAAACTTAATATATTCCTGACCTCTCAAAATAATGAGTAATTGAAATCATAACATGAGTAGCTTTTGCACATTATGTGATAACAATAACATCTAACATTTTGTTCAACAGCAGTGTGAATTTATTGAATGCAATGTAGCAAGGAAGCATTTTAAAGGATTCATTGATAGAAAAATAGCTATATAAATACTTGAAAATATGTATTGCTCAAAGAAGAAGAGCAGACTAGAACATCTAGAATATATTCGTTGATATTAGGTGGGTTACAACTTGACCAACCCTATATCTGGATCCACAAAATTGGCTGGTATTGTATTAAGTTCTTAAACATGATTGTATAGTTGCAGGAGTGAATTTAGTACTCCAGTTTCTGAAGTATTTAAAATCGTGCTTTTTCTGTCATTACAATTTGTCTGGTATTTATAATATGTGCTTTCTTTCTTGAAGGTTTAACTCAAAGAGCCTAGCCTCAGTATGCAATGGACCACCTAAAACTGCAGGACAGAATCACTGGATGGAGTCTGAATGGCCTGTCACCCCTCACTGATTTTGCAGAGTGAAGTAATATTAGCGAGCTTGGAGACTTCACATGGGACTATAACATTCTACAGAGGAACTCTGCTAAATGCTTTATATACAGTTGCTTGAATTAGATGAAGTGCAAAACATGGGTTTGACTAGACTAAATATAAATGAAATGAGATTCACCTTAGAACTTCAGGGCACAACATAAGCCATGTAAATTATGTTGTTACTGTAGAGTTTTAAACATGTTCCTTTCATATTACATAATGCACTGGATCATCTTTGTTTTTATTGTAGCAAGATGAAATGGGAATATTACATCATAAGTATGAATATAAGATGTAATATGTTTTCTTTTGGGTAATTCCCCGGCGTCACGATGCTAATAGCCGACGTTTCAGAACCCTCTATCACTTCCATCTTCATAGGCACCTGCCTATGAAGATGGAACTGATAGAGGGTTCCGAAACGTCGGCTATTAGCATCGTGACGCCGGGGAATTACCCAAAAGAAAACATATTACATACAGGACACGGCGAAAGCTTAAAATCAAGAACGAATATAAGATACTGAACTGAATGCTTGTATGCTTATGTTGCAGACATCATAATGGATTTATCTAGAATAGTAGAACAAATTAATGTCAATTCTGAAGGATTCTAATGAGTGTGTAATACACTTAGGATTACATGATTTATGTCAGGATTGTAATATCGTTGTTATACACCACGACCACAACCAACATCATCATCTTTTTTGTTATAATATTGAATTCCAACAGGCACAGGAATTTTGAAATTGGTAACTTTAATTTAAATAGTAATTACTTGCAATTGCTTTTAGGGGAATGTAATTTTTGGATATATGCAGATTACATATATTACATGTCATTTCAATGTGTAAAACTAACACAACATGGAAGAAGGTATGTAACATGATGCATAGCATCTCCTCAAAGCTCAAAGGAAGAAATGTACTAGCATTGGTCATCTAGGAACAGGGATTTAAAATTCTGGTCATATGGGGATGTCAGCCAAATGTTGATTCAGATGTAATAAATATATTTTAAACTGCTAGAATATAGGGAACTTATTTTTTCCCTTGTGACAAAAATTAATTGAAATTTCTAAGTTCTGTTCATTTACAGGCAAATTTCATTCCCTCCCATCATCACTTATGATTCCACTCATGCCATCTAGAATTAATTGAAATCAGATTAATTTAAATAAATTTGAAATAACACACAAAGGAAAGTGGACATGAGACTCTGAACTAGGAATGTCAGGATCCTGTATAGGTGAGGTTAATTGAAATCCATTGTAAGAGAATTAGAAAGTATATGTTATGACTTTGTGGGAGTATAGGTCAGATGGGATGAGGATGGCACTGAACTTATTTCTAAGGACAACAAGAATTATCAATTAGGAACAGAATTTTTTGTACATATGGGAATAATATCAGCAGTTCATAGTAGGGTTTATGTCTGTAATACTAAGAGGTCACTGGTGTGATATTATTCTGAATGCAAATGCCCCAGCAGTGAATAAAATTAATTTTACCAAGGACAGTTCCTGTGAGGAAATAACGTAGATATTTTTTATCATTTCCCTAAAAGTATGACATGAAAATATTGTTAGGAGCTTTGCAGTGCAAAGTTAGGGGTAGAAGATATTTAAAACCCAAGAACTGGGAATTGGAGTGTATATGAACTACTAATGATAACAGTGTTACAGTAGTAGACTTTGCCACATCCAATAATCCACTTTTAAAGGGTACAATGTTCCTACATTGACTGAATAAGTGTAGTTTATTTCCCCACAATGAAACATTCAGAAATACATTGGACTTATCCTAATGGGAAGAGGCACAATCAAATTGAGCAAATCTTACTACTTTGGGGATGGCATTGAAGTGTATGTCTGATCTTTCAGACAGGCTGACTGCAGTACTGATCATTGTATAGTGGATGCAGAAGTTTGAGAGATACTGTTAGTAAGTAAACAAGAAGTGTAGAAGTTTGATGCAGAGAGATTGTATCTCAAGACACCAAATAATGTGGCAGGTAAAGAAGAGCATCAGTTAAAATATGAAACAGGTTTTGCAGCTTGGAAGAACGTCAGTGGTAGTAAGGTTTGGGAACGTGCTGGAGTGAAAAAAGTCACAATCTCAACTAAAGAGAGTGTAGGCTATTACAAATGGAAGCAGCATAAACCATGGTTTGATGAATGATGTTCAAATTTGTAGAATAAATGAAGCAGCCTAATTTGCAGAGGTTACCAGATATGAAACAAATTAATGGTGATAAGCTGAACAGTGTAGATGTGAAACTAGTGGACATTTCTGCAACAAAAAAGCAATGTTTGAAAGTTAAAATAAATGGCCTTTAAACTAACAGTAAGAACAAAAATGTTAGAGACTTAAAGAGGCATAAATTAATTTAAACAACATCACCAACCTAGAACTAACTTTGTAAGGCATGAGAAGGGTGATCTGTTTACAGATTCCTACAGTATTTTGAATAGGTGGAAGAATCAGTTGTTATTGAATATGCTTAGGGTTAGTGATATTGGGCAGACTTAAATACATACACCTGAACCACTAGTACATGAGCCTAGTGTCTTTGATGTTGGTAATACCTTTGAAAAGTTGGAAAGACAACAAATTACCAGGCATTGTGCAAATTTAGGCAGATCCAATTAGGAGGTAAAACATTACATTTTGAGATCCCTAACTTATGAATTTTATTGGGAATAAGGAAGAATTGCATCAAGAATGGAAGAAATCTGTTATTTTACTGATGTATAGAATGGGTGATAAAAGTGATTTTAATGGGCAAAGTTTCAGGCTTATGTCATTATGTGGTTGAGATCTGGGTAATGTTTACTGTCATTCAGTTGAACTTATTTTGTCTTGCCATTTCCTGTATACTCATAGAAACAAAGATTAAAATACACAAGAACTATAATTTTGCCTGTTATTTGTATAAATGTGAAATTTGGCCTGTTGCATTGGACAAAGAACATAGGCTGAAAGATTTTGACAGGTCAGCCTAAGAGGGAAAAAAGTAACATGAGGATAGATAAAAGTGGAAATGAGTAGTTTCATAATTTGTACTTCTTGCCAAATATTTTTTGGGTGATCAAGTCCAGAAGGCTGAGATGGGCAGAGCTTGTAGTATGCATACCAGGGAAGAAAAATGCAGTGTTCTAGTGGGAAATCCTGAAGGAGAGTGACTGTTTGGAAGACCTAGGTATGGGTGGGTGTGTAATGTTAAAGTGGATATTCAGAACATGGGAGTGGAGGGCATGGACTGGATATGTTGGATTCATTGTGGGTACAAGTGGTGGGCTGTTGCAAATACAGTAATATACCTTTCTGTTCCATAAAATGCAGGGACTCTCGTGATTGGCTGAGGGGCTCTTAGCATCTCAAGAGTGACTCTCCTCCATGGTGTTAACTTACAATCTGTCAGCACCAACCAATGCACAGAACGAACAGTATGAAAGTGCTCAGAGTTGTGCGTACATAAATAGAAGTTTGCAGAATATATCGTATGAAACATGGGAAGAATTTGTTATTCTTTTTTATGGCATTCAGCCATATTTTAACTCAGGTGTCATGATATTAATATTCAGGAAGTGCTATTTTGGGCAGTACACAATACTGACTGCCAGTGTAACAGAATAAACATGTGTTCTTAGAAACTGCATGGCCCCAAAGATGAAGGCAAGCATTCCTTCAAGAGGTCAGTTACTATCACAAATCAACATGGCAAAACATCACAAAAGAATTGAATCTTCAGAACAAACATCTGTTTACAAAATGGAGCCATGCTGAAACCAGTGTTTTTGTGATCTGATGGTAACGAATCAGCCATTATATAGACAAATCATTTATTGTTATTTTGATAGTTATATGCCAGTTTTACAGAGTGTGAATATGAAATTGTTAAAGCTTTCTTCAGTTTTGTGATTACATTATATAATAGCTGTAGCCTTTGGCCTGTTCTTTGTCGATAGTAATTTTTATGTGATCTGTTGCACACTGGGATAAAGTTTAATCTTATCATGATCTTGTAACTTCAGCTTGAGGGCTGTTTGAAATTGCAGATGGAGGGTAGTGAATTGTAATACAGAATTCATAAGTATGTTAGTGTAATTGGTATTTTAATTCCAAATGATGATACTTGCTAACCGTACTAGTGAGTTACTGTTCAGTGTTTTTTTTTTTTGTACCTGCATATTCAAATGTAGGTTTGAAGAATTGATTTGCTATTGTTTTATAGGTTTCTCACTCTGTAGGTGTTGTTCAGAGTGTTACAGGTGTGAGTAAACTCCAGATTTTCAGCACTTAAAACTAATAATCTGTGTAAACTTACTCACGTTATGGTACTTGCATATCCAAATTACTGTATTTGAGTTTTGTTCGGAGTCGTCATGGCTTACTTGCAATAAATTTCTCTAGCACTCATTGTTAAGTACCTGCATATTGGTGAATTTAATTGTGTAAAAATAGTTTATGATCATATACCCACAGTACAGTTTTTTTACATTTACACCAGTCTAAGCCATTTACCACTTGTTTTTACATTTATTACAGATACAGTTTGGTTTTCTAAGAAACCATCATCAGTGTCAATATAGTGTAACATATTCTTCTAGTGTTGATCTTGTCATTTTAAATCTTAAAATTTATCTGTGTTAATATTTAAAACATGCAGAATTATTTAAACTTCAAACAATTCATTTAAATACCCATTCATGCAGATATGTTGACATTTATTCTTTCTTTCAATTGTAGCTTGTTGGAAAACTTTTTCCCCCACATTTTTTGAGCAGTGACACCTTCCACACCAGATTTCTTGTAAATAATTCAGGTTTTACCAATCCTCTCATATTTCTCTCAATTGTGTCAGGAAGGGAACAATTTACTGAACTACATTCTTTCAAACAGATGTGAAAATTAAAACATTTATAGGACATACAATAGAAAACTGTTGGGTACTGGTCTGTAGAAAAGTTACTTGATAAGAGTGCATGCTGGTTTGGTCCTGAAAGCATTGAACATAGATCATCACTTGAAGTTTTATCGCATTGTACCATAACTGTCAATGAAAATGGTGCTGTTAATAGTTGTTTAGAAAAACAGGCTATGATACTTTGTAGTAGAATAATAAATTATTAAGGTACTGAATGCCACATGCAGTGTGTCAAATTGGCCTATATCATTTTCTGATTTGGAAATTATAAACCATGCTTATGTCTGGCCAGGTTAGAAAATTCTGTCCCTGCCTAAGTTCAGCACATAGATCTCTCTGTAAAAATATGAGATGCCTAGGTGTATGCCACTTATACAAAGTTATGTTAGAGAGGAAAAACACATCTTTAGTTGGTGTAGTTGACTGTATGGATTTCATTTTTTATGAAAATGTGATTTCTTACAGCATCAAGCAGTTGTTGTACTCATTCAAGAAAACGGCTGTGTTTGTGAAATAATAATGCTTCCACAAGTAAACTGTTTTGAGTGCAGCATACTTTGATGGAAGTTTCATTAGTTTTATATAATGTGTAAGTTGCATTCTTATGATAATGCAAATATAATAAACATTTCATTTTTCATTATGGGAAATGATAAAATAAAATGGGTTTCTGCAGATATACTTTTTCCTTAAGAAATATTTTTAAGTACAAGTGTGTGCTTGTACTGAGATTAAGTGTCTTAAAGTAAATTTGGTTTTGCAGTTGTAAATGATGCTAACGATGTGTATTTCATAACTTCCAAGTTACTTCTTAAACTTTTTGAACTTAATTTTCAGTATGTTTGTTGTAGACAGATCGCTAAAAAAATGAAATCTTGTGTTGAAGAATGGTGTTGTATCTGAAGGCACTGGTAATATACTTGGCTGAATAAAATGACAGTGTGATTGATGTGCATACAGTAGTACAGTTCATTGCTATGTGAGGGATGTGAGAGGAGGTGACATACTATAAATTTGATATTGATTAGTACATATCAAGAAATTGAGAGAAAAGCTTATTTGATCGTGCCACTAGTTGCATCTTTGGTACATAGTTCCATCATGTTCCTGTAAGCGATGAAGTCTTAATAATTCCCTCCAAACAAATGTTGAAGAGTAGCGATATTTTCAGTCACATTTGTTATGCTGAAAGGGCACTTAGATTATTTGAAAACTTATAAACTGTTGTATTATTTTGTTACAGATTAGATACAAATGAAGGAGTGATTCTCTGCTTTCCCATTGTGTTGTTGGTGAAAGTAACAATGTGTTTGTTAGAATCTCAGTTGCCTTGTCATTAAAATATGAATGTGTTCATATGGAGTCATGTTTGTATTTGGTAATTTACTCATGGACACTACTGTTATATTATTTATACTGATTTTTTAGTTTGCATCTTGTATGTTGTTATTACTGATTGTAGAAATTAAAAATATGTTTGAGTTGCTTCCACTGACATGACGTTCATACCAATTTTCATGAAAGTCAGTCACCTGGTTCAAAAATTGACAGGATTGAGACACTGACAGGCAGATACACACGACAGCAGTGAGATCTTATAAACCTTCTTCCTTACATTAAGGAAGGAATGGTGACTAAAAATGGAATGGCTGCACAATGGACCCAGTGCAGTAAAGAATGTAACCTTTTTTGGGTTAGTGGTATGGTCAGAAATGCATTGTTAAATAAATACTGAATCAACTGAAATGTGCAGTTAACATTTTGATTTGACCAAAATCAGTATCGTTTGTGACTCTGGAGAGGCAAGTTTACACCTTTTACTCATTATTTCTTTGTCTCGCATGCATCGGTAAATTCAGATATGTGTGCATGGGGTTCCTAGAGAAGATGAATATCTGAGAAACAAAATTAGCCATAATACATATCAGAGATGGTTTATTGGGTTGGGTTATATGTACTGAGAATTTGTTCAGTTTTATAATTTTATATGTTGGGGTAAACATGTACATGTTAATTGTCCAACCTGTTATTTGTGAATTCCTTGCCAGCTACATATAACTGTATAATCTTTGCATGTGGCCAGATGGGAACAGACTAGACATTCACAAGTGGCAGTGAAATCAAATTGTGTGTTAGTTCTATTTGCATGTTTATATTGATCCTCTGTCTATGTATCTATCTACCTATCTTTGTCTGCCTGTCTATCCATCTCTGTGTATCCCCACATGTATGTCTGCCTCTGTGTGAATGTGTGTGTGTTCTAGTTACAAACCTTATGATGACTTGTTCAAGCCAAACAGGTATCCCATTTTACCTTGTATTATGAGTTGTGTAGGAGTACTTGGGAAAAGAATTATATCTATAATTCTGTATTTTGTTTCAAATGAGAATCTATTGTTGCATTAGAATATGTATGCAGCAGTTCCAGTAATACTGCCGTATCTACTCTCACTTGCCCCAGTTAGTCAGTTCTGACGCCTCCGGTGAGATACGTCTTTTCCCTTTTTTTTTTTAACTGAATCTGTAAATAAATGCACAATTTTCAAATAAATAATGCAAATTAATGATTAATCATGTGCTCGCAATGGTAGATGGGATAGCTACCAAGTCTCTTATTAAGAAAGAATATTTCCTCTGCCTGGAATCAAACTCCGGATCTCTGGCCCATATCCATGTCACTATACCGACTGTTATTCCAGTTTGCAGTGAGAATAAGCCATTAAACGTAACGGTCTATTACTTGTTTATAAATATTGCGCAGACCCCAGGCGAGCTCTAACCGACGTGTGCGTGCGTGCGTTTGTAGAAACATTGATACTGCAATATTATTGAAACTGCAAATGTTGTATTTTTAACGGGACTTTTCCTTTAAAAGAAAACGATGACAATTTTAAGAACTACCGTACGTATTCACCGTGTAAAGGGTCATTAATATGCGATCGGTTGTTTTATGTCAGCAAGTGCAATGTTTTAAAATGTTACGAAATATAGTTTGACTTTTCTACAGTGTCATATGAAATCGTGAATCCATCTGGGTACTTGATCTGTTCACTTCGTTTCGAATCGCTCATTGTGGCGTGTGTCAGCGAACTTACATTCGATTCGTTGCGTTTCATTTTCATTCGGTTCGCTGCAGGTTTTGCCGGCACAATGACTGTCAAATAGTGACATTTCTGTGCAGTCAACTGTAGGCAGCGTGGTAACGTTCGACATCCGTGCCAAGCAAGCACGGAGTTCAGGTGCACGTATTCCGAGCTGTCAATCGATTGTGTTTCTGGAAAAAGACGTTTCTTTGGAGCTGAAAAGAGGAATTGCGACTGTTAAGTAGTGTGGCTTACTGTTTCTCTGTTCCAGGTGATATTGACCTAATCAATGACATTTTAACTAGGTAAGGTGTACGCCATTAAGGCGCATAGGGGAGTAGAGGTATAGTTCCATTCGTTCATATAACCTCGGCTCTAGTTGGAGGTGTATGGTCAATTTCAGGCCCGGCCGCATTGTCGTCGAGACGGGTTGAAGCTGGTACAAATTGCCGGGGCCCGAATATGATATTATGTACATATCTTTTGCGGTAGTATCATTTCTCGATTGTACAACTTAACCGTTTCAGACCAAACCCAAGTCATTCTGCAAGTGAGAGTTAGCCATCCGGATTTATTGTAAAGATTTTTAGCTGAACCGCCCTTTCTGAGGAGCCCGAATTTTTTTTTTTTCATTGGGGTCCGTATGTACTCTGGGAGGCCCTGCCCTGCCGCTTGACCCAAAGGGAAGAGCTCCCTTATCCATTGACTATGAGGCTATGTGAGTCTGAGAGTAGGTGTGGGCATGTTGGGAAAGTAAAATTTTTTGCCGTTCTGGCATTTGAAACACTGGATCGTCCAGCCTGTAGCCAAGTCACTACTGACAACGCTGTCCCAGCTGCTGGAATGAAACATGATAGTACATATTTTATTATTATGCCATAATTTAAAAAGTGTCTTTATCTACCTACCATTAATCATATAATTTCTTTTGGTTGTTAAATCCTACTTTGCTGCCTATAATTTCTCTAAGAAATAACCCAATGAGGCATTGGAGTGGAAATGTGTAAAGTAAGTTACTTTTAAAGTATCTGTTGTTATGAGTGGCATGACTACTGCTATGGCCAGGCATGTGAAACTGAGTTTGGTGATAATATAGTGAATATGTTTTTTATCAATCACTGTAATATATTTAATATGCTTTTTATCAATCATTAAGTTTGCAGGCCATGCAATTTAGTTTTAAGTACCTCATTAATTGCTTTATTATCCTAACTTGTATTTGTGGACTTTGTTTCTTTAAAATTTAATCTCAGTTTGCTTTAAACCATTTGTTCAACCCCGCAGAGGCATCAGTAATGCAAACTGGAAGCGGTCATATTTGAAGAAAAGTATGGAACCCAGATAGATTCAATGTTTTACTATGCCTCAGATTAGGTGGTCAGTTACAGCTTGAATTTGGAGTCTTAATGTCTACCCTTTGTTTTCTGACATTAAGGTACAATTCAAATCATTGATCAGCTCTATCTCGAGTTAAAATAGAATTAGTTTTTATATTAATATGTCCTGTTCCACACAGAAGTTTCGGCAAGGCCACAGATTAACCCCCCAGGATGGGGTTTATTGGAGAATGTAAGATTTCATCTGTGAAAGTATACAGGGCTTTATCTTTTGATATACCTTTTCTAGATCCAAACTCTTCTTCTGTGAATATATTGTTGTCATTTAAGAAATCAGTTTTTCTTTAGTATATGCCCTCAGAGATTTAGTAAATGTTGTCAGTTATGAAACTGACATGTAGTTATTTTATGCAAGATTTTCCACACATTTTATATAGGGATTCAATTTTTTTCTTTATGGGAAGGTTCCATCCTTGATTGTTTGACTACAGAGATGGTGTAGGCAGATGGTTATGTTGTCTGCACTGGTTTTGAATAATTTTGTTGATGTTCCGTCATATGAACACAAATATTTCCATTTCAGAGAATTAATCATGTTTCTGATTTCATAAATTGTTGTAGGCCAAAGATTTCTGGTTACAGAGGTTCTAGGGTTTGTTTCTTTCTTTGTTAGGCTAAGGAGTATTATTCAGTTTTTCTGTAGCTTTTAGTGAGTGAGTATTTAATGAGTTTTCTATAAGTTTATGGTTGTTTGTAATGTTAAATTTGTATTTAAACTGCTTTTACTTTACCTTTAGCCTCTAATATCTGTTTGTTACAGTGCCTATGCTTAACCTTATTAATGACTTGCATTGACATGTAGCAGTAACTTGTGGAGGTTTGTTGTTACTTGGGTGTGGTATTTCAGCTATTCATATGTAGCTCGTGTTCATGCTTGGAAGATATTTTGATCCCTTTAGTTATCCATTCTTTTGTTTCATGTTCTCTCCTATCCTTCTCTTATCACCACCTACTTCCCATTCTTATTCACAATTTCATTATTGTTATTTTCTTCATATTGCCAGGAAAATAATTGGATTGAAGAGGAAGTCAAAATGGGAAATGGAGAATATGCAGTGAGTAACATTATGATTTGTTCAGCTCAATATTGTTAGAATTGTTGCATTTTGGAGATTGTTGGACAGGAAACAAGAAATACATACTGATTTTGGGTGGGGAAAAATGTCTTGGTAAAAGACTGTTTAGAGGGTCAAGTGTCATTCCATGCCGGATCATCAGATGTGTGGTAGCAGGTGAAATTTTGAGTGATGATCATGTGTATCATATCTTACAAAATTTTACTCTTTCGTAGTTCAGTATGTACAGTAGGGGTACAAATTTTTCAGTTGTGACATAACATTTCATTTTACCATAATGTATGGCGTCTCTGTATTGTGAAGTGTCTAATGGCTTTGAAGTGTAAGGTTGATGGGTTGCAGCTTCCATCAACAAAACTAACTGTAAATTCCATGCTGGCTCTGTCCAATGCAAAATCATGCTTTGAATAGTGCATGCTTCTGTGCTTGCTATAGTATCATATTGTATTGTGAAGTAACATTAATCTAAAGGCAGTGGCCTTCCCGTGTATAGGACAAAAGTACAGCTATCACCCATCATGTTTTTTTTTCAATAAATATAGTTCTATTGAGTTTTAATGACCTTGGTTAGTGTGAGACGCCTTTAACATCATGCATGCCATGGTACTAACTAATTCCCCAGAATGCACATGTTTTTCTGCCTTGCATAATATGACATACGTAAGAACATCTACCTTGGATATAAAGACAGTTCAGACATAATTTCCCAAGCAGTATGAAATTGTGAAACTTCAACCATCTCGTTGTCCTTGTGAGGACAAGCCCTCCATCTCTTTCAGAGATATATATAAATCCCAGGCCTGGAAATGACAGTAGCAATGGTAATTCACTTTGTGTGTGAAGTTTCCTCCAACTTTTCTGCTCCTGCAGTTAACAGGAGACTGGTAGAGTGTTAAAATGGCTAGTCACCAACAAAAGGTTTTGAATGTTGAAGAAAATTTGAAATGATTAGAGAAATACAAAATGGGAGGGGGAAGCTGGCATGTGTCAGGAATTAGGTCTCTGAAATTCTAGAAACCAAATTATTTGGAAAAACAGAACCAAAATTATTAGTGTATTTGAACATAATGGATCAAGAATAAAGTGATTCCATAAGAAGGAACACAGTGATGTCAGTGAGGCACTGCTTAAGTGGTTTTGGCAACACTGAAGTGAATGTACCAGTGAGTGGTCTTCTTCTCATAATAATTTTTGTTCTTCCTAAATATTAATTTTAAGTTAATGTATTTTTTTTTGGCATAAACCTGTATGGAAATTAATGCCTATAGAGGAGTAATTTTTATTATTTCTAAATTTTAATTGTAATATAAATTTGAAATAGATCATAGCATTAACACTAGGGAATATGCCTGTAGGTGTGTATTTTGTCTTGTAATATTTTTCCTTCACTTTTACCATACACCACGCTTAGAATGACACTTGTTTATAATGACACAATTTATTTGGTCTTTTCAATTTCATTATAACCAAGTTCAACTGTATGTACTGAATTTTTTTGAACAATACGTCACCATCTCCATTTTGTACTCCACAAAATGCTATGTATATCATAAATTTTCTTTTTTGGTTCATAAAATATTCATGTCTTACATAACGGTTGCACTAAAATTTAATTGTCCAGCCCCCAGGGCCAAAGTGTTAAATATAGTGTGTAATAAAAAATATATACAGTACTTATGAAAGTGAGAGGCATGGAGGAAATGTCTGCAAATGTGTATACAATACTTCTTGAAAGTTTACTGCCTTTCAGAACAGCAGTTTACTCTGTAGTGGGCAAGCTTCATGAAGTGGGATTGAGGTCAGAGAAGATAAAACCTGAAAGAAATGTGTTCATGCAGGCAAAACCTGATGCTGTTGATGCTGCATTAGAAGGAAGCCTAAAAAGTTCTGATATGTTGGCTGTTCACTAGAGAAAGCATTGTTATGTACCATTACATTCAGACAGTAAGATAGTATTTAGATTACTTGTTCAACTAGTTTCTTTGATCCTTGTTTCTTGAGGCTGTATTCAGGACCTTCTCATGGTGTATATAGTGACATTTCACTGTACAGCTGTGTTGACTGTATATATGGTGGAAAGTGGTGGATCAGTGTTGTAATGGAAGAAAAATGACGTCAGTAATGACTGCCTTATTAAGTTCCTCCTAAAAGACCATCTCCAGAGGGATGATGTGTTAGGTAGGAATGGAAAATGTATTGAAAGTAGTACAAGTATTGACAACAGAGACAGGATGTCAGTACATCATCAATGGGAAAGTACAGAAGAGGATAACCACACTGATCCAGGAAAACTGAACAAGCAAGGCAGTGTATATGTAATGTAACATTGAGGCATGTTCATGCAACCATCGTTGCAGTGGAAAAGCAATAAGTATTACATATTCTGAGTGTGTGCTTGTAGTCTTAGGTATAAAGCATGTAACGTGCATGCACCATATTGTCATCTGTGGCCTGCCTCACTCTACAGCATTTTTCCACATAATCTCATAAATTGCAAATTTTTTTTAAAAAAGTTGTTGAACATAATGTTTGTTTCGATATTCTCTACAACTTTTGTCTGAAATTCTAAGAAGAGTTGGGTGAGATGTGATCAAAAATGTATATTTGTCTTCTAGTGGATTACCCTTTATTCTTGTCCGATTGTAGTGAAACTTGAATTTTCTTGACAGTTTTTTGAAAAATGCTCAAATATCAAATTTCATGAACATCCATTTGGTGGGAGTCAAGTTGTTCTGTGCAGACAAACAGACGGACAAATGCGATGAAGCTAATACTCGCTTTTTGCAATTTTACAAACGTGCCTAAAAAGTAAATGGTGGGTGCAAAGTTTGCACATTGACATGCATGAAATGGGAAGACCCTATAAACTGAAGCCGTGCTTGTGGGCTTTGTGTGTGTGTGTGTGTGTGTGTTAGATGACCACATGTGCATCATTGTCAGGGACTAGAAAAACAGATTAGAGTGCTTGACAGGGTTGTCCTTTACTAACAAATATTAAGTAACTGGAAGTTGTTCAGTTGTTGTTTGATCAAGTATAGTTCCTTGAACTGAGAGAACCTTGTTATTGCTAAGTGTTATGTATAATTTGGTAGTTTTTGGTACAAATTATGTATGTTATTAGTTTAGTCGAAATGTCTCCTTTAGTGTGTATATCACAGTGTCTGACATAATTTAATGCCTCCTTGACAGGAATGAAAATGATCATTGTCACAAAGTGCGGCAGTCTCTGTCTTCAGAATCACTGATTTACGAGACACTACTATTTATTTTTGTTGGTATCATGCCAGCCGTCAGTTATACCAAGCTCTATTGAAATAACAAATTCACCTGCCACGGGCTCTTGTCAGAATTTGTTGTTTGGCATGGAATGGCTGTGCTATTAAAATTCAGTATATTGTAGGTAATTAGGACAGGCTTTTGCATTAGCAGGTCTATTTTTGTAGTTAGTTTACCTTGTGATTAAAGACTTTGCATCCAAAATAGAAGAGTATGAAAGCTCTTCATTTTAGAGTAATTTTTTTTTTTTTCCCTTGACGTTAGTCAAGAATTGAGAGTCCTCATTGTTTCTGATATGGTGGCTGTGTTTCCTTAGCAGTAGTGTCAAACAGTGATGTTCACATGGGGAATTCCTCATGCTGCAAAGGTTCACGTGGAGCTGCGGTGAATGAGGGTTCAGTTTTGGATCGTGTCATCTCACAAGCTTCTGATCATGATGAATGTTTGTTGTACAGGTACTGATTAATTCTGTTCTTTCGAGTAGACTAGTATGTGAATATAACATTACCAGTTTCATTGCCAGGGAAAAGTTGCTTTATCACTGATCAAGAAACAGCATTTGTGGAACTACAATTGAATACATTGTTTTAGGTTGTGTTAGATAAATGCATATTGGGTTTTAGGCTCTTGTGACTGTGCATCATGAACATAGGGTGAAGAGAAAGAAACCAACAGTGCAACTAATCTGATATTTATCATCAAACTTTCACACACTGCACACAGCTCGTTTTCCAGCTCCACACAATCACAGCCAGCACAACCAGTGGAGAACACCATATGTGGTAGTACACAGTCTTGTTCTCCTGAAGATGGGCATAATAATGCCCGAAACATGTTGAGATAGAATTTTATAATAAACATCAGATTAGTTGCATCTTGTTGGTTTCTCTCTCTTCACCCTGCATATTGGGTTCTTCATTTCTGTTGTTGAGGACAAGTTACTTCATCATGAATAGCTACCTGCTGAAGAAACAGCATGTATAGACATGTAACTGAATATAGTGTTGTATATTATGTTGGGGTATTTGGTAGCACAGTTGGTTGGGACACAGTCCTACAAGCCAGAAGGATGAGGGTTATATTTCTGTTGGTCTCATATTGGAATTTTCCATTGGTATAATGCTTCCTGTATCACTGTGGCTGTGGGTTCGGCTCAGCCTGTAATAGAAACGAGTATCAGGAATATTTTTTGAAGGGTAAAGGTGGCCAGTGTATAGGGCTGACAACCCAACCTCTTCATGTGCTGATTGTCTAGAAATCTGGGAACCTCAACCCCCTGGAACTGTCTGGGCCAGTGATAGGCTTGCACAGGGATTCCTTTGCTTTGCTTTGCTTTGTATTTTGCTAGGTAAATGTAAATTGTGTTCTTTGCTTTCACTGCTGGAGAGAAGTTGCTCTGTCATGAAACTGCAGTTGCCAAGAAACTGCATTTGTACACATATAATTGAATGCAGTGTTTAATTTTGTGTTAGATAAATGTACATTTGTAAGCAGTCCTGTTACAGGTCTGGAGTGGCCCAGAGGGTTCCAGGAAGTTAAGGTTTCCAGATTTTATTACAACGGCACAGGATGGTGGTAAGGTTGTCAGCCTTATGTACCGGCCGCCTTTACCCACAGGAAATGCTCCTGGTACTCATTTCTGTTAGAGGCTGAGTCAACCCCAGGGCCATAGTGCGATCGGAAGGATTTTATGTCAATGAAAAATTCCAGTGACACCATCTGGAATCGAACCAGTGACCTTCTGATTTGTAGCAAAGCACCTTAACCACTGTGCCACTGCGGTCCCCAGATGTACATTTGGTACTTTGTGCAATTCCTCTCATAAAACATGCAGCAGATACCTCTTTAGGTATGGTCTGGAACATTACACCTTTAACTTCCTAAAGCATTGTGGTGAAAGATTGTTTTACACAAAAAACATAAGCGTGTGAATTTAAGTGTATAGTTGTTCTTTTCACTTTTATGTCTTCAAAAGACACCTTACTATGTATAACAAATTGCTGTGACTGTATTTTTATGCTTGCTACCCCTCAGGCTTGCAAATTACAAGAATGGTGGTGAACTTATTGATGCTTACAACTTGGGAGGTCAAGCTGAAGTAGAGAAACTAATACAAGAACAGTTTGGAGTGCTGATGTATGCAGATGGGAAAGGGCAAGTGATAAACAGGGCTGAATATTTACGATGGAAGTTCAGAGGCCAGGAGCAGGTATTATTATTATTATTATTATACAATATGTATGTCTCCTGTCACAGGCATTTCTTCCTGGTACTTCTCTTGAACCAGCGGTGATCCCCACCGCTCAGGCTTCAAGCTTCACATTGCAGTACT
>Ga0123352_10002463_pt1 | contig 25805 bp, 23 predicted proteins | sample TergutLab28metaG_FD_89700 | JGI IMG/M metagenome (GOLD analysis project Ga0123352, IMG submission 89700) | Labiotermes labralis P1 segment gut microbial communities from Petit-Saut dam, French Guiana - Lab288 P1 | ecosystem: Host-associated > Arthropoda: Insects > Digestive system > Gut ...
CTTGCTCTTCGCATTTTCTCTATCGCTTTCGGGATTCTCATTGCTTGCCTTTTATCTTTTGAACATATTTCCTGCTCATGGCGATTTTCAGCAGTTTGTTGTTTTAGAATCCGTGGTCACTCATTTTTATATTTTTTGCACAGATTGACGTACAACAAGTGAAGACGGGATGTGAATCAAATAACTGCGTGTTTCTTTTTTACCGCAGAAAGCAACAATTTTATCAACTGCCACCTCGGCCATAAGCTTGATATCTACCGCAATGGTGGTTAGTCTGGGGTACACATGTTCGGACTGGGCAATATTGTCGAACCCTACAATGCTAACCTGCGCAGGAATGGATATGTCGCGCTCCTTAAATGCGTCAACTGCGCCTATTGCCATCATATCGCTACAGCAAAAAAGAGCCGTTGGCAGTTCTTTTTCCGGGACAGTGTCCAGCAAATTTAACACAGCTTTTCTGGCTCTGTTAAAGGTCCAGTCGCCTTCCATAATAAAATGGGGGTTCATTTTTATACCTTCCTCGAACATGGCGGTGCTATAGCCCCTTAAACGTTCTAGCGTGGAAAAATACTTCCTATCACCTAAAAGGATTCCTATTTTTTGATGCCCCTGACCCTGAAGATACTTTACTGCATCGTAAGCACCACGTTCATCTTCCGGGACAATTGATACCATATTGGCAAAGCGGTTATTTATACATATGGCAGGAAGGTTAAGTTGAACGCATTGTTCAAGGAAATGCGGCGGTATATAACTTACAAACAATATGCCTGCAAAACTGTTGCCATTTATTATATCGTTGAGAGTAAGTTGGTCCTCTGCAACGGCGTAGAAAAGCGAGTATCCTTTAAGACGGCATTCATGCTCGATGGCATGAAAAAGTGAAGAATTGAATGCGCTGGGGTTGTTTTTTATGCTGTTTGCATTGTTCGACATAACAAATAAAATATTGTGTGATTCCCCTTGACCAGTGCCGCTGCCTGCGGCCGGCGACCTTACAAACGAGCCAAGCCCCGGGCGTTTTTCTATCAAACCATCCGCAACCAACAACTCTAAAGCTTTGCGAACGGTAACGCGGTCTACACTATATATTTCGCATAATTCGCGCTCAAAAGGAAGCTGTTCATCGTTTGCATAAGATTGATTTAATATTTTACTTTTGATATCCTCATAAATCATACGGTATAATACTGTTTTTTTAGGTAGTTTTTTTTTGTTCGAATCTTCCATTTTCTCAATCCTTTTGTTATTATAGTACTTGTGTCAGCCATGTTTACAACATGTTGCATGATAGCATTTGGATTTATGTATGTCAAGTTTAGAATTCAAACAGCAAAAGCGCGCCGTCGCGCTCCCGCAGGCACCGCCGAGGAAGCGGAAGCGGGCTTTGCCTGCTGTAGCGGCGGGGCTTGGGGCAGAGCCCCATTTAAATGGAGGTGTTACAGTGAAAAAATTATTGGCAATTTTTATATGCTTACTGTTATTTTTGCCCGGGTGTTTTGCCCTGCCCGTAGAAGAAACCCGGCTTCCCCCACCTGTTTTTTCTGCGCCAGAGCCTGTGCAGTGGCTTACTGTTCCTGCCAGGCAAATGGATGTTGTATGGCCAGTTTCCATGACGGCCGCATACACGTCGGCACGGCAGGCATCAGCATTTTTTTCTGAAGCCGGCATAGAAGTCGAATACATTTTTGTTACGGCGGGGGATGAAGTTTACGAAGGACAAATTTTAGCTTCGTTATATATGCCAGAAGAGGTGCGATTGCTTGAAGAGGCTATACGCAGGCAAGAACGCTTGGCAATGGAAATAACCCACGCAGAAGAGCGGCACCGTCATAGCCTTCGCAGGGCAGAACTGACAGGAATTCCATTTGACGATTCATCTTATATACAGCAGCGCGGGCGGCTGCGGGAGCAAATGGATTTCTTACAAGCAGAGGTTACGCATCTTAGCGAATTAGAGAGTGCCAGATATGTTTTTGCGCCAAAAGCCGGCACGGTGCTACAGGCCTTGGCCTTTAGAGAAGGCCTGCTGTCTACATTTACAGCGGTAGCGGTTATTACAGATACTCCCGACACTGTTTTTGTACTGTCGCATATGCATGCGGGCGGCATTATGCCTGGGGATGTATTTGAAATGGCATTAATGCAAGGCGGCCAGACATATGAAGTTATAGCGGAGGTAATTGACCCGGACACTTTGGATTACGACCCATGGGAAGCACTGGTTCCCCAGGTCTTTCTTGTTGTAGCCGACCCGCCAACCGCATTGGAACCTGGTACGCTTGGCCGTATTACTTATACATTTGTAGCAAGCGATGTTATTGCGGTACCTACAAGAAATATAAGGCATTTAGACGACCGTAATTTTGTGTTTGTGTTGGAAAACGGAGTGCGTCGTGTGCGCTATATCGAAATTGGATTACAAGCGGTAGATTATACCGAGGTTATAAGCGGACTTGAGGCCGGGGAGTTGATAATAATATGAGAATTGTAATCATATTTATGTTGCTGGCCTTACTTGTGGGCTGTGCGTCGCAAACAGCGGCGGGCATTACTGCCCCGCCATTAACCGAACCTATAGGCATGGCAGGCATAGCACGGGACACAGTCACCGCCGCCCATGGCCCAGTGCAGCAAATTACTATTGCACATGGTATAGTTCGTGTAGAGTCCGTAAGTTTGTCCTTTGATGTAAGCGGACATATTGCCGCTGTGTATGTACTGCCGGGGGACAATGTACAGGCGGGCGACCTACTGGCGCGCATTGACTCGGAAGACCTGGCAGAATCGGTCCAAAAGCTTGAGGCCGATATTTTACACATGACGCACAGTCACCGGCTAGCGCAGGACATGTTTGTGTACGAGGTTGCGCTATTGCGATTAGATTATTTATCAGCAACACGTGAAGCTGCAGAAACGCTGGAAGAACAAGTGCAAAACGAAGCGCTTAGACTAATGCTTGAAATAGAGAATGCAGAAATGTTGCATAGACAAAGACAGGAACTGCGCACACTGGATATTGCGGATGCCAGGCGGCGTTTGGACGAACTGCAAGAGCTGCTGCCGCAAATGGAACTACGCGCACCATATGACGGGATTGTCACTTTTGTAGTGTATATAAGCGGCGGCAACTGGATAGCTGCCGACGCACCCATAATATATATCAACCACTGTCCCAACGTATTTGTTTATTATATAGGCGCGCACTTGCCCCATGCGTTACTTAACGCCCCCAAAATAATTGCCCGCATAAACGGGCAGGAATACGAGCTGTATCATATACCTATGACAAGACAGGAAAGGCTGGAGGCCAGCCGCCGCGGGATACCAGAGCGATGGCATTTTAATTTTGTATACGGCCAGCCGCCGCTTGGGGCCTATGCGTCAATTGTGTTTTACACCATCAATGTTATGGATACTTTGCGCGTCCCTATAAATGCTGTCTTTTTTATGGAGGGCGTAGGCAGCTATGTTTACCGCGTACAAAACGACGAGCTTATTATGACGCATGTGCGTGTGGGTGTCCGATCCAATTCTTTTGCGCAAATCCTTGAAGGGCTGGAGGAAGGGGATGAAGTCTTTGTACGGTAGATTAACAATGACGGCCTGTGTGGTTATGGCAGTTTTGCTTTTGAGCGCATGTAGCCGCACACAAATTTCTTACAACTTTGACGAATCTCTTGATGCCGCCATAGCCGACGGGTTTATAATGCCCCTTGACAATGTAGGCGCAGTCGCAGGGCGCGAGCTAAATCTAATAGAAGTGACAATCGCAGACGGCAGTGCACCACGCCCTACGACTGTAACGGCGCATCTTATAATTCGTGAGGATTTAGGCTTCAAACACGCGGACAGGTATCTGGACAATATCTATGTGGAACTTGGCCAGCTGGTTAGTGCTGGCGATGTTATAGCATCAACTATTTATGAGCCCCCTGATATTCTGCTTGCACAGCAACGCTTGCTGCGGCAGGAACTGGCCCGCTTCGAGGCAGACACTGCCGTTGAGTACTCGCGACTCCGTTCCGAAATAGAAGAACTTCGTTTGGCTCTGGCTTTCGCGGCAGACGATGAATGGGAAAGGTACTCGTTAAGACTTTCTTTGTATGAACTAAGGCTGGAAAACTTTCTGCTTAACAGCAGGCGCGAGCGGGAAAATTTCCGCAGAAGGCAAGCAGATATGTACGACATGCTTGCGGTAGATCAAATAATCGCACCTTTTTGCGGCGTAATTACATTTGTGGCAAATGCCACGCATGGAGCCACTCTACTTGAAGGGCAACGAGTAGTAACTATTGCAGACACAAGCTCACTTTACTTTATACCAAGTCTCGTCCCCAACACAGTGGTACGATACGGCGATGTATTCCTCCTGCAAGTTACAGATGTGGCGGAATTTTATGTACGAGTGGTAGGCGACAACTTTGCGGCGGGGCTGTCGGGCCATACGCGCCATTACCTTGCGCCCGTTAACCCGGCAGACATAGACGCGCTGTTGTACGCCATTGACTACGACTGGCTAGAGCTTGAAAGGTTGCGTATGCGCGCATATCCCACATGGAATATGTTTGGCGAAGGCATCCTCATGTCTGATAGGAACATACACTATGACGGATATCGTCCCTTTGTGCTGGCGTACGAAAATGGCAGTATCGGCAGACGTTTTGTAACTCTTGCACCATATAGTTTACCAATGCGTTATGTATATATAATCTCTGGCCTTGAACCGGGCCAATGGGTGGTAGGGCATGATTAGCTTTCTATTGCAAAAAATGAGGCAAAACAAATGGCTGATGCTATGCTTGCTGGTGGGTAATATCCTTCTGGTTGGCATTTCGTCTGCAACGCCTATGTATTCTGCTGCCACAATGACGCGCATGATTCACCAAGCCATGCGCGTCAGGCAAATTAACGATGGGATATATCCGGCGGTTAGCAGCCTACGCTTTGTGTTTAACGAAGTTGGCGACGAACATAGAATACAAACATATTTAGACACTCACAACACATGGTTGCCGCAAATGCTGGACGAACTGATTATTCCTGTCAATAGGACAGTGCGCACATATACGCTTTTAGGGTGGCAGACCGACCCCTCTATACGAAGAACCCCACCGCATGTGCAGCCGCGCTGGCATAATATAGTTGGGGTTGAATACTATGCAGAACATATTCGCCTTGTGTATGGCAGAATGCCTTCGGATGTTATTGCAGACGGCAATGTAATAGAAGTAATTGCCACAGAGGCCGCTCTACTTCGCCTAGATATAATATATGACGAGCTGCGGCTGGTAGTTAATGTTTACGATGAAGATGACCCGAATATTTATATACGCGTTGTGGGTATTTTTGAAATCCCGGATGAAGTAGGCTCTTTTTGGACAATGCTTGATGTTAACTTGCTCACAAGCCTTTTGGCTTCAGAAATGCTGATACAAAATAGAATTATTGCCAATTATCACAGCGATTATCGGCTGGTGGCAACATGGACAAACATACACGATTTCGAGGCGATGTCTGCACGGCGCATATCGCAGTATCTAAACGGAATCAGGCACCAGCGCGACCTGTTTACCTGTAGGGTTTGGCGGTTTTCTGACAATTACTATGAAATGCTTACAGAGCATGCTGCCCAAGTTGCAGAGTTTAATATCATGCTGTTAGTTTTGCAAATACCGCTGTACTTTCTGCTGGCACTGTATATATATGTAGTAAGCCGCAAAATTTTGCAAATGGAACAAAACGATATTTCCATACTTAAAAGCCGGGGCGCCGGCCGCAAACAAATTTTTGGCCTTTATGTTATGCAAGGTATTTTTATAGGGGCGTTTTCATTCCCTATTGGAATCCTGTTTGGAATGGCGGTTTGCCATACTATTGGAGCCTCTGCAGGTTTTTTGGATTTTGTAAGGCGCACACCACTAATTGTAGAGGTATCTACACAAGCATTATTGTTTGGTACATTGGCGTCACTATTTTCGTTTTTAACAATGATACTGCCTGTTATCCGCTTCTCCCGCACGGGCATAATAGAGCATAAACTCCGCAAAAGCGGCAAGCGAAGTAAACCAGTGTGGCAGCGATATTTTTTGGATATCGTATGCATTGGCGCATCTATTTATGGGATTTATAACTTTAATATCCAGCAAGAACTTATTGGGCATGGCACCCGGGACTTAATTGATCCCGTACTTTTTATATCATCCACACTGTTTATGCTCGGGCTTGGCTTGTTTTTACTGCGCCTTTTCCCATATGTAATGAAACTGTTTTTGTGGCTGGGCGGGCGGCATCTGCCAATTTCCACTTTTACATCGCTAATCAGGGTTGTACGCACTGCCGGGGAAGAGCAATTTATCATGATTTTCCTGATATTTACCATGACTATAGGAATTTTCAGCGCGTTTTCTGCACGTACAATAAACTTAAACTCGGAACATGAGATTCGCTACCTAGGCGGCACAAATTTAATATTCCAAGAGCATTGGACAAATAACATACCTGCAATTATCGAAGGCCATACCGAAGAGCTGATTTTTTCCGAACCAAGCTTCGAACGTTTTACCGGGTTTGCAGAAGTGGATTCGCTAACCAGGGTTAAGCGCATCTCGGTATATGCACATGATGGCAACCGCGAGCAACTTAGCGATGTTAGCCTAATGGCAATTGAAACCAAAAGCTTTGGCGAAACAATTTGGTTTAGGGACGACTTTTTGCCAACCCATATTAATCATTATTTAAATGTCCTTTCCCAAATGCCTAATGGTGTAATACTTTCTGCAAATTTTATGGACAGTGGCTTTGCTATTGGGGATACAATCAGCTTCGCACATGTAAGGCGTATTGGGCGTGTAGAGGGGCTTTTGCCTTTGTATATAGCCAACCAAGTCCGGCAGGCCGTAATAGTGGGCTTTGCAGAATATTGGCCTAATTTTATCCCCTTTACGTATCAGGAACAAAATTTAATTATTGCAAACTTTGGCTATCTTCGTTACCAATGGGGCGTAATGCCCTACGAAGTATGGATGCGTACAAACACAAACAGCAACCAGTTTTTCTATGACTTCCAGCTGGAAAATGAGCTAAGGCTCTTGTCATTTAGCGATACAAACAACGCCATTGTCGAAAGCCTAAGCGACCCGCTGCTACAGGGCACCAATGGCATACTTACAGTAAATTTTGTTATCGCATTAGTTGTTTGTTTTGTCGGGTTTTTGATTTATTGGATACTTTCCATACGGGAGAGGGTTTTGCAATTTGGCATATTCCGCGCTATGGGCATGAGTATGCGCAATATCGTTGTCATGCTTATAAACGAACAATTTTTTATTACACTTACCGCGCTCCTTATTGGGACAGGGGTTGGCATTATTAGTGCGCGTCTTTATGTACCGCTTGTCCAGCTTGCTTTTACCAACCAAATCATACCGCTGGTTGTTGTAATGGATGCGAGTGATTTAGCAATTTTGTTTATTGTAATGGGTACGATGATTATTTTCTGCTTAATAGCATTAATTGCGTTTATATTGCGTATTCGCATAAGCCAGGCATTGAAGCTGGGCGAAGATTAAAAAGGATGTGTAAAAAGAACCGAAATGTAATTAATAAAAAGGGGTTGTCTGATTAAGCCCGAAAAAAAAGTCGAGAAAGGCGGAAGCCAATCTCGATTTTTTGTTGTAAAATGAATTCATGACAAAACAAATACAACAGAGTCATAGTACCCTATTCAAACTCATTAAGCCCATATTTTTTCAACATTGCCTCAATTTCTAAGATTCTGTTTTATTATTTTGCGCTTGCGCCTTGTTGTGAATACAATCACTTCGCCTACAAATATAGCCGTTGCTGTGCCTATCACTATCATGGTGTCGAAATACCAAGTGCCGTCAGCAAGCGGGTATACCATAGAGAATATTGCAGATACAATTAACAGCACAAGAGGGACATAGGCAATAAAGCTTATCACAAACGGGTTGCCCGGTGTCTTAAATGGGCGTTCTGTATCCGGGTCAATTTTGCGTAACTTCTTGAAAGCCGGGAACATAAGCAAGTATGCAAAAAACAGTGTGATGATTTGTAGTGCGAAGAATCCCCAAAAAATATCGGGGTTAGGTATAAACGGCACAATAACAACCATCAAAGAAGCGACGGCACCAATAAGGATGGAAGAACCAATAGGTGCGCCTTCTTTATTTCTTTTGCCGAATGCTACCGGCATAGAGCCTTGCTCTGCCGCATGGGAAGCTACATAGTTCACGCCCAAAGCCCAAGACAACACATTTATGAACAGCGTGAACAGGAATAAAACACCAACAATTGGAACTAACACATGGCCGGGAAGCCCAACTACATTAAAAAAGTGAACGAAGCTGTCTATCAATCCACCAGAAGTGCTAAGCTCCGCTATGGGGATGGCTGCGCCAATTCCAAATGAAGCAAATACATAGAAGAAGCAAATCAAGATGCCGCCCAAAAGAAACGCCTTAGGAATTTCCTTTTTGGGATTTTTCATGTCTTTGGTGAAAGCGGCTACTACTTCAAAACCTTTGAAGTTAAGGATAATGACGGATATGAACGTTATACCGCCAACGCTGGGCAATAAATCGGAGGCAGAGGTTATTGGGTTTGCGAATCCAAATCTAAGACCGCAATACAAACCGAATGCACCAAGCCCAACCATGAGTATAATTTTTGCGTATGTGCCTAAATTTATCAACCACTTATTTACAGAAATAGGCATCAAGCTACCGTAGCACATAACCCATATCAATATTAGCTGAAGCACAACGGAAACTATGACTGGTATTTCCCTCCCAATTACTTGGGAAAGCACTTCTGTGAAAAGCACAGCCAATGACGCCAACCAGAACACAAATTGTATCCAGTAGTACCATGCAGCTCGGCTACCCCAGTTCCGTCCATAAGCGCGTTTTATCCAATCGTAAAGTCCGCCTTTATCGAGGTAAGCCGAACCAAGTTCCGCAGTTATAAATCCATATGGTATAAAAAACACCACGAACATCAGCAACCACCAGAAATATTGGCTATTGCCTATGGCCGCAGTTGGAGCGACAGACTCAACAACCATAGTGACACACACAGCGGCTAAAACGGCATCAAAAAGCCGGAATTTTTTAATCTGCATTTTTTCTTCATGCAGTTTCTTTACTACTTTTTTTCTTGCTGGCATAATTAAGACCTTCCTTAAATCCATATTTTGTTCGTCTGTTATTAAATATCTCTCCCTATATTGCCGCTATGCACCGCAACTTATGCTTCCACAAATTTAGGGCTAGCGAAACGTCCGAAATATGTCACAAATGGCAACTTAGAGCATTAGGAGAGCCGCCACGAGTCCTGTAATTTTTTTCTGCGTTTTTAGCTTGCACAGTAAAAACCCCTTTCCTTTTGTGCGATATGCGTATATGTTAGCGCATATTCGAGTAAAAAAGAAAGGGGTTTTGTGCATTTTGTATCAACAGTTCGGATGTAGTAACAAGTTACATTTAGAGTAACACCGTTACTGTGTTCGTTTTTTTGACACAACGATATACTCGTATATCAGTAATTCCACAATTATCAACATGGTGACACTGGAAGTCAAATCAATGCCGGAAACAAGAATCTCATTTGCAAATACATAAAAATTGGTATCAGATAAACTTTCCAGCGAATTATTATTTGACCGTGTAATGGACAACAAATGCGGGCGTTCCGTGAGAAAAACCTTCTCAATAAAATTTATCATCATTGCATCTTGACCCGAATACGAAAGAGCAACAATCATATCTTGACTGCTGATACGATTGACAAGATTCCACTTTTGGCATTCGGTTTCGGGAAAATATGCATGGAAATCCAATCCAATAAAAAGTCTTTCACAATATTGGCCGATTGTGTGAGTATTATCATCTGTTAAAATGTATATATTGGGCTTGCCGGTTAGAAGTGTCACTATTTTCTCTGCCTGTTTTGTTGACATTACACGCACTGCTTCCATAGCATTTTTCAAATATTCCTCGCTGTAACCTTGCCCCATTACTACATTGGGTATAATTGTGTCTTGCTTACTATGTGTGGTAATCAGGAGACTATCGGTAAAATCTGCATAGCCGGAAAACCCCAATTTCTGCGCAAAACGAAAAATGGTGGTGGTAGATAGAAATTTCTCCTCGGCAAATTGCCGTATGCTCATTTTTCTAACTTGTTCCATATTCTTAACAACATATTCATAAAGGTTTCGCTCAGTTTGATTTAAAGTGCGGATGGTTTCTTGTGTCGCTTCAAAAAAGTCTACTGACAATTTCAATTAGCCTCCCAGTTAATAATTTTTTCCACATTTTTTTAATGGAATCACTTCCATTATATCCGCGATATCGCACTCAAAAACGCGCCAAATTTTAACAAATACATCCATTTGTAGTTAAGCTTCGACATTGTGCTTGTGTTTAGTTTTGCGCGATTTAAAATTCTTTCTTTTTCATGTCGCGATCAATCAATAATTTCCACAATTTTCCACAATTAGATTCGCCGATTTATAAATGGACAACTTAATATTTTAAAATCAAAATTACAACGCTTTAGAAATTACATCCTTTATTGCTGCACTGTCAACCATGCGCGGGTTACATTTAATATGGCCGGTTGCCTGTGTTACAAAATCTACAGTTTCGTCAAGTGTTTGGCCTTCAAGCTTTACGCCGGCTGCTTGCAAATATGGCGTAAGGGTTGTAGCTGTATTTACCGATGCTATAAGCTCTTTTACTTTGTCAATGGTTGCCCTAGCGTTTTGCACTGTATCGCCGTTTAGTTGAAGGCCAAGCGCGCGTCCTATGTCGCAGTATTCCTTAACGCGAAGTTCCAAGTTAAATTCCATTGAATATGGCAAGAAAATACTGCAAGCTTCCCCATGAGGTATTTTGTAAAGCCCGCCCATAGGCTGCGCAATAATATGCGCCAGCCCAATACCGGCATGAAGGGCAACTCCCGCAAAGTACGATGCATAAAGCATATCTGCCCTTGCGGCAACATTACTGCTATCGTTTGCCGCAGTGGTTATGCTTTTGCCAATTAGTTCTATTGCTTTTAAACTATACATTTGTGTGTAAACATTGGCGTTTAGGGACACGTATGACTCTATGGCATGGCTTAACGCGTCAATGCCGGTAAATGCAGTAACTTTTGCCGGGAGTGCAAGTGTAACGGCAGGGTCTAAAATAACAATTTCTGCAATCATATGAGGACTGTAGAAACTCTTTTTTAAATTGTTGCTTGCGTTGTATATAACGGATACTTTGGTTGCTTCCGAGCCCGTCCCCGCTGTTGTGGGGATAGCAATAAGCGGTAAAGCCGGTATTGTAATAGCCCTGCCCTGCATTTGATATTCCTCTGTTGTTGCGCCATTGGTTGCAATCATTGCGGCGGCCTTGGCCGCATCCAATACACTGCCGCCGCCCAGCGCGATAACTGCATCGCATTTTTGTTCTTTTATCAGAAGAACAAGGCGATCAACCACGGTAAGGTCGGGTTCATCCTGCACTAAATCGCAAATGTAAGCACTTGCGCCGGCCTTATTTAATGCGGCAAGTATATCACTTAAAACAGGCGCTTCCTGGCTGTACGTAATGAAAAAAACCTTGCTAATTTTCGCGCCTTTTAAAATATTTTCGATTTCAGCAACCGAGCCTTCTCCAAAAAGTACCTTCTTGTTGTGTGTAATTTCGAACATACGAACACCGCTTTCTAATAGTCAACCTGTAGTATTCATGTTGCTATATGAAATAATAGTCCTACTGTTGCAGATTGTCAATAAAAACAATTTGACACAGGCAAATTTCTAATGTTATTATCTGAAATACACATGACACAGTAATGCAACATGTCGCATTACAAAAAACATGGTCAGGAGGAACAGCGTATTGTGAAAAATAAAATTAAAATCTCTGTAATCCATACAGGCAACCCAGACCCACCCACAGTTAAACAGGAAAGCGACTTCGAAGCCGCACTGACCTATGTTAACAACAATATTAACAGAACTCTTGCATATATCGAGCAGGCAGGTAAAGTAGGTTCGGACATTGTGTGTACGCATGAAGATTTCCCAAATGCAAGCGGGTATGGCCGCGATCGCAAAAACCCAAACTTGTTTGGCGAGCTGGTTAAAGCTACCCAAGAAAATTTGCGCAACAGGCTAAAAGCTCTGGCAAAGCAATACTCTATGCTAATAGCGTCAAATTGTATGGAAATTGAAGACGGCAATATTTACAACACATCCACCATTTATAGCAGGGATGGCGAACCTATTGGCAAATACAAAAAAGTACATCTTGCCGATTCCGAAAACTGGAGCGTAACACCCGGTACAGAGTTTAATGTTATCAAAACAGATATCGGAAACATTGGGTTTTCCATTTGTTATGACATGATTTTCCCTGAAACATGCAGGATACTAGCATTAAACGGTGCGGATATTATCATCCACCAGACACAGGGCTGGGGAACAGGAAGCAAAGCCTCGCCAATAGTTGGTGAGTCCTACATGCGTGTACGCGCCGCAGAAAATTCTGTTTACGTAATAGTGGCCAAAAATATCCAAGGCGACGCAAGCGACGGCGGCAGAAGCGTAATTGTAGACAACTATGGCGATCTGCTGGCAGAAAGTGAAGTAAGAGCCGAGTCTCTTTTGACATACGAGCTTGAGCCGGACTATCATCTGCTTGCACCGTATCAATTCAATAATTTCTTTGCCGGGGTACCCGGCTGCAAAGGCCGCCAGCTATTGGCAAGAAAGCCAGCCCGTTACGATACACTTACCGACCCAACCCCCGCTGTCAAAGAAATTTTTAAAGACTACAGGCTGCATCATAAACCAGAAGACGCACTGGAAAGAATGCAGACATGGGATGCAATGCCTGAGGAAGAAAAACGGAAGTACTATTGGTAAAATAAAATATAAAGGAGTTATTACTATGAAATTTTCAGTTTTTACAAAACCCTGGAGAACCCTATCAGTAGACGAATTGTGCAAAAAAGTTGCCGACTGGGGCTTTGACGGTGTGGAATTCCCGCTTCGTGACGGGTATCAAGTTGAGCCTGCCAATGCAGAAAAAGGCTTGCCCCAACTGGCGAAAAAAATGAGCGAGTATGGCCTATCAATTATGAGTGTGGCGTCTGGCACAGAAGAGAACATCTTTGCGGCATGTCAAGCCGCGGGCGTCCCAATTATCCGCATTATGGCCGGTTTCGACCTTAAAAAAGGATACTTAAACAGTGAGAAGGAATACCGCGCCAACCTTGAAAAACTACTGCCATTATGCGAAAAGTACGGCGTAAAAGTAGGCGTACAAAATCACTACGGCCCAATGGTGTTTAATTCTATGGAATTAAAATCCGTATTAAGCGGCTTTGACCCAAAATATATCGGCGCGGTATGGGATGCGGCGCACAGCGGCCTTTCTGGCGAAATTGCGGCACAAGGGCTGGACATTATCTGGGATAATCTTGTTTTGATAAACCTTAAAAACGCATATTGGAAGCCGGAAACCGGCCCAGAGGCCGAAAAAGTTGTATGGCATCCATACTTTACAGCCGGCCAATACGGCATGGCTTCGTACCAAGAAATTATGGAATATCTAAAAACACGCGGCTACAAAGGCGACATCTGCCTGCCTGCCGAATATACCGACGAGCCATTGGTAGAGCGTCTAACACCGCTTGAATTGAAGTATGTAAAAAGCTTTATATGAAAACAGACTTTAGCAAAATAAAGACTTATTCGGCACGGGACAGGGTAAACTTAGTAAAAGTTGAAACCCTGGCCGTGCCGGGTCAACATACGCCAAGCTGGGGTGGCCACGGCTTTGACGAACTATGCCAGCGCATACTAAAAGCCCGTGCCCAAGGGCGACCAGTCATATTCTCCATGGGGGCGCATGTAATAAAAAGCGGCATGTCCCGCTATTTAATCGCCCTTATGAAGCACGGGTTTATTACTCACTTAGCCGGGAACGGCGCATGCAGTATCCACGATTTTGAGCTTGGCTATTTAGGCGGCACGTCCGAGCATGTACCAACGGCCATAGAGGACGGCTCATTTGGCATGTGGGAAGAAACCGGCGCATGGATGAACAAGGCCTTGCAACATGGCGCACAACATGGCCTGGGCTATGGCGAAAGCCTTGCCATGTTTATCGACCAAAATGCTGACAAATTCCCGCATCGCGATATTTGCGTACTATACCAGGCCTACAAGCTAAAAATACCCGCAACATATCATATCGCACTTGGAACGGACATTATCCACCAGCACCCCACAGTGGATTTTGGTGCCATTGGCACTACAAGCGGTATAGACTTTAAAAAGCTGTGCGAATCCACAGCTGACTTAGAAGGCGGCGTTTTCCTTAATTTTGGCTCTGCCGTAATTGGGCCAGAAGTATTTCTTAAGGCACTTTCCATTGCGCGCAATTTGGGGTACCCAACGCAAAACATTACAACCGCCAATTTTGACCTGCGCCCTGTCCCCGATGTACACAGGCCAATGGGTTACGAAGACCCAGATTATTATTACCGGCCTATCAAAAATATCGTTTGCCGCCCCACAAGCCGTGGTGGCATGGGCTGGCACTTTTGCGGCGACCATAAGGATACCGTGCCGGCGTTGTATGATGGGCTTATGAAATAGTAGCGAAATTTTGCTGATGCCCATTTTGGGCATCAGCAAAATTTGAGCAGAATTTTTTCTTATTACATACTTTGCTGTACCTGTTTTATTTTTTTATTGTTTACTTGCATATTTTTCCGTATACGGACACCAAAGCGCACACTTTAGACATACAGTGCATAGCTTTCTTACCATCATTTCATCACGCGTGGTTGTGGTGCTCCATGTTGTACCACGCAGGGTTTTAGTTGGACATACATCAACACAAATAGTACAATCGCCGCATTGTGGTTCTATTGGTGCTTTACTCATAGTCGCAAAAGGGGCTGTGGTTAGAACTTTGCCAAACATCACAGCACAGCCGTATTGTTCAGTTACTAGCAGATTATTTTTGCCTATAAATCCTAACCCGGCGTTGAGCGCGACAGTCTTGTGAGGCAAGCGTCCAAATTTTAGTTTGGCAATACTGCTGTACCCTCCGGCTTCCAACTGACTTGCTATCTTTACAGCAAGGGTATCCATTTTGCGCTCGGTGTTGATAACCTCGTTTGTCTTTGGTTTTTCACCAGCTCTACGCGTATTAACATACTCCTTTGACAAGGCTTTCCCAAAAAGGACTACACATGAATATCCGTCGATGGCATCTGTAGGCAACACGGAAACATCAACAAAGTGGACAAAATCCGCGCCCTTGCTTTTTATATGATGTTCCCAAAGTTCGTTAAGCGACTTGCTCACACTATTATCCTCTACTGTCCAGCCACTTAACCGCGGCATCGGCTACGGTTTTTAAGTTTTCTGGTACAAAAGGCGTTGGTAAACCGGCATCGGCTACCAGGTCCACAAATGTTTTTGTTCCCGCAAACCCGGTAAAGCGTACATATTTTTCCCAAGCGGCTTTGAAGTCTTCTTGGGACTGGGCCCACATGCTTAGTGCCATAATTTGCGCCAAGCAGTAATCTATATAGTAGAACGGCATACGATATATATGAAGCTGAGCTTGCCAGCGGCGGCCATCGCCATAGAACGGTGTGTCTGTAAGGTCAAGCCACGGGCGGTAAATACCTTCGAGTTTTAGCCACAGCGCGTTGCGTTCTGCTGGGGTCATGTTTGGGTTTTCGTAAATATGGTGCTGGAACTCGTCTACCATTGTGCCGTATGGGATGAAAATTAGCGCACTTGCCAAGTGGCTATAGTAGTATTTGTCTGTTTGATCGCCAAAGAAACCTTCCATCCAGGGCCATGTGAAAAATTCCATTGCCATAGAGTGGACTTCGGCTGTTTCGAGTGTGTACTCACGCAGCATGGATGGGTAGGTGTCACGCGATTTGTAGGCGGCATACGCGTGTCCCGCTTCGTGAGTCAGTACATCTATATCACCGGCGGTACCATTAAAATTAGCAAATATAAACGGTGCTTTGTAAATTGGGATATCCGCGCAGTAGCCGCCGGCCGCTTTACCCGGGCGGGTTAGCACGTCAAAAAGCTCGTTTTCCAGCATAAAGTCTATAAATTCGGCGGTTTCGTCGGATAACTCATGATACATTTTTTTGCCGTGGGCAAAAATTTCGTCCGGGGTGCCTTTTGGTGCGGCGTTGCCGTCCGGGTATTCGAATTGGTCGTCGTAAATTTTTAGGGCGGGTACGCCAATGCGCTTTGCCTGCTCGTCCTTCAAGCGTTTTACGACTGGTACAATATATTTTTTTACACCTTCGCGGAATTTGGCTACCATTTCGGTATCATAGCAATTGCGCCCCATACGGTAATAGCCGGTTTCTACAAAGTTTTTGTGGCCCAAGTCAATCGCCATTTGCGACCGCAGCTTTGTCAGTTCGTCATACAAGCTGTCCAATTTGCCGACGCGCTCCATAAACCAGGCAGAATACGCGGCGGCGGCAGCTTTGCGCACTTCCCTGTCAGGATGCTGAAAATACGGTGTCATTTCCGCAAGAGTTTTTACTTTGCCGTCAAATTCTATTTGTGCAGATGCAATCAATTTTTGATATTCGCTTTTTAGGCGGTTTTCTTCCTGCATAGCCGGTACAATTTCCGGTTTAAACGTCTTTAGCTCTATTTCGACGTTGCGGAACATCAAGTCGCCCCATTCAGCTTCCATTTGTTTGCGGAAGGGCGATTCCAACAGAGCTATTGCAATATCCTGCTGCAGGGCTTGCAGTTTTGGCATAACTTCGTCCATATAGGCTTTTTCTGCATCGTATTCCGCATTGGTGGTGTCTAGTGTGTTGCGGATACGCGCAATCGTGAACATAGACTCCAGATAATTGCCATAGTCGTCAATTTCTTTGTAAGCCGCAAAACATTCATCTACCGAGGCGGCAGCTTTAAATTTTGCAAGCAGTAAGGTTAGTTTCTCACTTACCTCTTCGTATTGCGGGCGTGTGTACGGCATGTTTGGAAATTTCATGAAAATCATCCTTTCATATTATGTTTCATAAATACTACGCTTATCTGCGTACAATTGCAAGCATAAAAGCCGATAGCTTGTCATATATTTTTCCATATCTCATTTGCAAGCGGGGCAAAGCTCCATTTAGAAGGAGGATTAGCTGTGCTACTTAGAATCATAGGTTCCCTGGCGGTCATAATTGGCTGTGCCGGACTTGGGCTATATCACTCGTCTAAAGAAGGCTTTCGTATTAGCGAATTGTTAGAATTTAAAAAGGCGCTGCTAATTCTTTCGTCGGAAATTGAGTACATGCGTACGCCGCTAAATATTGCCTGCGCTAATATTGCTAAGCGTACACAGTTTACTACATGCGCGATGTTTTCGCATTTTGCGGAACTTATTTCAAATGGCGAAGGCGAAACCGCATACCAATTATGGGCAACCGCGCTTGATAGCATCAAACAAAAATCATTTATAGTTGACGAAGATTTTTGTGTGCTGGACGGCTTTGGCAAAACCCTTGGCTACCTAGACAAGCAGATGCAGCACAATGCAATAAATTTTGCTGTAAATTATATAGACGAAAAAGTGACCGCATTGCAAACCAGCGGCAGCAAAAGCAAGCGCATGTACCGCAGCCTTGGCATAATTTGCGGCCTGCTGATAACTGTAGTGTTGTGGTAAAAAGGAGACTTTAATATATGGACATAGGCGCGCTTTTTCAAATTGCGGCGGTAGGAATTTTAGTTGCTGTACTTAACCAAGTGCTTATCCGTGCCGGCCGCGAAGAACAGGCAATGATGATAAGCCTGGCCGGGATAGTTTTGGTGTTGTTTTGGGTAATCCAGTACGTTAACGAGCTTTTTACCGAAGTGCAAACTATCTTTAATTTATAAACACATACGCGGCACGGGCGTCCTCGTCCCAGTGCACCTCTGCACCAAGTTCTGTCACAATAAAAGCCAACGGTACAAATGTGCGGTCTGCAACAATTACAGGCACACCCATGTTGCCTGCAAGCTGTTGGCCTATTGTCATAACAAATTCCAAGCCGTCGATATTAAAGGTAATTATTCCATCGTCAAAGTCCATGTCTGTTGCGCCAAGTGCTTCGCCAATAACACGTAATGGTACCATTGTGCGGTCATATGCAATAAAAGGTGCCGCGTCAAGGGTGTGGCTTTCGCCATTGTCGGTATAAGTTATACTGCCTATGACAAAGCGCAAAGTACGCGCTGCAGAGTTAACCGCGTGGTAAGAAACTCTGGCAGGAGGGAAGTCCGACCATATAGGCATTCTATTTTGGTCTGGCACCCTAAAAGCAATAGCATGCTGCCTATAAAAATTGTCTATGCCATATGCATGACAGCAATCAATTTCAAAATTCCCGTAATGGAAACTTACAGACGAATGCCCATACATATCAAACACTTCGCCCGCTGCTAGGTGAATTGTTTCAAACCTAGCCCCATCATCGAACATGCTGGTAAGCTCCACATCGCGGTTAAAGCTGAATGAGCCATCCTGGGAAAGGTAAAACCAAATCATAGATTGCGTCATTATATCGGCTCGTCCAATATGGTCGTATACATTGGTGAAAGTGATTGTCAAATCGTCATCTTCAAATATGCCCGGCGGGCGAATTGTTATGCCAGCGATATGCGGGACATCTTCAAAAACCTGGGTATCTTTTTGCCAGGTATGGCGGAACAGGCTGTAACGGCCGTATTGCGCCAGCGCATTGGTGTGCGCCTCAAAATCCATGTATTGATTAATCATAAGTTGCGCAACCCATTGGTATGTGCCGCCAATAAGTTCCATGTAGTCGGGGAAAACGAGGGCAGCGGTTGTCCTGCACCGACCCAGGCTAAAGGACACTGCGCCCCAGCCTTCGGGTTGTATTTCTTCTAATAGATAGGTGCGGCCTTGGTACAGGATTGAATCAAGCTGGTAGCTATATGGGCCGTCAATTCCATTGAAACGAACCGTGCCGCCTTCGCCCATGTAAATACTCATGCGATAGCCGAATGGGGCGTAGAACTCATACACATTGGTGAGGGTGACAAAAACTGTCTCCGAGAAATGGATGTCAATGCTTGGGATAAGCTGTGGTGCTTCTGCCGCTGTGGGTTTTGCGGGCAATATCGCCAATACAATTGTGAGTGCTAGCATCATAGCAACAAACTTTAGTCTTTTTCTTGTTTTCATATGAACTTTCCTTTCTGTTAAGTAGGGGCTCTGCCCTACGATCTATGATAAGCAAGCAGCAGGTCAACCATACGCCCATAGCTTTGCACACCATCTTCTTGACGCTGCGCACGTAAATACGCATCGTTGGCTGCTTGCGAAATTTCCGCCAGCGGGCCGTCAAACTGCCGCCAATAATACCAATTTGCCCGGCGGTCGGCAAGGATGTATGAGTTTTGCGCACTCATTATGCGGTTATATTCTTCACGGTTAGCCCGCCGCAGCTGCCCACTTGCATGTGTAAGTGCCAGCATAGCACCAGAGTACATAAAATCCGGGTTGCCACTGCGCATTCCTACAAGCCATGCGATAAAATTGGCTTCGTCTTCCCGCATTATGCCTCTAAAATGTGCCAATTCGTGAATCATTGTTGCGGGTATGTGATAATCCAAAACATCCACGTTAACATGCGCCTCCAATGTAAATGGCGAATAAACTCCCACAATATTAAGCCGTGACATAAAGCGCGAATACACAATTGGTTTTGCATGCGGCACAAAGCCCCGCAAAATTGGGATTTCCTCCCCTGCTTCGCGGAAAATTGTCCGTGCCTGCCCAGACAAAGCAATATAACTATGGGCAGAAATTATCATTACGCCATTATCATCACGTGCAACCTGTGTAGAAAGCTCATTTGTCTGCGCAACAAGAATTTCTGTAAGCGCGGCAAGCTCTGCCACAGTGGACGGGCGCACTTCCAGCCCAAAAGCGTCGCCAATTTCTAAACGCGCGTAGTTAAGCCCTGCACCAATTGTAAACATAAACCACAAAATGCTTACCACACACGCGATGTTTGCCACCATGCGAACAGCGCGTTTTTTCTTTTTACTTAATGGGGCTCTGCCCTCTTGCAAGCTTCGCTTGCTGGCCGGGTGGCCCGTGCTTACGCACGCCTGCTCCACAGGAGGGGTACCCCAATCCCCGCCCTTTGTTCCTCCGGGAAGCGGCACAGCCGCTTTTACAATTCCCACAACAATATACACAACCGCCCCTACAGGCACCAAAACAATTAAAAATTGCGACATAGAAAACGGCAGATACCCAAATACCCTGCCATAAGTCGCTGTCCAAAAGCGATAAAACCCTTCAGAAAACCAGCGTTCCGTGACATGTGGGTTACGATGCGCCAGGGCTGTTAGCAATACCGAAAACGGCACAAGCAAAACCAGCCAAAACCTTTTATATATTCTCATATTTTATTCACCCAACTTTAGTATACACAAACTCTCGATTTTGGCAAAGTATTGTTTGACACATACTACAAAAAAAGTTATCATATCAGTTACGCCTGTAAGGGCTTAATATATAGGAGGTGTACCCATGTCAACGGCAGTGGTTATTGCAATAGCTGCCGCTGCAGCTGTAGTATTCTGTATAATTGGTATATGCGCTACTGTAGTGTACATGAAAAAGGTTGCAAGTTCTAAACTTGGCACTGCTAAAAAAGAAGCAGAAGCCATTATAGAAGATGCAAAACGCACAGCAGAAGCACGTGCAAAAGAGATGCTGCTTGAAGCTAAAGAAGAAAGCATCAAAGCCAAGCACGAAGCGGAAAAAGACGCAAAAGAGCACAGAAACGAGTTGCAGCGTTTAGAAAAACGCTTATTGCAAAAAGAAGAAGTTTTGGACCGTAAAATTGAAAAAACACAGGAAAAAGAAGAGCAGTTTAAACTAAAAGGGGAAAAGCTTGACGCAAAACAAGCTGAAGTGGAAAAAATTAAAGAAGAGCAGCACAAGGAACTTGAACGCATTGCAGGCATGACAACAGAAGAAGCGAAGGACATGCTTGTGTCCAACATTGAGCAAGAAGCAAGAATCGAATCTGCCAAACGCCTTAGAGAAATCGAACAGCATGAAAAAGCTGAAGCAGACAAAAAGGCCAAAGAAATATTGGCAGGTGCAGTACAGCGTTGTGCGGTAGACCATATTGCAGAAAGTACCGTTTCTGTAGTAACTCTGCCAAATGACGAAATGAAAGGGCGAATAATCGGTCGTGAGGGGCGCAACATACGTGCGCTTGAATCCCTTACAGGTATCGACCTTATCATAGACGACACGCCAGAAGCAGTTATCTTATCCGGTTTTGACCCAATGCGCCGCGAAATAGCGCGTCTGGCACTAGAAAAACTGGTTATCGACGGTCGTATCCACCCTACCCGCATAGAGGAAATGGTGGACAAGGCCAAAAAGGAAGTGGATGTCCAGATAAAGGAAGAAGGCGAAGCCGCCACATTCGAAACGGGCGTACACGGCATTCATCCAGAATTGGTGCGCCTCTTGGGCAAAATGAAATTCCGCACAAGCTATGGGCAAAATGTGCTTAAACATTCCATAGAAGTAGCATATTTATGCGGAATAATTGCCGCGGAGCTTGGTGCAGATGTAAAAATGGCAAAACGTGCGGGCTTGCTTCATGATATTGGTAAAGCCATCGACCACGAAGTTGAAGGCTCACATATTGCAATTGGCGCAGGCTTGTGTAAAAAATACAAAGAAAACGCACTTATCGTAAATGCTGTAGAGTCCCATCATGGCGATGTCGAGCCTACAAACATCATTTCTATTATCACACAAGTTGCAGACGCTATTTCCGGTGCCCGCCCAGGCGCAAGGCGCGAAACCTTGGAAGCATACATTAAGCGTTTACAAAACCTAGAAGCTATTGCAGACAGCTTCGAAGGTGTAGAAAAATCCTTCGCCATACAGGCCGGCCGCGAGCTGCGTATCGTGATTATCCCCGATGCTGTAACCGATGCCGAACTTACCCTGCTGGCGCGTGATATTGCCAAGCGCATCGAAGGCGAACTAGAATATCCTGGACAAATTAAGGTCAGCCTAATTCGCGAGACAAGGGCTATCGAATACGCAAAATAAACGTAAAAGCCCGCGTCACGCGGGCTTTATTACTCGTTTAACCAAACTAGCAATCATCTTCAAAACTATCACATTCTGTTTCGCGCTTTTCGTGTGCGGTTGCGCAATTGTTATTGCCAACTTCAATCGTATCCAAGCAGCAATGTTTCGTTTTGTCGTTGTGCTTGCAACTTCTTACACCGCATTTAATATGGGGGTTAATCATAATTTACCTCCTTTATAATAATATACAACACACAGTTTACCCCTACATGTAAGGTATTATTCCATCGTATTAAAAAAAAGGATGTGTAGTAACATGAAAAAAATATTTTTGCTTTTGTTTGTTCTTTCTTTGGCAATAGCATTTGCTGCTTGTTCCAATGAACCTCAAGTAGATGCTTACGAGCAAATTGAAGACATTGAAGTCGATAACGAAATACCTGAATCAGCAAATGAGCCTGATATTTACACAAATGAATATACACCAGAAGAACCAATGGTTGAACTCCAGGAACCAACTGGCAGTAATATACTGGGTGCCCTGCACCGGGTAGAATATGGCAACAATGTAGCATACTTGTTTGGTACAATACATGGCGGACATGCGCACTGGTTTCCACTTGCAGACCTCGTAGAAGATGCCTTGCGTCGTGCAGATGTTATAGCAGTAGAAATTGATGAACTTGGTGATCTTGACGGGTTTGAAGATGTAATGTTGGCAACGACATTTTTGCCAAATGGCTTAACATGGGCAGAATATTTGCCAGAAGCCGAGTACACTCATCTTGTAAATATGATGGAGGCTTGGGGCCTTGCTTATGGCGACATAAACACCATGAACCCATCTCTGCTTGTTCACACATTGGTATTAACTACGGTCATGAATTTAGCCGATTTTGACGCAACTATTGAAGCCAGTGTAGATGCCTATATTACATCTGTAGCCGCAGAACTGGGGCTCCCAGTTATTGGGCTGGAAAGCAGCACACAACAGGTAGATATTTTGTTTAACCCTCCGTTTGATGTTATGCTGGCTCAGATCATGACATTGTTGCCGCCAGATGATTTGGTAGCATATCTAATGTATGAAAGCTATGAACTTACACTTGACGAACTGGCGTATTTATACGAAAACAACGATTTTGATGCAATCAACGATAGTTTTGCTACAACTTTGGGCGCTCATATCGATGACCTTTATGTGACATATATGAGAGAAATAGTGTCTAACTGGCGATCCACTTATTATGCCAATGAGATTATGCGTCTATTGCAGGTAACAGACGAACCGACAACATTTTTTGTAGCAGTAGGATTATCACATATAAATAGGTCTGGAGCCGGTGAAGAGTTTACGGATATTGTGCAGCAGCTAAAACTAGCCGGTTTTGAGCCGATACCGTTGTGGGAGTAAAACAGCCTAAAAAGGAGACACTATTTACTATGAATTTAAAAAACCATATACGAGAAATACCGGACTTCCCAATACCCGGCATATTGTTTAGGGATATCACAACTGTACTAAAAGACCCAGTAGCGCTCAAAAGTTCTATCGATGCCATGGTAGAGCTCACAAATGGTTTAGAGTTTGACTCCATTCTTGGGCCAGAATCGCGCGGGTTTATTTTTGGCGTTCCAATGGCATATTGTCTTGACAAAGGTTTTGTGCCGGTTCGCAAGGCTGGTAAACTGCCAGGCGAAGTTTCCAAAAAAGAATACGCACTGGAATACGGCACCGCCACAATCGAAATCCACAAGGACGCAATAGCCCCCGGGCAACGCTTTATTATTGCAGACGACTTGCTTGCCACAGGCGGCACAGCCAAAGCGGTTGTAGACCTGGTAAAAGAAATGGGCGGCATAGTAGTCGCGCACATCTATTTTATAGAGCTTGCAGACCTGGGGGGCCGTGCAGCCCTTGCGGGGGAGAATGTAAGGGCAGTGCTGACATATTAGTAAGCAAACGCACGGCCTCGGCACCTTCGAAGTGCCCCTCGTCGTACAATTCCAATAATTTGCCAATGTCCGCGGACGTTCTGTCTACGGATATTGGTTTTTGCGGGCGTATAATTAACGCCCTTTTTTCTTGCTCTAATTTTTCGCAAAGGGCAAGCTGGCGGTTGTATGTCTCGTGCCGGTTTAAAATTGTCTCAATAAGCTTAGGATATTCTTTGTAAAACAGCTTTAACAGCCAACCGTGCTTGAAAGCTGTTTTGCTGTATCCGCTGTTGCGCGTAAGCACTATTACATGAAAATTGTTGCCATCCGCTACCGACTTTTCTATGGGAATTGGGTCGCTGATACCGCCGTCCAATAAATCCAGCCCATGTCGCTTCACAATTTTCGCAAGCAGCGGCACAGAGCATGACGCACGGGTTACAACAACTTTATCGCATATGTCACTTTTTTCGAACCAGACTGTTTGCCCCGTGGCGCAATCCACTGCGCCGGTTAGAAAGTGGATATCCGTGTTGTGGAAATTTTCCCAATCGAAAAAGACGTGGCGCGTTGGCACAGTTTCAAAAATAAAATCGTACCCAAACAATGTACCATGCCGCAGCAAATTGCGGCGACTTACATATTGCTTATTGCCAACATATTTTTCGAGAATTACGCGGTTGCGCATTTTTTGGCCAGAGACATACGACATTGCGTTGGCCGCCCCAGCAGACACCCCAATAACATATGGGAACATAATGCCCGCATCCATAAATGCCTCGAAAACGCCTGCGCTGTAAAAACCACGGGTGCCACCGCCTTCCAAAACAAGAGCTGTTCCCTGCGGCAGTAGGTTTACGTGCTTTTCCCCTTTAATTATTGGCTCGGTGTAATTCATATGGCGGCTCCTTTGCTTGCAGATTATTTCCCTTATTATGCCATAAAACTGCGAAAATGAAAATAAAAACGGCAGAGATTGTGCATCCCTGCCGCATTTTTAGTTACAAAATATAATCTGTAATGCAGTCATACCAATGAACATACAACTTTCCATTGACTGTTATTTGTTCGTTCTGCGGTAATTTTTCGCGCCAAGGTTGCTTGTATGTTTTCAAATTCCAATCGTCGCAGTTAAACCTGCGCCACAAAACGGTGCGCCCATTGGAATCTATAAACTGCTCTGATAGAACTCCACTGTTGTACGTTTCTACGTCAATCACGCAAACGCAATCGTAGACTTTGACGCCTATAGTGACGGTATATCGGCCAACAACATCAAGCAAAAATGGCACGTCTTGAGTTGTAATTGCATCCCCTTCCCGCAGAATAAGCCCTTTTGGTTTTATATTTATTTCGTTGCCGCAGTTATCCTCGCCAAATCCCCAATTCTGTAAAAAGTCGTCGCCGTCAAGGAATGTGTAAAGCTTTTTGACATCCCCTTCATAATGGCATTGTGACAAAAATCGGCAGTGGGTGTCTGTTAACTGTGCAACAAAGGTACGGGTAATGTCCACGTCAAACGCATGAACCGTAATCACAATCGCGGCTGAATGTAAAAAGTCACTAAGAAATAGGTGAACATCAATGGTTCTGGTTAGATATCAAACAAAGCAGATAAATATTTTTTAGGATTCCACCCGATACGGCGACGTTTTATTTTTAGACTTGCCCCCTTGTCTCCAATATCAA
>Ga0123352_10002464_pt1 | contig 25784 bp, 25 predicted proteins | sample TergutLab28metaG_FD_89700 | JGI IMG/M metagenome (GOLD analysis project Ga0123352, IMG submission 89700) | Labiotermes labralis P1 segment gut microbial communities from Petit-Saut dam, French Guiana - Lab288 P1 | ecosystem: Host-associated > Arthropoda: Insects > Digestive system > Gut ...
CATAAAACGCTGTACTAAAAAATATCCAGTGCTTAAACCCAGCCCCAAAAACACGCCACCTATGGCAATGGCCATCATAGATATCAAAAGCTTAGCAAGTATCCCTTTTCTTTTTGGTGGTGGGGTATATATATGAGCTGGTGCTGTTGGTAATGATTTTTGATAAAAATCCATATTATCCTCCAAATTTTAAATTTGAAACGCAAATGCATTATAGAGGATTATATACCCTAATGTGTATACATTATGTAAATTTAATTATTTTAACGTGTAGTTATATATGTATTATATACTTTTCGAGTGTTCGATGGCATGTTTGGGGTAAAATTCGATATGTTTAGACAAGTACATATAAAGAGTAAAATAGAAATCCAATGTCTGAGGATTCTCCCAAATGGTGATAATCCTACTAAAAATGAATTAATTCGAAATCCAACGAGACGGTTTCTCATTTAATTCCTTTGGAGGTCACATGATTCGCGGTAAACAGTTTAATCGACTAACAAGAGTATTTTTTGGTCTAATAGGGTTTAGTTCAGTTGTCGCCTTATCGTTCCTTGTCATAAGTGACGTAGACAAACACCTCCTTTTATCTCGTATGGAAGATCGTATCTATATAGCACAAGAAGCAGAGGCGTATACCCCCCAGCCAATACTCCCAACACCAGCACCTCCTATATCCCTTATGCCTCCTCCCCAGCCTCAATATGAGGAGGAAGAGGCTGAACCACTGCCAAGAATCATAATCTTGGAAGCAGAGGACTATATTTCCTATAAGGGCTATGCCTTCACTGTGTCTGTAGGTTTTAGCTCCCATCCGTTAAATTTTCATGTAGGCCAGGAGGTAGATGCTGCAGTTGCGATGGAGACAATAAACAATATTGTAGATATGTTTGACCTCCTATATGAGCTTTTCCCAGGCCAACCTGCTATTGATTATTTTATTACAACTGAACCTAATAACGGGCTGAGTAGGCATGTAAACTACAATTTTTATGAAGATCCGACTATTGGATTTATTACTTATCTATATTTTTCACAAAATCTATATTATCCACTGCCTTGGTGGCTATGTATCGGTCTTGAGCATTATTTGCAAAGTAATGAAGAAGTAAGTCTTTTGACTGTAGAAGAGTTAACGGCAACTCTAAGGCCCCAATCAAATGCAATGCCCTTTGGCGATGCTTGGTTTATACCAGCTCTTGCACCTCGCAATCCTTCTGGTGATATAGGGGATATTGGCTATACATTAGTAAAAAGCTGGTCACAGGCAGATGTACTATACGATATGATAAGGGAAGCTCAAACCGATGCGTACCGTTTTATACTAAGTTTTAATGAGTATAAGAATGGTCTATTACAATCATCAGATTTACCTGCTACCCAGGTTTTATACCGCTTTGGGGATTTTAAAGTAATTACGTCACAAGGGGGATATATCTTTATTGATGATGATTACGAATGGACACTAGCAAGAGTTAATAGTTTTATCCGGTATATGGATGATGCTATAATGTTTATTCGGGATTATTTTCAGATTACCAATCCATATCGTATTCCTGTAACGCTATATCCTTTTGGTGTAATAAATGTTCCGGACAGCATAGCTGAGCTGGCCTATGCCTTTGGATGGGATGCCCCTGATGTTAATTTTGTTACCAATGATGAAATAATTCTTGCAAGCACCTCCCGCTTTGGTACATGGGCCATCCCCCATGAGGTCGCTCATATTCTTCTATTTAGAGAATTCCCAGCTTACCGTCCCCCTACGTGGATGGTAGAAGGAATGGCGGTACTGGGAGAAATTTTATTTAGAGATGCCTTTACAGGCACAAGAACCTACCGATTCAATGTCCCCACAGTAGCTAATATCGATGCTTTGGCAAGGAACAGCTCTGGCCATATCCTACCGCTGCACTATGGCGAAGACACTTTTGGCAGAGACATGTGGACTTATGATGAAGCAGGGTCATTTGTGCTGTATTTATATAATAATTTTGGTATAGAAACTTTGCTTGCGATGTATAAATCTAATAACTATAACCAGTTTGAAATAGCAAAAGAGATATTTGGTGCCTCTCTTGATGATTTATTATTAAGTTGGCGGAGATTTCTATGGCCGACAGGGGAGCCAGCGGACTGGTGGTAATTATGAATAAAACCTTTTAAAATGGGGAATTGCCATACATGGAGGAATCAATGGACCTAATACAGAAAATAAAAATCAATTCTAAAAAAATCGTTTCATGGGCAGGGACACTACTTATGGTTGCGTCCCTTGTTTTTTTGGGGCGCCGTTTGTTTAGCTATCAGGCAGACTTTGAAATATCTTCCTTGATTACAAGTACAGTTATAATCGGCCTGGTTCTTGTGACATTATTTGAAGGCTTTGGGATTTTACTGGCTTCGTTTAACTTTAGGGCCTTAGTAAAAAACGTATCCGGCTTTTTAGTAGATAGGCCTTTAGCCATGGTGGTGTATACCGTCTCCAACTTATATAAATATATCCCCGGCGGAGTTATGTATGTAGCTGGCCGCCATAGGCTTGCAGTGGAAACGGAGGCGTTAAGCCATTCAAAGGTGGCTCTTTCTACTGTTTTGGAAGGGATAATTATTGCTTTTGCGGCAATTGTACTTATAATAGTGACGGTTTTTGACCATGCAGCGGAATATCTAAGATATGTAGAGCTACCAACAGCTGTTGTGGTGGTTTTGATTGCAGTGGTGGTTATTGCGGGGTCTGTACTTTTTTCTCTTAGGAAAAAAATTGCCGACAAGATGCAAAAACTTTTTGAACATATGCGTGTGTTAAGCCCTCTTGTGTTACTCAAGCGTTTCGGGTTTGGCCTTATACTTATGACCTTATGGGGTGGAACCTTTCTTGCTACTTTGATGGTAATGGGGCAACCCCTTACCCCTAGCCAGGTACCGACTGTGATCGGGCTGTTCCTACTGTCATGGCTTGCGGGCTTTTTAACTCCAGGAGCACCAAGCGGCTTAGGGATTCGTGAAGTTGTTATACTAATGTTTATGGGGGGCATTTTGAATGAAGAGATTCTATTATCGGCAATGATAATGCACAGAATTGTGGCTGCCGTAGGTGATGTAACAGCATATGGCATCGCAATTGGCTATGCCAAGCTTAAACAAAAAGCTGTTAATATCTAAGTATATGCAAATTTTCTGGACTTTTTTGCTATGTCATTATAATATGGCAATGACTGGCGGAGGTAATATATGATTAATGAACTAAAGATTATTACTATGACTAGGCTTGCCCTTTATGATAAACATGAAGGATCACAGGATCGTATTGCCAACGATTATTTTAGACATGACTTTATCTACCGTAATAACTTGGGTACCCGCATTGCCGTTGGCCTTGGCGGGTTGATTATATTGCTTATTTATTGGCTTAGAGCATTACTGGTTAATGAGCTGGATATATTTGAGCTTAATATCCAAGAACATGTAACAGATTCGGTGTTTTTTTTATTAGCCATATTAGCCGTTTACTCTTTAATAGGAAGCATACAGGGTACACGGCAATATTACTTGGTGCAAAAGCGTTTGGCTCAATACCAGGCCATGGTACGTCAACTTGAAAGACTTGAGGAGCGCTCACATCGTGCATACGAAGATGATGAAGTTTTAGAAGATTCTACTTTGAAAACACAAGAAGATATAAGCTCAACAAGGCACTACAACCCAACCCCTCCTATTCGAACCCAGCAGCCTCCACCCGAACCAGTAAGACGCCAACGGCCATCACAAATGCCGCCTCCATATACCAGAACTAGGCCAAGGCCAAGTCACTATACCGCACCAAGTCCATCACACGCACCGCGTCCGAGTGAGGAAACAAGACCAATAACTAGGCCAAGGCCATCAGACTCTTTAGAGCATACAAGGCATGTCACTAGATCCGTGGAGAGACCTAGCCCACCAAGGCCTTTAGAGCACACAAGACCATCTGATTCCATTGATCACACAAGTTCAATAGATAGAAGTCCTCATGACTCAATAGACCTTACAAGGCCAATAGAACGTTCGCGGCCAAAACCCCTAAATCCTGAAAGCATAGATGAGTAAGAAAAGCTAAAGATAAACGCAATGTAAAGCGAATCAAACAAAGAACGGACTCGTCCGATTCTGAATTAATTCGCTGTATAGCAAAAAGGAGCTCTTTAATGGAAATGGTGCTAATAGCGCGGGAAACCGTGGTGAAGTTCTTTAAAAAATTTGAGGTATTTATTTTACCTGTTCTTAAATTTTTCTTAGGATGGTTTGTCTTTTCTCGAATACTGGATATTGGTCATACACATAGCATGTTTGAAACCTTTACCGATGCCATGTCTCCAACTATGCTTAGTTGGCTTTTTGCGGTGCTATTTGTTGTTATGCCTGCTAATCTTACATGGGTACTACTTATTTTTACTATTACTATTCAATTCTCCGCCAGTATTGAAGTTGCCGTTGCGGTATTCTTATTCCTATTTATGATTTTTCTTTTTTATGGACGTATGGCTATAAAGGAAAGTTTTATAATCTTATTTGTTGTACTGGCCTTTGCTTTTAATATCCCTTATCTTGTACCTCTTATTGTTGGACTTTATTTCCCGGCTACAGTTATTATCCCTATTGTCATTGGGGTATTTATTAGTATGCAAATCCCTGTTGTGTTTAATCTTATGGAGTCGCCAATGGTCTTGGACTTTGGCGAAATCGATATTCCAGATCTTGTTACAGAACTCCCAGGGGTGTTTACAGAAGCATATTCCAATGTCATGGACAGTGTCTTTGCAAGCCACACTTGGGTGTTTATTGCTGTAATATTTGCTATGGTTACAATTGTTGTGTACTTAGTAAGCCGTCAAGCTATTGATTATGCTAAAGAAATCGCTATTGGACTTGGTTCGGCAATGATGATTTTTGGATATATTCTATTAGGAGTTGCAACTGAGGAATCTGTGCCTATTGGCTCTGTAATTTTATGGGTGATTGTATGTGCAATTATTGCTATCTTGGTACGATACTTTGATTCTGTACTAGATTATCAGCGGGCAGAGTCTGTCCAGTTTGAAGATGACAATAATTACTATCATGTGAAAATAGTACCTAAGGTTATAATGACTAAGCCCAAACGTACTGTACGGCGTATTCGTCCGGGAACAGGTACAGAAACAGATACTAAGAAAATTGATTAGGCGTTTAGGTTTGAAATGGACCAAAGCCCAATTTCAAACGAAATCGCTGTATACGGGTCGCCGTTAGGATTGACCCTTGGAGGTTTATATGTTCTATGCCTTTTTGGATGGACTTGTTGATTGGACAAATATCCCGGTATTAACATTTCCGCAGCTTGGGCCTGCCCAAGTGCTGGATATATTGATTATTGCCGGGATTTTATATTTAGTTCTGCGCTGGATTAAGCGCACCCATGCCTGGGTTCTTATTAGAGGTATAGCTCTTGTACTGTTTTTGCGCTTTGTTGCTATTGTTTTTGATTTGGTTACTTTAGGATGGCTTTTGGAACATGCCTTTACTGTTGGGCTTATTGCTTTGGTTGTTCTGTTCCAGCCGGAGCTTAGAAAAGTGCTTGAACAAATGGGAAAAGGGCAATATCTTGCATCCTTTAAAATAGATAGCGGAGAGCATAAAGTTTTTGCTTCTGATGAAACTATTGAAGAAATAGTAAAAGCGGCAAAGGAAATGGGCAAAGTAGAAAAAGGCAAAGCACCTACAGGCGCCTTGATTGTAATCGAACAATCCATAGATCTAAGCGAGCAAATCCAATCCGGCCTTGCTATAGATGCCGCGGTAAGCAGTCAGCTTTTATTAAATGTGTTTGAGAAGAACACCCCGCTCCATGACGGGGCTGTATTTATACGCAATAATCGACTTGCGGCGGCTAAATGTATCTTGCCTCTTACTGCTGAGTCCGTAGACAGCGCCTTGGGTACCCGCCATCGGGCAGCTATTGGCATAACAGAAGTATCTGATGCACGGGTTGTTGTAGTTTCTGAAGAAACGGGCACTATGTCAGTAGCTATAGATGGAAAGCTAACCCGCAATGTTAATGAGGCACAAATGCGGGATATGTTGATGTTTGGAGCACCGGTTAAATCCTCCCGGTTTTCTTTCTTTAGAAGTAAGTCCGGTAAAAAGGGAGGGAAGGGTAAATGACGAAAAAAGTTCTATCTTTCTTTTATACAGACTTGCACTGGAAGCTTATATCCCTTGGCCTCGCCTTTGTAATCTGGTTTATTGCGATGAATCTCCATGATCCGTTGGAGAATCAACCTTTGTCAAGGGATTTACAAATTGTAAACTTAGAGATTCTGGATCGGTATAATCTTGTTCTTGTCAATGAGGCTGAGCTTAGCAGTAAAGCAATAACTGTTGGGATACGAAGCTATAGAAGCAACCTTAACCCGACAGCCACCGCAGGTATATCTGCCTATGTGGATATGAGGGCAGTAGATATGGAAATGGCCAGGGCTTCTGATGAAGCGATTACGATGACTTTAGCCGTAAATGCAAACTTATTGCCTGGATTTGAGTTGCAATATGTTCGTGCCGCAACAGTTGAAGTAGAGATTGACTTGTTACAAACTATCCCCTTTGAAATTGAGGTAAGCTATATAGGCCAGGTAGATGAAGGATTTGAACTCCAATCCCTTCGCCCAGTAAATCCTACAGTTTCTGTTACGGCGGCGAGAGGCGTTATCAATTCTATTGATTATGTTCGGGTTGAGGTAGATTTGGATTCTGTTGATGAAATGGTTTATGCGCCTATTAAGGTTATAGGCCACGATGGAGAAGATATAACCTACAGAGTAAGGCAGCTTAGTTTAAGCCAGACTGCGATTATGGTAGATATCTTGCCTGTGCGAAATGCTGAGATTAGAGTAGTTACTACTGGTGATATGGCTCCAGGGTTCATCGTTTCTGGAATACAGCCTTCAATATCGACTATAGATGTAGTGGGTATAGCAGAAATACTAGATGATATTGAATATATAGAGGTGCCTATAGAAATAGAAGGCCTTAGAGAAGATACAACGATCCCGATCAATATTGCAGATATTTTACCTGAAGGCTTGGCATTAAGCCGTTATGCTCCTACAGAGATTATTCTTACTGTGGATGTAGAGCCTATCCAGGTGCGAACATTTTTTGTCCCGAGGCGGGATGCCAGCTTCTTGGAATACGGTGCGACATATACGACTATTAGCGACCCGCCGAATATTAGAGTGGTAGTTAGTGGGCCTCAGTCTATTGTAAGCGGTATGGCGGCTAACGCTTTGGATATTGTGTTTGATTTGCGGAATCTTCCTGTAGGTATACATTGGGTGCCGCTGACTGTGCGGAATCTTCCCCCAGGAGTTAGTTTGGTAGAGCCTGCACAAACTCTACATGTACAAATATATGCCCCGGCTCAAAATGACCCTGAAGAAACACCAGAGCCAACCCCAACTCCCACACCTGAACCCACACCATCTCCCACGCCTACACCCACACCAACTCCGGACCCTACACCAACACCTCCACCAGACGAAAATGGGAATGGAGAAAACGGAAACGGCTATGATGATGACCCAGATGACCCACTAGATAACCCTGAACCTGAACCTAGCGATGATGAGCAATAAAACCTTTGTCGTTATCATCGAAACTTGAAGCAACTCTTATTAATGCGGTGAAGCCGCTATAAGGAGACAGATTAACCTAAATGATAAATAATTGGCTAAGTAGAAATCCTACTATGGCTTTTCTAAAATCGCTGCGAGGCAACCCTCGTATCTGCGTACTAACAGAGCCTTTATGGGGGATACCCTGGGCTTTATATAGTCCCTTTTTCACATTGTATATGTTTAGCCTTGGACTTGAGGATGCCGATATTGGCATCCTTATTTCCGTTGGGCTTTTTTTGCAAGTGTTTACATCTCTTCTTGGAGGGATACTTACAGATAAGTTGGGGCGGCGGGTTACTACTTTTTTTGCGGATTTAGTTTCCTGGAGTATCCCAGTATCGATTTGGGCTTTTGCACAGGATTTTAGATGGTTTCTTGTTGCGGCTATTTTTAATAGCTTTTGGCAGATAAGTGGGGTTTCCTGGCAATGTTTATTGGTGGAGGATGCCCCAAAAGATAAGGTAGTACAGCTTTATAACCTGATTTACATATCGGGCTTATTAGCTGTTTTTTTTGCGCCTATTTCTGGGTATCTTATTGGGGTGCATAGCTTGGTGCCTGTGATGCGGGTACTGTTTATTATTACATTTATCTTAATGACTGTGAAATTTATAATTCTTTTTGTTTATGGTCATGAGACTGAGCAGGGTAGGGAACGGCTTAAGGAGACTAAGGGCGTGCCTATGTTGACGCTACTTATGGAGTATAGAGTGGTACTTAGGCAGATACTAAGAACCCCAGCTACATGGCGGGTACTTATTCTTATTACACTACTAAGTATTCAGCAGATGACATCTGGGAACTTTTTTGCTTTGTACGTAACTCAGGATTTGGGTTTACCGGAGCAGTTTTTGGTTGTGTTTCCTATTTTACGCGCAGGTATTATGCTGGTGTTCTTTTTGGGAGTGCAGGATAGGTTTAACCGCTTCCCCCAATATAAGATAATGCTTACAGGGCTGGGGCTATATATTTGCGGATTTGTGTTGCTAATTATGACGCCTCCGGAAACGATTATATTACTGGTTGTGTTTACTGTGTTTGACGCTTGTGCGGCGGCGCTATTTTTGCCAAGGCGGGATGCCCTTGTTATCCAGAACGTAGACCCGGGAGAGCGGGCGCGGATTATGAGCCTGTTGACAGTGATTATGCTGGCAGTATCCAGTCCATTTGGGATTATTATTGGGCGTATCTCAGGATTTAATCGGCAGATTCCTTTTATGATATGTGTTGGGTTGTTTATACTAATGGGTGTTATAGTATTTATGGAAAGAAAGGGTGAAGGTAATGAGCCGCAGCCAGCTGAAGCCTAGTGACTTAGTTAAAATTACAAAGCCAGGAAGTTATACCGGGGGTGAGGTACACGCGGTATATAAATCTAAGGACCTGATCCGCTTTGCATTTTGTTTCCCAGATTCATATGAGGTTGGCATGAGTCATCTTGGGCTACAGATTTTGTATTTCTTTCTTAATAGAAGAGAAGATACCTGGTGCGAGCGGGCTTTTATGCCTTGGCATGATATGATTGACCTGATAAAGGAAAGAGATGTACCCCTCTTTGCGATAGAATCAGGGGATGGCTTGAAAGATTTTGATATATTGGGCTTTACACTCCAATATGAAATGTCTTACACAAATATATTGGCTATGCTTGAGCTTAGCGGTATCCCTCTCAGAGCTTGTGAACGCGACGAAGATGACCCGATTATATGCGCCGGTGGGCCATGTGCTGCTAACCCGGAGCCAATGGCGGATTTTATAGACTTCTTTTATATAGGAGATGGGGAAGCTACCCTGGACTTGGTGCTGGATATGTACAAAAAACGTAGTGGCACAAAGGCTGAGTTTCTTGCAAGTATATGCAATATTCCTGGGGTATATGTGCCCCGGTTTTATCATGTAAGTTATAACCAAGATGGGACATTGGCTAGTTTTACCGCCAACCACCCAGGCGCTCCAAAGGTCGTAGAGCGGGCATTTTCTCCTTCATTAGGTTATTTCCCTGACCGCTTTATCGTACCGCTAATAGAGTCTGTGCATAACAGAGCCGTTGTTGAAATTGCCAGAGGATGTATGCGTGGATGCCGCTTTTGCCAAGCAGGGTATATTTACCGCCCTTTGCGTGAACGCACCCCAGAGGAGATTCTATCTCATGGTGAAGCGCTAATGGACTCTACAGGCCATGAAGAAATATCGCTGCTGGCTTTAAGTGCCTGTGATCACAAGGATTTTGCCCCCTTAATCGATAAACTGCTTGAGGAGACATCCAAGCGCCGTGTGAATATATCTCTCCCTTCGACCAGGTTAGATGCGGTATCTTTATCCGCAATGGAGAAAACCCAGGCTCTTCGCAAATCCTCTTTAACAGTAGCTCCGGAAGCCGGAAGTCAAAAGATGCGAGATATTATTAATAAAAACTTAACAGAAGAAGAAATCCTTGAAGGATGCTATTTAGCCTTTATGGCAGGATACGATAAGATAAAACTGTATTTTATGGCAGGGTTGCCAGGGGAAGAAGAGGCCGATACTTTGGCCATAAGCGATATGGCACAGTCCGTAGTGGACACTTATTATCGCCTAGATTATGAAGCCAGAAAGCGCCCGGTTAGTGTATCTGTAAGCACTGCCTGCTTTGTGCCAAAGCCATTCACTCCCTTCCAATGGGCGGCTATGGTAAGGCCGGATGAGTTTACTTATGGCCAGCAAGCTGTAAAATCCCAGATACGTAAAAGGCAAATAAGCTACAGATATCACGATGCCAAAACTGCGCAAGTAGAAGGGGTACTTGCCAGAGGTGACAGGCGGCTAGGTAAGGCAATAGAAGCTGCATACAAAAATGGTGCCATATTCGATGGCTGGAGCGAGCATTTTAATTATAATATATGGCTTACAGCCTTTGCCGAGACAGATATTGACCTGGATTTCTATGCTCATAGGGATAGGGCTGGAGATGAACTATTGCCCTGGGATTTTATCAATATGGGCGTAACAAAGAAGTTTCTATTAAGAGAATGGGAAAAGGCCAAGGCAGGAGAAACTACTCCCAACTGCCGCGAAAAATGCGTGGGCTGTGGCTGTGGCTGCGAACAGGTATGAATATAAAAATTGAAAGTATACCCCCATCAGCATATCCTGATTACCGTCTTAGTGTAATGTTTGACGGTTATAAATGGGATTTGCAAGCAGGGGAACAAAGCACGATTAGTGATAAAGTCGTACTGCTAGGACAAGATGAAATGACATTCTTGGCTGACCATGCTGTTAGGCTATACAACGAAACCATTGCCATGGAAGCTGCATTGCACAAAAATCCTGATATGGTTCGCAAGTTGGGGATATCTGAGCCGATGACTGAGGCCTTATGTAATTGCAACTACAAACCCGAGCAGCATGTGCGTTTTATGCGGTTTGACTTCCATCCTACTACTGAAGGATGGAAGATTTCCGAGGTCAACAGCGATGTCCCTGCTGGGTATCCGGAAGCTTCTATCTTGCCGGCCTTGGCTCAAGTTTACTTTAAGGACTATGTTCAATATGGCAATTTTGGTGAAATAATAAAGGCCCGACTTATGAGGCTTATCCCTTCCGGCTCAACTGTTGCTTATCTGCATGATACACATACTGTGGAAGATTACCAGATATTACATTATCTTGGTGATATTATGGAGACAACTGGCTATAAGTCTATGTATGCTTCTCCCGAGCATATACAGTGGGAAAACGCAAAAGCCAAAGGCATCGGGGGGATAGTGCGCTATTTCCCAGTAGAATGGATGGAATTTACCCCACATGTGGACTGGATTGGGTATGTAAACGCCCAAACTCCATCTTGCAACCATCCTATTGCGCTTCTTACACAGTCAAAGCGGTTGCCCCTTGTCTGGGATGATTTAGGGGTTGATATTCCTATATGGAAGATGCTGCTCCCTGAAACCAAGTGTGTAAATAAATTGGAAAGCCAAGATGGCTGGATACTAAAGCCTGCCTTTGGAAGAGTAGGGGAAGGCATAACTATCCCCGGTACAATGTCGGAAGAGGAAGAACAGGCAGTTTACCAGTCTGCAATAAGTGACCCTATGCAGTGGGTTGCACAAAGGATGTTTCAGAGTATGCCAGTGGATGGATTTCATTTAAATGTGGGTGTATTTGTCGTTGATGGGGTATATGCTGGATGCTATGGCAGGATTAGCAATGAGCCACGGATAGATGAAGACGCAAGTGAAGTACCTATCCTGATAAAAGAAAGAGATAAGTGTGAAATATTTGCAAGGAGGCATGAATTAAAATATGAACGGTAAAGATTTATTTAATACATGGGCACCCAGCTGGGCAGGAAAATGGACTAGATTTACTAAACCTGCGCTTTTTGTGCATGCAAACCAGTTCTCATTTGAAAGAGTTGCTATTTCTGTACCTGCTATACCTGAAAGTATTGCTCAATATGGTGATGGCGCTACAGCTCTCATTGTAGATCTGCCTGGTGCTGCTGGTGTAGAAACCGGCCTAGCTTTAATTGAGTTTGGTTTTAGGCCTATTCCTCTATACAACGGAATACATGAGCTAAGCATAGGTGCCCTTAATGAGGTAGTGCAGAATGGGCCGATTATAGATGCCCTTCAATCTGGTGAAGAATTACTGGGAAGGGTGGCTATCAGTGAAAATGCGCCACCAGCCTTTTTATTAGACAGTAATCGAAATAAAACTATTACAGACAGCTTTGCCGTATTTGACAATAGGTGGACTATAGAACTTGAGGACATGCCAGAAGCAACCTATATGACTGATGCTGGTATTACGCAAATAGTACTTTGGACATCAGGGGCAATTCGAAGTGATTTAGTACCTATTCTTGATAGCTATCACTACTCGGGGTTTAATATCACAGTGTTTTCAGAAAACGGAACAACCCTTTACAGAAGCGTATATGATCCAGGTAGCGACACCCGCCGCGGCGAAAGCACAATCGCTGCTAATCAGGCAACTAATGCAACACTAAAAGAAGATATACGCAATTTTGAAAATGGACGGTTTGGCCTTCTGCTGCTTACGGGCATGGCCGTTATTAATTTATTGTTTATGTTTCTGGGGCGGGCTGAGCCAATACTTTGGACCCCGCCAACCATTATGTGGCTAACCTATCTTTGGGTACCGGAAATAGTTGGGGATGCAATCGCAATTGCAATGACGGTTACTTACTTGACTCTTTATCTTGTGTCTCAAAGGCAGAGGCACCTGATGAAGGTGGCGGTTTATATTGCTGGTTTTGATATATTGGTTTTTGTGGTATATGTCTTATTCTACGGAATAGCAGCCTTCACAGGTTACTCTATGTTATATGCGTTGATTGCGTTTGGATTTCCTGCAATATGTGTTGTTTTTTTAGTCAAAGGCTTCCAGGCCGAGGAAAAATTGAGATATGTAGATTATGCAGAATACAACACGGCTTTTGACAGCCTTGATGGTGTTGGTGGCTTTAGAGAAGACCCCTTCCATGGTGGACGTGTCCCCATTACGCGAAGAAGACGGCATTTTAGGGGCTTTAGAGGATATGGCGGATACGGGGGCAGTGGCCGTGGTGGTTACCGTGGAGGTGGTTACCGCGGCTATGGTGGAGGCTATGGAGGTGGATTTGGGGGTTAAATATTTGGTCTGCATTTTAATAAAAAATCGCCACAAGCAGTGGCGATTTTTTATATCTAAAATACTGTATTGTACCTATGAAGCAATGTTACCATCTGCTCTCTTGTTGGCTGGCCTTGGGGGTTGGTGCCATCTGTTAATCCGTTTTCTATTCCCCAAGCCCAAGCCTCCTTAGCCCATGAGCTAGGTTGAGCTGTGGGGAGTGGTGATACAATAGGTGGCTGTGGCTGTGGCTGTGGCTGTGGCTGTGGCTGTGGCTGTGGCTGTGGCTGTGGCTGTGGCTGTGGGGTAGGTGCCTCTGGCTTTTGACTAAAGGCTCCCTGGCTTATGGTTTTGGCAATTGCCATGCAAGTTTCTTCGAAGTATTGCTGATAAAGCCTTACATCTGTACGAGAAACCACAAAACAGACTTCTACTAATATGGCCGGTGCTGTCGTGTTATTAAGGAAGCTTAGATTGCTTCTGGCAACGGCTCCGCTGTCACGCTGATGACGTAAAAGAAGCCCTGACGCATCTGATATTGCCCTGGCTACTTGGCCGGCAAGCAGCCGTGTGTTTTGATTATTGGTGTGATGCAACACTTCAACACCTATTGCTCTGTCTTCTACTATCCCTGTGGCAGTACTGTTAAAGTGTATGGATACATCTAGGTCACGAACTTGAGAGTTATGATGGCGCACAATTGCCCCAATGTTATCTGATACTGTGCGGGCATTATTTTCATGGAATAGACTGACATTTACTCCAGTGCTTTGCAATAGCTCAGCTACTCGGTCAGTCACTTTACGGTTTTCTTCCACTTCATCTATTATGCCTCTAGCTCCCCGGACAAACAATCCATGCCCTGACGATATTGCAATTCTCATCTTTTTTACTCCTTTACATATGTAGTCTTATTTTATGCATAAGTCGGAGGGTTGTTAGCATGGGTTGAAACATGACATACTATAGTCATCTTTACCTGTTATAATAGAAAAAAAGCAAACCACATCACACTTGACGTGAGGGCCAATCATCCTATTTGTTCCGCCGACGAAGGAGGCATGAATTAAAAAATGATAAAAGGATACGAAGATTTTCTTAAAGTATTGCTAGATGCCGGGTTCTCAATGGGAGGAGGCAACGATGAAGGGATTTATACAACAATCAACTGGAACTGGAACGAAAGCCCTCCTTGTGATTCCCCAATTGAATGGCATACAGGGAATAAGGATACCGACCCATGGGAGTGGCGTATAAGGGTGCTGAAAGAAGAAAGAGGGATAGCTTACGCTAAACTGTTTTTCAAAAAAAGTGGGTATATTACAAAACAGTGGTATCCTTATTTTCTTGCAGCAAGGCGGGAAGGAAGAACTTTTGAAGAGACTTACGAAGATGGCAAAATGAGCCATTTTGCAAAAAGAATTTATGATGTATTGGCAGGCAAAGAATCTGTTCCGGTGCATGACATAAAGCAGACAGGTGGATTTACAAAGGAAGATAAGTCTGGCTTTGACAGGGCGCTGACTGAGCTTCAAATGGGGATGTTTATAACCATGTGTGGTGAAGCCCAGCGGATTTCACTTAAAGGCGAAGAATACAATACTTGGCCATCTATGGTTTTTTCTACGACTGAAAAGTTTTTTGGAGCTGATGTATTTAAAGATGCTGAAGGAATCAGCAAAGAAGATGCTATTGGTAAAATAAGAACACAGATATTGAAAATAAATCCTGCTGCCCAGGAAAAGAAAATCATGAAATTTATTCTGGGTTGAAAATAGTTTAGGAGGTACGTATGAAAGAAATAGAATCAAATAAACACGCATGGGGACAAGTGTCTAAAGAGCACTATAACTATTTCAAAAAGGCATTGTTAGGGGGAACATATCAGCTAAATAGCCATATTCAAGCAGAAATCGGTGACCTGACAGGAAAAAAAATAATCCATTTACAATGCAACACAGGAGCAGATACTATTTTGCTTGCCAAAATGGGCGCGAGTGCTGTTGGTGTAGATCTCGTTCCTGATAACATTTTATATGCAAAAAAACTAGCCCATGATGTAGGTGCTACCAACGTAGATTTTATCGAGTCCGACATCATGGAATTTGCGGAGAAACACAATGAAAAATACGATGTTGTCTTCGTATCCGAGGGCGCAATCGGCTGGCTTCCTGACTTAATGAAGTGGGGTCAGACAGTAAAACATCTCCTGAAAGATGATGGGTATTTTTATATTTTTGAAAGTCACCCAATTGCCCTAATGTTTGACGAGAACAAGCTGTGTGATGGTATTATAGAAATTAAATACCCGTATTTTAAGAAAACCCCCGATGTTGACAATACAATCGGTGGGTATGCTTCTGAAACAAAGCATGGCGTAGAAACATTTTTCTGGCAGTTCAAAATATCAGATGTACTTAACTCGTTAATCAAAGCAGGGTTACACATCGAATATTTCCATGAGTTTCAAGAAAATTATTATGACATGGGCGGTAGCAAGCGTGTTGACGGTAATCTATACAATTTTGAGTTCAATAAAGGATTGTTTCCTATGTCGTTTAGTCTGAAAGCATCTGTAACCAATAAAGGCTGAATTGCTACGCAAATGCATTTGCAAGAAGCCCTGTAAACTTTTACCTCACAAGTCATCGGCTCAATGTCTAAGCATCTGGTTCTTTGACAACTGTCAAATGATAGAGCATCCTTAATCGTTTAGGGTGTCTTGCGTATCAAAAGTCATATCCTTTATATTTTCGCCAAAAATCTTCACTTTCTCTGCTTTTGGTTCAACGGTAATATCGTTTTTGGGGTTGGCGGCGAAGTCAATATAAACCAAAGACTCTGTTTTAGACGTATTTGTTATTGAATGAACCCCTTTTTCACCAGCGGGGAAACAAAGTACATCACCAGCTTGTATTTCCTTCTCGCCATCATAATATTTTAGTTTGCCAACGCCGCTGATGATATAAAAAATTTCTTCTGCTATGGCATGATAATGATGTGGGTATGAACTTTTGCCAGCAGGAATTTCAATAAAAGCCGCAGAGCAACTTTTAACGTCACCCCAAGGAATTATCGGCTTCGCATTGAAACAATTATCATTGCCCATATGTACAGGGATGGTTTCTATATTATTGAAATTTTGAAAAATATAATTATCCATAAGTTCCTCCATTTTTCTGTCTAATATTGTGTGATGCCATCACTAATTTGCCCTAACTTCAACAGGCCAGATACCAAAATAATTTGATGAATCGGAATGATTATGGCTCTTGGCGAAAAAATGCTGTCTGTAGCTACCATCCGCAAAGAAGGTAATGCCACTCCAAGGAAATGACCCAAGACCCATATAGTTCCTAATAACTAAGGCTTGCCCCGGCAGTAATGTACTTGTTATGAAGTAAGTACCGCTTAGTATATAAACAAAGTCATCGGCAAGGAAGTCGGGGTAAATGGTAGTTATCCAAAATTCCGCTAGGGGTACGTCTGCCCAAATGACTAGGCTAATAACTCATGTGCTTTTTCTTTTGGCATCTTCTGGTTGATTATGTGGTATTCGCCAAATGTGATGTCCGCAGGGTTAAGCCATTCGCCCGTTATAGTGTTAAAGTCGCTGGGCTTTTGATTGTACAGTTTCGAGGAAGTTTTGGACAGTTTTCAAATGAAATTGGACAAATTCAGCTTGGTATTGGACAGCCTTAATTTCCGATGGTAGTTGGCGGCAAGAATCCACCGCTACCGCCTTGACTTGCACCGTTAGTTTGCACATTTGTTTGAAAGCCCATGCTCTTACATCAATAAAACTCGTTTCCTTTGAATCATTAAAAAACATTTCATTGAGTTTAACTACTTCTGACATTCTGCTTTTGGCTTGTTGGCAGGTATTTGAACAGCAGGTTTTAATTGAGTTTTCTTTTCTCATAAATTTTATACCACAATAGGCACAGATTGCCGTGCCTCCACGGTGTTTTTCTTTATAATTTTTGTAGTTATCTTCTCGTAGATGTTGTTTTCGGTAATTTTCCGAACATTCTTTACTGCAATATAGGCGTTTCCTACCTGTTGGCTTGTTGGCTAGCTTTATTCCGCATGATAAACAGTTTGCGTTTCCTCTTTTTCGCATAAAAATACACTCCCTCATGTTTTATGTTGGGAGTGTATCTTTTTTTCATCGCTTTTTACATGTTCCTCGATGTTTGACGCTTACAGTATTCGCAGGGGTTTTTTGTTGCAAATTTTTAAACAGCACTAATCGTAACAGATATCGTTCCTTTGTTTACGCTTGAGTGAATCATGACTGGGAACGATTTATCGTTTTTAAATTTGAAGTCTATACCGCCATATGAGGTTGCCGCTTCGTCGCCTTCTTCTGCGTAGGTTACGGGCCTGGAGTGGTCGTGGCGTTCTAGTATTTCTAGCCCTGCATTGTCTACTGCGTTATACAAGGTTGTGGATACCTGGCACACGCCCCCACCTACACCCTCTTTTTTTTCACCCTTTACAAAAATGATTCCTTTTTTGTAACCGCGTCGTTCGTTGGTTGGCCCCACTGTTTCGTTGTATGAAAATACTTCCCCAGGTTGTACAATGTGGCCGTCTATTGCCGCCGCCGCACGTGCGATATTGTTTTTACGGTTTTTTTCTTTGGCGTTAAACTCGGTTTCATGGGTTGCTAATGCTTGTGGTTGATTGCGGGATACAACTGATTCTTGTACAAACGCTGACGTGGTGGCTATGGTTTCTGTGGGCTGGCTTATTGGCTGTGAACGCCTTGTTTGCATTTCATTTGCCCTATGAATGGTTTCTAATGGTACAGGCTCGTAAGGCAAACGTGCATTGTCGCGGGTTTGTGCTGCATTTGCAGATGTTTGGACTCGGGTTACTCTTTGTCGCGGCGCGTTAGTATACGTACCGCACCCGGTTATCATTGAAACTGATAGTACCAGAAAAAGCAGGCATGGTATTTTTTTTGAGCGCATATTCGGTCATCCTTTACATTGACATTATCGAAAATAAGAAAGCATACCACATCGACTGCGGTATGCTTTTATTATGTTTTAAAACACAGGTTTTATGCTTGAAAAAACTACCTTTTTCCTAAAATCAACGAGACAACCACACCAAATACAAAAGAAACCGCCGCAAACACAATAAGCGTTGGTGTAATGACATGATAACTTTGATATGTTTCGCTATCATTAAAAATAACAAAAATGGTTCCAAAAATTAGTCCAACAATAGCAAAATACGTCACCGTATGATATTTTTCCAAAAGCATTGCAATGAGTCGTGACGCAAGCAAAATGCCAACTACAACACCCAATCCAATGGGCACAACAAACATTAAAATGGGCCATAGCAACTCAAAATCAAATGGTGTAAGCAAGTATTCTCTAATTAAACTAATCGTATGCATCGCCATCGGATAGACACCCAAAAGAATAAGCACCATGGCACCACTGACACCAGGAATAATCATGGCTGCCGCGCCTAACACGCCGCCAACAAACAAAAATAGCGCGAAGCCTAAATTAAAATACGTATCACTATAAGGTTCAGGTGTTGGGGCAAAAAAGGCTAAAGACATGATAATCAATGCCGCGATGACTGCAATTGTGTAATAGCGCGGCTTTTTTTCACCAGGTTTTAATTTAGAAATTGCCTGTCCATAAATAAACGGAATACTTCCTGCCATCAGTCCTGCAATAAACGCACTAGATTGCAGCGAAAAACGTGTAATCAAAAAATCAATGGCCGAACCTAACGCAATGATTCCAACAACCATACCCAACCCAAATGGAATTAAAAATTGCAAAGACTTTTTGAAATCTGTAAACAAATGGTTAATTGATTCAATAAGCCTATCGTATACCCTAAGAATAACTGCCAGCGTCGCGCCACTGACACCAGGCATCACATTGGCGGCACCAATGGCAATGCCTTTTAATGCTAATAATAATGGTTGCAAACTACTCACCACTCCATTCTAATGTAGAATACATTATGCTACACGAAAGAGATTATACCAGATTATTGAAACAAGTTAACTTATTTTGAATATTTATATCATTGCTATTTTATATTGTGTTCGATAAAATACAAAAAGATTTTACATAATCAAACGCGCTAAGCTAGAAAACACTAAGGTATAGTGACCTTAACACAACTACTCATCACTGGGCAGATGTAAAAAGCTCATGCTTGTCCTTAACTGCAACAACTATTCCCAGCATCTGCCCAAACGGGCTTATTTCACGAGGAGATTTCATGCCAAAAAGTAAAAGTATCATTGAGAATCTTGAATTTGATCCGTCTGCCGAGAAGTACATGCTTGTCAACGTAAAGGGCCAGGGGGGGCGTTTACGGGATTGTCCCATTTTATCCAAAGAAGCCATAGAATGAGAAACCTTTTTGATGCCCACAAGACCGATGATACATTATCGCCGGAACATACAGAAGCCATTGAGGGCATGAAAAGTATGATACAGGGCTATGTCGAGGATAAGAAAACGGATGGGGCAGTCAAGGCAAGATATATTGCTTTATGCAAACAGCTTGGGCTTAATCCTACTTGCCTTACCAAAGAAGAACAGCAAGCCATGATGAGGGCTTTGGAAAAATCGCCACACTTGAAAAAGCGAGGCAGGCGTAGGAAGTCGTACAGTTATATGATGGACGAAATATGGGCAGAAGGCAAACCAACACACAAAAATCGCAATAACCTTTACTTTAAGCGTGGCGGAAAATCCCTTATGATATTGGGTATACGCGAGGGGCATTTTATTGTGGCGATTGTTTATGGCAAGGATGAGCGTGAAAAATTTGAACAGCATCGGAACGAATTTAGTGAAGCCGTGCAAAAGGAATATGACGCCGCCGAAACCCTGCATGATGGAAAATGGATGGGGTTTGATGTGTATGACGATATACTGATTGATGACATTATCAAATTGCTGTCCATAAAGCGAAAGCCAAACCGCAAAGTGTTGCCTAAAAGCATCGATGGGTGTGGGTGTTTAGACATTGGCTTATCGCATGAGGATATTACAAATCATCTTATACCTTAACGCTATACCGAACAAGCAAACTGCTGTGTATTGCTTGTGTTTCTGCTTCATTGCTCGTTCGTTGATTGGCGAGATTTTCTACGGTAATAAAAATGGATGGCGCAAATTCAAAACGCGACAGGTATTGTGGAAATGACTGTATCGCTTTCACGTCTGGCTTATGAACGTTGCTAAAATTAACATATGAGTTTGACACAGAGTATGGCATAAAAATCGAAAGCCAAGCAGGCGTTTTCACGCGGGTTATCGTGCGTATGCCATTCAAGTCTTGACGTGACATAATCGTTGGACAATGGTATAGTATACGTGAAAATACAAAGGAGGCTGTCATGGGAAGCCCATATGATTACTTAGAACTCTGTAGCAAATTAGTAGTGATGGGGGGAACCTTTGATCCGATTCATTTAGGACATTTGGCCATTGCCGAAGCGGTTTTGCAGCAATTTAAACCACAACGGGTTTTATTTGTTCCAAGCGGACAACCACCACATAAAAACGCGCCAAGCACAACGGCAGAACATCGCTATCAAATGGCACTTACCGCCATTTGTCATAATCCAGCATTTGATATATCGCGTATAGAAACAGACCGCGCTGGCGATGCGTACACGATTGACACAATAAAACAATTAAGAAAAATATGTCCAACCAATGCAGAAATTTTATTTGTTATTGGAGCAGATGCACTTTTAGAAATTGAATCATGGCGCAGTGTTGCTGAATTGTTTACACTATGTAAGTTTGTAACCATTCCGCGCCCTGGTTGCAGCGATGAAAAATTAAAAGACTGTATTGCACTTTTACAGAAAAACTACAACGCACAAATATCTCTTTTAGAAATACCCCTGCTAGAAATATCTGGCACCGATATACGTGAACGCTTAGCCAAAGGTGAATCCGCCAGCGGGCTTATGCCCCGTGCAGCAGAAGATTATGCAAGACAGAATGGACTATACCATGCTGTAGCACCTGATTTAGGCGAGGCGCATTTTACATGGGCAAAAGCAAAATTAAAACGGCATCTGTCGGCACGGCGGTTCAAACATACATTAGGCGTCATTGAAGCATCAGAAAAACTTGCAGAACATTATAAAGCAGATGTAAACAAGGCAAGATGGGCGGCATTATTGCATGACTGTGCAAAAGAATATAGCACGGCAAAAAAACGCGCGTTATGCCACCACTGGAATATCCCACTTGACCCGATTCTTGAAACACAAATTGATATCACCCACAGCCTGCTAGGCGCAGAAAGTGCTAAACGTGACTACTATGTCAATGACCCGGAAATTTTACAGGCCATACGATATCACACCACAGGCAACAAAGATATGACCGTTTTGGATAAAATCATCACGCTGGCAGATTTTATAGACCCCTACCGCGAAGATTATGAACCACTCAAAGCCATGCGCAAATACGCATACAAAAACATGGACAAGGCATTGGCCATTGGCACAAAATTTACAATTGATACAATCACTAGCAAAGGCGGCGCAATTCATCAATGGAGCAGCGACGCATTAAATGATTTTGAGAAAAATGGAAAGAGGTAATCATGGATAAAGAGTTAAACGCCGTTTTGGCATTGCACAAAGTGCTAGATGCAAAATTTGCCCAAGACATAAGAATAATGGACTTGCGCGGGGTATCCCCCATCGCAGATTTTTTTGTAATCGCCACCGCGGGAAGCGCACCGCAAATGGCAGCTTTGGCCGAATACGCCGAAGAGGCATTAGAAAATGAAGGCATGAAACTGTTCCACAGAGAAGGTGTGCAAACCGCAAAATGGGTGTTGCTTGATTTTGGATCAATTATCATGCATCTTTTTGACAAAGAGGCGCGAGAATATTATAACTTAGAACGCACCTGGGGTGATGCGAAAATAGTAACGCCTTAGTATATTTTTCCTGTAAATGTCAATACTTTCTGTAGATACCTATATCATGTGACTATAGAAAGGGGTTGCCAAGATGGAAAAATATATAATTGGTGGTATTTGCGCATTATCCGCACTAGCTGGCCTTGGGTTGGGATACTTGGTACTAGGCCCAATTCAGGCATCTGCAATGGCAAATAGGGAAGTTTATGTACCTTACGGAATAGTAGAAACAGCAGTGCCTGAACTACTAACGCCAGAACCCGAAGCAACCGATGTTCCCTCACTTGAATTTGAGCCTGAACAAGAATATACCCATCAATATCTAGTCACCACCAGTAATGGATACATTGTTATCTACAACATGGCATCTCACGACAAGGCACAAACCCGAGAAATAACAACAACGACAATAACGTCCCTCCCCCCAGAAGAACAAGCCCGTTTACAAGACGGTATTCGCATATACACCGAAGAGGCACTGGTGCGCATATTACAGGATTATGGGAGTTAAGATGAAGGGAAGTTGGTTAGGTCTATTTTACTAACCAACTCCTTTTTTGTATTTTAAGAACCTTAACCATATAAGCACTCAACATCATTCTGCTTAAAAAAAGTGAGCCATTTTTTGCTTGGGCGCGTGTCGGTTATAACCTTATCTATTTCTGTAATATCGGCAACTTTTGAGAATGCGGTTTTGTCGAACTTTCCATGGTCTACAGCTAAGATTTTCGTTTTGGATGATTTTAGCATTCCGCGTTTTACTTCTGCAAAGTCATCATCACTGTCGAATATGCCGCCTGTAGTATTTAGGGCTTTGCAAGAGAAAATAAGCTTGTCGGCATTGAAGGATTCTAAGGTTGAAATGACCCGCTGGCCTGTGAAAGCTAAGAAGTTTCCTTTTAATTTACCACCTGTACATATAATATTGAAGTCAGGCATATCGGATAGTTCTATCATTACTTCTACTGAGTTGGTTACTATCGTCAGGCGTTTCTTTTTTTTCAATAATTTTGCTACAAAAACAGCAGTGGTACTTGCATCTAGTATAATGCTTTCGCCATCGCTTACCAAGTCTGTAATAATTTCAGCAATTTTCATTTTTTCGGCAGGTTTGTGTAATTTACGTACGTTGAATGGTAAGTCGGGGCCATCTTCGTTTAGCGTTGCACCGCCATAGCATTTTACAGCCAGACCGTCTTGGCATAGTTGATCCAAGTCACGGCGTATGGTTTCATCTGATACGTCAAAAAAGCCGCTTAGGCGGCTGACGATGACTTTTTTTTCAGTTTGCAGCATTCCCAAAATAATTTTTCTGCGCTCTACTGCCAACATATCGCCCATGGCTATAGAATAAACCGTGACAACTTGTTGTCGGGATTGGCTATAACGCATGAGTCTAAGTACATACCCGCTTCAGCGGTTACGGCAGTGGCTCGTGCAATGGCAGCTTCAACAGCGGCTACTTCGCCTGTAAGGGTGGCGTATGATTTTCCGCACATACCTTTGGCTAAACGAATTTCAATGAGGTCTACATGGGCGGTTTTTACCGCGGTGTCGGCACCCATTACTGCCGATGCGGCATCGAAAGTTTCAAATATGCCAAGTGCATGAATTTTTTCTATATGAGACGTGCCGTAAAAAGCGGGCAGCAAACTTTCGTGAGGATTGCCCAGGATGAATCCGCTGATGTATCGTTCGCCATAGGCATATTTTGCGGATTCTGCGGCGGCATTTACCGCACTTAAAAGACCGGAAATTACAATCATATACTTGCCTGGACATACGGGCTGAGATTCTACAATGTCTATATCGGCGGTCTTTGCCATCGTATCGGCAGCTTTTATTCCTGTAGAGATGGTTGTAAATTCTAAAATAGCTATGGCTTTTTTCATAACATCAACCTTAATCATATTTTGATAACCCGAGTCGTATTTTTAGGCGGTTCACATCAACTTTACGGTATGCGAACGCATCTGACACAGGGGAATTTTCGCATTTTTGTGGCTTTATACCAGCTTCTGACATTGCTTTTCGAAAGGTCTTTATTAATGTTCTTGGTGCCAGACTCTGCGGACAGGCTACCATTTCGCATATGCCGCACATACTGCAATACATTGCACCATTGAATGCTTCCGATGTGGAGTCTCTTGCGGATAGTGCGCGCATTATTTTGTGAGGCTCTAGTGGATAACCGATTAAATGTCTGGGGCATAGGTCTGTGCAGTTTCGGCATTGGCAACAGGCAGAAGCTACACGGTTTAGGTCTATCGAAGGATTACTTTTTTGACCGTGAATTAAGTAGTGGTCGCTTGGCAATACAATGAGTGCATTGGTCGTTTTTGAAATCGTGTCTGATAATGAAACCAAGTCGCCCATCATTGGACCGCCAGAAATAATGGCTGGATTTTCTATCGTTGCACCATCTGCAACAGCCCTAATGACTTCGCCTATAGATGTGCCTATCTTGATACACGCTGTTGTAGGCTTCGCCACTTCGCCTGTGATGCTTACCCACTTGTGCGTTACTGCTGCGCCGTGTTCTAGGGCATTGTATATATTGTAGACCGTTTCTACATTTAGCACCAGACAGCCTGATTCAATGGGCAGCGTTCCCGGTGGAATGACAATGCCCAGAGCTTCGAGAGTGAGAATGATTTCATCGCCAACCGGGTAACGTGTGCTTAAAAGAGCAATACGCATACGTGGATGTTTTTCTATTGCTTTGTTTACGGCGGCAATTGTGTCTATATAGCTTTTTTTTATCGCGATGATAATATCTACATCTAAAATTTCTGATAATTTTCTCAATGCGGAAAGGATTTCACAGGTGTGCTGTGCCAATAATTGCTGATGCACTTTAAGCAACGGTTCGCATTCCGCGCAATTTAATACAATTGTTTTAGCACGGCTGTCCATTTTTAAATGCGTTGGAAAACCTGCGCCGCCCGCACCCACTATTCCGCAATCCTTTATGATTTTTTTTAGTTCGTCAATACTCATGCGAAATATGTTCCTTCGTCTATAATGCCTACAATAGCGGCATCCACAGGAATATCCCCAGCATATGCGGCTCTTGCGCTGCTGCCTTGCACGACTAACACCGTCTCCCCTACCCCTGCGCCTACATTGTCAACGGCAACGAAAGTTTGGCCGTTAGGCAGTGGCTCAACTAACAAAAATTTACACCCTGTTAATTTTTCATTTTTTCTTGTGGAGATAATGCTCCCCTTTACTTGACAAATTAGCATAAAACCACCTTATCTCCAGTTTTTAACATACACGCATTGGCTTCATCGGTATCAATGTGCATTTCAAGCGTAAACGTTTCATCCACACGAATTTTTACTTTGTTGAAAATAATGCCACGTGCACCTGCCACTTCTACAGAAACTAAATCACCATCATTTACGCCAAATTTAAGCGCGTCACTTGGTGACATATGAATATGACGTTGGGCAATGATGCACCCTTCATCCAAGTATAATGCCCCTTTTGGTCCAACCAAAGCAATGGGGGCAC
>Ga0123352_10002468_pt1 | contig 25773 bp, 27 predicted proteins | sample TergutLab28metaG_FD_89700 | JGI IMG/M metagenome (GOLD analysis project Ga0123352, IMG submission 89700) | Labiotermes labralis P1 segment gut microbial communities from Petit-Saut dam, French Guiana - Lab288 P1 | ecosystem: Host-associated > Arthropoda: Insects > Digestive system > Gut ...
ATACTATATGTATTCCGCTGAGACTCTTCGCTGTATGGGCGCTCATCGTCAGTATTTTGTAACGACAACGAAGAAAGGCTCAAAATTCACCAAAATACGGGCGTTCAGCTTTGTGTCAACACGCCCTAGGTGGTTGCTTTGTAGAGAGGGGTGCCGCGATGGTTGCTGTAAGCTCATGCCTGATTGGGGAAAAATGCAGATACAATGCCACGGGCAGTTTAAACCAGCCGCTTATAGACAGCTTGACCGAAGGCTACATTGACCTTTGCCCTGAGCTGTTGGCCGGACTGCCGATTCCGAGGCTGCCCTGCGAAATTGTTGGCGGCGAAGGCAAGGACGTAATTGCGGGGGACGCGAAAATTATTGACAGCGAGGGGAACGATTTGACAGCCAAGATGCTGTTGGGTGCGCGGCTGGCACTGGATATTTGCAAAACTGGCAATGTCACCAAAGCGTATCTCAAGCGGAACAGCCCTACCTGTGGCAGTGGGGAAATATACGACGGCAGCTTTACCTCCAAACGCAGAAGCGGACATGGGGTGTTTGCACAAATGTTGATAGATAACGGTGTTCAGGTCGTTGAAGTCTAACACCGGTATACCGATATTCATTCCGATTACCACAGGGGGTTACACTGTTGGCAAGAGACCGCATTATCATCAAAGGCGCGCGCGAAAACAACTTAAAGAACATCGACCTTGAAATCCCGCGGGACAAGCTGATCGTCTTTACCGGGCTTTCGGGCTCGGGCAAGACTTCACTCGCTTTCGATACCATTTACGCCGACGGCCAGCGCCGGTATGTCGAGAGTCTTTCGTCTTATGCCCGGCAGTTTCTCGGCCAGATGCAAAAACCCAGGGTAGACAGCATCGAGGGCTTGTCGCCGGCCATCTCAATCGACCAAAAGACGACCTCCAAGAATCCGCGGTCAACAGTGGGTACGGTTACCGAGATTTATGACTATCTGCGGCTGTTGTTTGCGCGGATCGGTGTGCCCCACTGCCCGGTCTGTGACCGGCCGATCGAACAGCAGACCATTGATCAGATGGTTGATCAAGTGATCGGTTTGCCCGAAAACACAAAGATTTCGCTGCTTGCCCCGGTCATCCGTGGGCGGAAAGGGCAGCACACAAAGGAATTTGACGCCGCCCGCCGGGCCGGGTACGCGCGGGTGAGGGTGGACGGTAACCTCTACGACCTTTCCGAAGAGATCACGCTGGACAAAAACAAAAAGCACACCATCGAGATTGTGGTTGACCGTCTGGTGGTCAAAGAGGATATCCGCTCCCGACTTTCCGACTCGCTGGAAACCGCCTTGTCCGTAGCGGGAGGATTGGTGACTGTCAGTATCCTTGATGGGGACGAAATCACTTTCTCGCAAAATTACGCCTGCCCCGAACATGGGGTGAGCATCGAAGAGCTCGCCCCCCGGATGTTCTCGTTCAACAACCCATACGGCGCCTGCCCAAAGTGCACCGGGCTTGGCGTCTTCCTCAAAGTTGACCCGGCGCTGATCATCCCGAATAAGAACCTTTCGATCGCCGAGGGGGCGATTCGCGCGTCCGGCTGGTACTTCGCCGAGGGCGGAATCGCGCAGATGTACTTTGAGGCGCTGGCTGAGCGGTATGGCTTTTCGCTCAAACAGCCGGTGCGCGAGCTTTCGCAGGATATCATAGACATTATCCTGTACGGGAACAACGGCAAAAAGCTGACCATGCGCCGGGACAACGGGGTGATCAACGGCAGTTACACCAGCTCGTTTGAGGGTGTGGTCAACAACCTGGAACGCCGGTACGGCCAGACGGACAGCGAGTGGATGCGCGAAGAAATCCGCGGTTTTATGACCGAATTGCCCTGCCCCGAGTGCAAAGGCGACCGGCTCAAGCCCGAATCGCTGGCCGTCAAAGTCAACGGAAACAATATCATCCAGTTCACCAAAATGAGTATTGAAGCGGCCCTCGACTTCGCGAAACAGGCGCAATTGACCGAGCGGCAAAAACTGATCGGCCACGAAATACTGAAAGAGATCAACGAGCGCCTCAGCTTTTTGTTAGGGGTTGGGCTGGGGTACCTCACGCTGTTCCGCTCGTCCGGCTCGCTTTCAGGGGGGGAAAGCCAGCGGATCCGGCTGGCTACGCAGATCGGTTCCTCCCTGGTCGGGGTGCTGTATATTTTGGACGAGCCAAGCATCGGGCTCCACCAAAAGGACAACCACAAGCTGATCGCCGCCCTCAAAAACCTGCGCGATTTGGGCAACACCCTGATCGTGGTCGAACACGACGAAGAGACCATGATGGCCGCCGACTATATTGTAGACATCGGTCCGCTGGCCGGGATTCACGGGGGAAAAGTTGTGGCCGCCGGCAGTGTGGAAGAAATCTCCGCCTGCCCGGAAAGCATCACCGGCCAGTATCTTTCGGGCGCGAAGAAAATTGCCCTGCCGGATGCCCGCCGACAGCCGAACGGCAAGCATCTGATCATTCGCGGCGCGCGGCAGAACAATCTCAAAGACGTGACCGCCAAGATCCCGCTCGGGCTGATGACCGCCGTCACCGGGGTTTCGGGGTCGGGCAAATCCACATTGGTTAACGAAATCCTCTACAAGCGTCTGGCGCAGGAACTCAACCGCGCAAGGGCAATCCCGGGCGAACACGACGGGGTTGACGGACTGGAGCATCTGGATAAGATCATCGCCATCGACCAAAGCCCGATCGGGCGGACGCCGCGCTCAAACCCGGCCACCTATACCGGGATGTTCACCGACATCCGCGGGGTATTCGCGCAGACAAACGCCGCCAAACTGCGGGGATACGGGCCGGGGCGGTTCTCGTTCAACGTCAAGGGCGGCCGGTGCGAGGCCTGTGAGGGCGATGGGATCATCAAGATCGAGATGCACTTTTTGCCCGATGTTTTTGTCCCCTGTGAGGTCTGCAAAGGCCGGCGGTACAACCGCGAAACGCTGGAAGTAAAATACAAGGGCAAGACCATCCACGACGTGCTTGAGATGACGGTGGATGAGGGGCTGGCATTTTTCGACAACATCCCAAAGATCAAACGCAGGCTTCAGACACTTTATGATGTGGGGCTGAGTTATATCAAGGTCGGCCAGAGCTCGACCACACTCAGCGGCGGCGAGGCCCAGCGGGTCAAGCTGGCTACCGAGCTGAGCAAACGCCCGACCGGCCGCACCGTTTATATCCTGGATGAGCCGACAACCGGTTTGCACTCAGCCGACGTAAACATGCTTATCCAAGTCTTGCAGCGGCTGGTGGACGCCGGGAACACAGTCATCCTGATCGAGCACAATCTGGATGTGATCAAAACCGCCGACCACGTGATTGACTTAGGCCCCGAGGGCGGCGAAAAGGGCGGCCAGATCATCGCCACCGGTACTCCCGAGGTCATTGCCCAAAACGAGAAATCTTACACCGGCGAGTATTTGCGCAAAGTACTGAACAACTAAAAGTATTGGCTTTTTTTCATGTGTATGCTAAAATACAGTTGACAGTGAATGAATCGCTTCGCGATAATCTAAAACATGTCCGCGTTGCGGACACCATAACTGTCAATTGTCCATTGTCAACTGTCAACTGGAAAGGCGGTGATGCCCTTGCTGAAAACGGTGCTGTATGTCATACTTTTGATCACGAGCGTTCTTCGCTTGATCAGTGTGGTTTTTGTTTTGATGATGGGTGAGGCCACCCACCTGCCTACCCGGGTGATTGTCCTTACCTCGATCACGGTGGTTTACGGGTTGCTATTGCTTGTCAGACGTTTTATACTCTCAGTACATCCGCGACATTTTATACATTTCTTTATCTTTCAGACGGCGGTGTTTGCCTATAATCTGATCTTTGTCAGCCGGACTGTGCCGCTTGAGATCCGGCCGTTTGAGGTGCTGGTAACCGGCACCATGCTGGATATTTTGGTTGCCGCCGTGGCCATATACTACTGCGTCAAGAATATCCGCCGAAAGAAAATCATCACGGTCGGTGATCTGCACTGACAGAAAAAAGGGAAGAGAGGTAAGTCTATGGATCTGTTGATCAAAAACGGAGTGATCGTAAATTCAAACGGGCGGTATCAAGGGGATGTGGCGGTCAAGAGCGGCAAGATCGCCGCGGTCGGTCTGAACATCACCCCCGAAGCGGGTACAGAAGTGGTTGACGCATCCGGTCTGCTGGTTCTGCCCGGCGGGATGGATGTGCACACCCACCTTGAGCTGCCGGTTCCCAACACAACTTCGGCCGATGATTTCTTTTCCGGGACAAGGGCAGCGGCCTGCGGCGGGGTAACGACCATCATTGACTTTGTGGGGCAGGGCAAAGGCGAGAAGTTCCTGGACGCGATCAAAGCAAGAAACGATCTCGCCGCGCCCAAAGTATGTATCGATTACGGATTCCATCTGGCAATCACCGACCTGACCGACACCGCCCTGGACGAGATGGCGGATGCGGTCGATATGGGCGTTACCAGCTTTAAAGTCTTCATGACCTATGCGTTCGGGATAACCGACGGCGTTTTCTATAAAGTTCTACGGCGCAGTAAAGAGGTGGGTGCGCTGGTTTTGGTTCACGCTGAAAACCACGATTGCCTTGAGATTTTAAAAACCGAGTACATCGCGGCCGGAAAGACCGACGCCTGGCATCACTACCTCAGCCGCCCCGAGTTTGTTGAAGCCGAGGCCGACATCCGGGCAATTGAGTTGGCCAAAAGCGTGGGCGCGCCGCTCTACATCGTCCACCTGGCCTGTGAGGGCGGGATGAAAGCGGTCGAGAAAGCCCGGCGGAAAGGTTACCCGATTTTCGCCGAAACCTGCCCGCAGTATCTAAACTTCACCTGTGATGTATACAAGCGCCCGGATGCCCGCAACTTCGTTTGCTCGCCGCCAATCAAGGCGCAAAAAAGCCAGGACGCCATCTGGAACGGCATCAAAAACGGCAACATCGTCACGGTGGCCACCGATCACTGCCCTTTCCAATCACATGAGAAAGACTGGGGCAAGGACAACTTCACAAAAATTCCAAACGGCGTGATGGGGATCGAGAACAATTACCCCTACATGCTCAGCGAGGCCAACAAAGGCCGAATCACCTTTGAGCGCGCGGTTGAACTCTGCGCGACCAACCCGGCCAGGCTGTTCGGCGCGGCCCCGGCCAAAGGTGTGATCGCCCCGGGCTCGGACGCGGACATCGTGCTCTACGACACGGCCAAAGACTTCACCATCTCCCAAAAGAACATGCACTCGACCGTTGATTACACCATATGGGAGGGTGTACAGCTCAAGGGGTACCCTGTTCGCACATACTCCAGAGGCGCGCTGGTCTACAAAGACGGCGCCTTTCTCGGAAAGGCCGGCCACGGCCGCTTTATCAAGAGAAACCAAATCCGGCAGGACGGCCCAACCCTTTAAAATCACCGGCAGACATATCAAAGAGGCGGCAGTCAGCCGCCTCTTTTGTTGTGCGAAATCGCCTGAACTTCACTTCAAAATAATCCGGGCTTTGTCGGCGGACACCCGATCCGGCTTCCACCAGCCCAGCCCCTGACAGTCTCCGATAATGGCGGGGGTGGCCGAGACCACACCAGGGATATACCGATTCCTTTCACCGGTCTTGTGGATAAACCCATCCCGCACGGTGACAAAGCAGCCGCGGCGGTCTTCGTCACCGGGGTTGCCATCCCACCACTCGAACATCTCGGCACCGTACGCTTGACCGCTTGTCCGAAAGCGAAAGGCGCTGCTTCGCACGTTGTCTGAACTGCCGCCGCAACATCCGGAATGGCGGCTGCATCTATTGTTTGAACTGGCACGCATGACGATTGTCTTCCTTGGGGGCGAGATTGCGCAGTGTGCGCCTATCTCATTGTATGCCGAGGAGAAGCTGTCAACGACAGGCGTGCCAGAGCAATAACTCCGCAAAAACCATATGACACTACATTATACACATACAGCTTGTAGATGCATTGCCGCCGGTCAACTCTTGTGGTATGATATTGAGGACGGCAAACAACAGAATGGGAAGTGCGGGCGTATGCAGTACCTGGTGACAGCCTATGACGGAAAAGACAGTGGGGCGGCTGAGCGCAGGAAAAATGCCCGACAAAGACACCTTGCGGGTGTCGCACGGTTTATCGAAGCGGGTAAACATTTGTACGCGGTGGCGATACTCGATGAAGCCGGGGATATGATCGGTTCGGTAATGGTTGTTGACTTTCCATCCAGAGAAGCACTTGAGCGCGAGTGGCTGGACAGTGAGCCGTACATCACCGAAAATGTCTGGAAAGAGGTTGAAATACGGCCGTGCAAAGTACCCGGCCTTTTTCAGGGCAAGTGAGCGGACAAGCCAAACAGCAGTGCTCATGGCGGGCGCAAGTTATAAGAAGATCAGCTTGACATGGTCATGCGAAAGTATGTATTACTATATATGTGGATGGATTCAAAGTGAAAAAGACTGGCGAGCGCTGCGATATCTAACGAAACGCTCTTTATTCAGACAAGCAGTAACGTTGTTTTTGGCACACCAGAACGCGCAGGTTTGAATATGGTTAAGGGTTTGACCGGCAGAGCAACGACGGCGGGCTGGTTGCGGGGTCAAGCCCTTATGTGATCTTGCCGACTGTATGGAAAGGAGTCGATGCGGCGTTGGCTGGGGGAGCTTTTGTACTGACCTTGTCGATGATTGTAATAACCGTATCCGGGGTCTTTCTTTACAGGTCACGCGCCGGATATGAAACCGAACAGCGGATGCGGATGTTTTTTCCCTTGAGTGTTGCCACAATTGTGTGGACAGCGCTTGAAGCTGTCCGGCTGACTGCCGCGCCGGAATATTTCGAGCCGCTCTTTCATATGCGAATGTTTTTTGTATGCGGTATGCCTTATCTTGGTTTTTGGGCGATTCTGGTCTTTACCGAATCGGAATTGACCAAATCCCGGTATTTGAAAAAAGCGCTCGTAATCATGCCGTCCCTGAGCTATTTTGTCTTTTTAACAAATCCGCTTCACGGCCGCTATTATTTTAACGCTGCCGGCCTTTTGCGCGAGCCGGGTTCAATCTTTTGGGCGCAGTATCTCATCACCTTTGCGGTTTTTGTGTGTTTTTACATTATTTGGCTGCGATACCTGTTTAAGAACTTCAGAAAATACACAATGCTGCTGGCTGCGGGCATTGGGGCGGTTTTGCCTGTCGGGACTTATTTTGCGTACGCGTACGGCATAGACCTGTTTGGCGTGCGCTACGATTTCAGCCCCATGGGATTTTTTGTTGCCAACACGCTGTTTGTCTACGGCGTCTACGCTTCGCGGGCAAGGGATTCCCTTCGAAGCAGATATGGCGAGGTTCTGGTAAACATCTCCAAGTCGAAAGTGCTTTCGGGAACGTTTGAAGACGCGGCCCTCATGATTGCGCAAGAGGGATGCGCCGCGCTCAGCACACAGCGGATCGGGATATGGAAACTTGAAGAAGAGATGACGACTTTAAGAAATATATTCAGCTATCAGACAAACGCAAGACTGCTTCAGCGCGATTCCATTGACATATCGGGCTGTAAAGATTATCTGGAGCTGCTCATGACCCAACGGTATTTTGTGGTAAGCGATACAACACACCCAAACGCACTCTCTTCGATTTTGGATAAGCTTGACCCCGCACTGGTCGCGTTCATACATATACCGCTGCGCGAGGACGGAAACCTGACCGGCATCCTCTATGTCGAACAGCTGAAAAACGAATTTTACCCGGAAAGGCGTATCTGGTCGCAGGCAGAGCACAGCTTTGCGTCATCGCTCGCGGATTTTGTGATCATCGCCACCGAAAACGCAAAGCGGCAGATCCTCTTGCGTGACCTGGAAAAGCGGACAGCTGAACTGGAAACCGCGTACAAAGAAATCGAGCAGATATCTTTGATCGACAAACTGACCTCGATTCCAAACCGGCGCTGTTTTGACGACCGGCTGGAATTGGAATGGGCCAAGGCGATTCGAAATCACAGATGCATCAGCCTTTTGATCATGGATATAGACGACTTTAAGATTTACAATGATACATACGGTCATCAGCAGGGGGACGTGGCCTTACAGATGGTGGCGAAAGCATTGCCGAAAACCGTCAACCGCACAAGTGATTTTTCCGCCCGTTGGGGCGGCGAGGAGTTCGCTGTCCTGCTGCCGGACACAGATTTGGACGGAGCGATGCTTATTGCGGAGAAAGTTCGCCTTGCAGTCAGCGATTTAATTATCCCCTGTGTGGATGGGGCCCAAACCAAAGTGACGGTCAGTATTGGCGTTAACGTAACCATGCCGCTGCCGGACAGCGGTTATCACGATTTTATTGCGGAGGCTGACAAAGCGCTCTACCAAGCGAAAAAACTGGGCAAAAACCAAACGTGTCATGTAAAAACACGCACCAAGCACAGCTGACCAAATGCCGGAAGACGCGCGGTCATATGTGACAGTCAATCTCAAAGTGGTTGCCATTTGTTGACCATTGATGTATAATGGAAGAGTTGAGGGCTTAATCTGAAAACCACAGTCATCTGCCGCGCGTTGCGCCGGCACAAAGGCGGTTTCAACAAAAGGCGCCCCGACAGCCGACACGAAAGAAATGAGGTCAAGGCAAGTGAAACGCCGAGGCAAAATATATGCGCTGTACGCTGTGCTTGTACTGAGCATAGGGGCTGCAGCATTCTTTGGGTTCTCACTCTACAATGAGTCGCGCATGATCGGTCAGGCACAGTCGTTTTACGCGGACGCGGCGATCCCGCAAATGCCGCGACCAACCGACCTGTCCGCGGGCAGTGGGGCCGGTTCCCTTGATTTTGACACAAAACGGGAAGATTTTCCGGACATTGTGGCGTGGATTCAGTCTTACGGAACGGTGATCAACTATCCGGTCGTACAAAGCGGTGACAACGACCACTACCTGAACCATCTTCCGGATGGCAGCCCACACTGGATGGGCTCTATCTTTATGGATTACCGCAACACTCCGGATTTCTCTGACCCGGTGACATTGATTTACGGGCACGAAATGCCTTCGGGTGATAAGTTCGGTTCGCTGACCAGCTATCATTCCCAAGAGTTTTTCGATGATCACGACAGTATGTTTATCTTCACGCCGCACAGAGATTATACATTTGTTATTCTGGGCGGATATATAATCAACCAGTATCTCGAACACCCGCCAATGTCTTTCCGAAACCCGGCCGATTTTTATGTGTATACGGCCGAGATCGCAGAGCGTTCGGTTTTCACAAGCAGGCACAGGGCTTCATATGGTGACCGCTTGGTTATTCTGGTGACTTGTACACCGGGTGGGGTGAACCACGAACGTTTGCTGATCATAGGCAAGCTGGTTTGAAAATAATTGGCAGAATTTAAAAAAGCATGTAATCTCACCGAAATGTGACCGGTATAGTATATAATGTTCGCAAAGGAGGCGATTTGACATGAAGATAAAACAAATTATTACGCTTGCTCTTGCGGTTTTAATAGTAATCACAACTCCCGCGGGTATGGAGATTGCATCCGCGCAAAATACCGCCATACCCACAGTTTCGCACGGTATGTTGACGCCGGTTGCCTTTCCGGTGCCTGTGGCAAGCGGAGTGACCGTTTCGCGCTCAAACAATGCCGAAATTGACACATCCAACGCAAGCGACGGCTATGTGATGATCCGGTTTACCCAGCAGATCAGCGCGTCGGTGCGGGCTATTATTACCGACCCGAACGGTACCAGACGTCAGTATCATGTCAACACAAACGGCACTTGGGAAGTTTTTCCACTTTCGGGCGGCAGCGGGGCCTATTCGATCGGTGTTTTCCGCCAGGTTCAGGGCAACCGGTTTTCCACCGCAAACAGTGTCAACATCAATGTCAACCTGGCCAGTGAGTTTGCGCCGTTTTTGCGCCCCAACCAGTTTGTCAACTTTAACAGGGACAGCGCGGTTGTGGCCAGAGCGAATGAGCTGTTGTCCGGCTCGCCCAATGTGGTTGAAAGTATTTCCAGGGTTTACAACTTTGTGGTAAACAATATAGAGTACGACTTTGAGCTGGCGCGCACTGTCCAAAGCGGCTATGTGCCAAACGTGGACGCAGTCCTGCGGCGGGGGAGAGGAATTTGTTTTGACTACGCCGCGGTTATGGCCGCAATGCTCAGAAGCCAGGGCATCCCGACCCAACTGGTGGTTGGATATGTCGGAGACGTCTACCACGCGTGGGTAAGCGTCTGGTCGCCTGAAACCGGCTGGATCAACGATGCGATCTGGTTTGACGGCACTACCTGGCGGCTGATGGATCCGACTTTTACTTCAACTTCCCGCGGCAGTCAAGAAGCCAGGAACTTTGTCGGTACAGGTTCGAACCACAGACCGGTCAGCCGGCATTAATAAAACAGCCTCGATCCGGCGAATTTTCTGCTACATATTAGTGGCAGAAAATTTGTCCGGTTCGCTGGCGTTTCATAACAAACAGCATTTGGAGGGGAACGAATGGGGAATCGGAGACTGACAAACACGTATATGTCCACGCTGTGTCTGGAGATTTCAATGCTCTTGCACGCGGGGATATCCGTCAATCACGGCATCGAAATGATGTTGGACGACGAGCCGGACAAGAATGCGAAAGAAGTCTTGCAGGCTTTGCTGAGCGGTTTGCAGGGCGGCGCGACTTTATCGGACGCGATGGAAAAAGGCGGGTATTTTCCGCCCTATATGATCAGCGCGGTTGAGGTCGGTGAGCGGACGGGCAGACTGACCGAGACGCTAAAATCGCTGTCAGAGTACTACGACCGGCAGGAGAGAATGTTCGTCGCGATCAAGAACGCGACACTCTATCCTGCTGTTTTGCTTGGGATGATGATTGTGTCCGTCATGATTTTAATCACCCAGGTGCTGCCGATTTTCAACGATGTCTTTGCCCGGATGGGGGCGCAGATGTCGCCGTTTGCCATGCAGCTGATGCGTTTTGGCGACTGGTTCAGAGGCGTTGCGGTTGTGTTCGCGGCCATCTTTGGCGTTTTGCTTTTGGTGGTGGTGCTTGCGTGGTCGATGCCCAGTGTCCGCGAAGGGATCGCGAAAACTTTTAAAAAGAACTGGGGGGACGCCGGGGTGTTTGGCCGGGTGGCCGCGACCCAGTTTGCTTCAGCTATGGCAACCGCGATGTCCAGCGGGCTGACAGTCGAAGACTCGATCAACCTGGCCGCATCGTTTAACAGCGATACAAAGGGCCTCAGCCAAAAATATGAGAAATGCCTGGAATTGATCAAGACCGGCGAGACTTTGCCGGTTGCGTTGCGTGAGTCGCAGATATTGTCTTCGCGGGACGCGCGGATGCTTTCGTTGGGTGACCAAAGCGGGATGGCCGACAACGCGATGGCTGAGATCGCGCGCCGCAGCGACCGAATTGTACAAGACGAAATCGCGACTGTTGTCAGCCGGATTGAACCCACACTGGTCATTATTATGTCCTGTGTAGTCAGTGTGATCCTGCTTTCCGCCATGTTGCCGCTGATCGGCATCATGACCTCAATCGGGTAAAAACTATGGAAAAGCGGGTATTTCAAAAAGGGTTTGCCGCTTCGCTGGCCTCAATTTTGCTGCCGGTTATTATTGTTGCGGCCATTGTTTGGGTTGTTATGTTCGCGCTAAATCAGGCGGAAGAATCCAGCCGGGCTGAGAGCCTGCGGATGCTGGAAGAAGCTGTCTTTCGCGCGGCCATACACAGCTATGCCGTCAATGGCCACTTCCCCGAAAGTTTGGAGCATCTGACCGAGCGGTATGATATCTTCATTGACAGCAGCCGCTTTGTCGTACACTACGACGTGGCCGGAATAAACCTTTTTCCAAACATCGTCGTGCTCTACATCAACGAATAGGATTTGATTGGTATGAATAAGGGCCGCAGTAAAGTGGATACAGCTTTTGTTCTTATGATTCTTTGCGCGTTTGCGCTGTCTGTCTTTGTAGTGCTGATGCTCAGCGCGAATATCTACAGCAATATGGTTGAGCGGTCAAACCACCACCAAGACGAGCGGATCGCGCTCTCTTTTGTCAGAACCATGGTAAGAAGCGCAGACAGCCAGGATGTGGTGTCTGTCGGTTCTTTTCATGGCCTTTCGGCGTTGATCTTTGAGGAGGAATTCGAAGGCTTTGCTTTTGTGACAAAGATTTACTTTTACAACGGCTGGGTGTATGAGCTCTTTATGGAACAGGGCGAAAACTTTTTGCCGGATGAGGGGATGCCGATCATCCGCGCCGACTTCTTAGACTTTGAAATGACCGCGGACGGTATGGTGCAGGCAACCAATGGCTTTGGCACCATCCTGGTTTCCCCGCGCAGCGCATAGATATGGAGGTTACCCTTTGAACAATACATCTTCGAAGACGACGCTGTTTTTGATGGAGCAAATAGTGGTCATCACGGTGTTCGCCATCTGCGCGGCCATTTGCGTGAATATTCTATCACATGCTCATTCGGTTGCCGGGACCGCGGTGGATACCCGCCACGCCCTGATGATCGCCGAAAATGCGGCTGAAAGCCACAAAGCCCATGGAGGCGATTTGATGGGCGTCTCGCGGACATTAAACAGGGCCGGGTACAACGACATCCTTGGCTACGATATGCTGGTGATCTTTTTTGACAACAACTGGCAGGTGAGCGATGAACCCGACGCGCAATTTTCGCTGCAGATTCTTCAGACTTTCGATGGCTCGATTGTCTATGGACACATTACAGTCAATCGAATTTCACGCGTTGTCTCATCAGACTATGAGACGGTTTGGCAGGATGAAATGATCCGCATAACCACAGCGGCGAGGAGGCAGGCGTAGATGCTTAAGAGAAATGGCATAGGCGGCGCCTCAATCGCGCTGATTTTTGTTGTACTGTGTATGGTGATCTTTACGACCATCTCGTTTGTCTTTGCGCTTTCGCAAGACGCTATGATCAAAAATGAAGTTGAGTCTGTAGTGGCCTACTATGAGGCGGATACACTGGCCGAGGCTGTGCTGGCAAACATCCTGGCGTCTCCGGCCACCCCCGGTAACGTGATGGATGTCGAAATATCTTCGCGGTTTGATATTGGCCTGGGGGCAGAGGTTGTTTACTTCACCATACCGATTACGGATATGAGCGAGCTATATGTAGCAGTCGCCATTGACGGCGTAGACTATACGGTACTATCGTGGAGGATATATCCCACCGGCTATTGGGAAGCAGACGAGGGGATCAACATTTTTCAGGGATTTGACGATATTTTGGGGGATGAATGGTAATGTCAAAAATAAATGAGCTGCTTAAAGCGGCGGTAGACCAAAACGTGTCGGATATCTTTATCCGGGCGATGCGCCAGGTTTCGTTTAAGACGAACAACACCATCACCAAGTATGGCGAGGTGTTGAATGTCGAAGATTCACAGGGCATGATCATGGAACTTTACCGGCTGGCTAATCGCACAGACGAAAAGATCAGACAGCACGGGGACGACGATTTTCCGATCACTTTGCCCGGCGTTGCCCGCTTTCGGGTTTCGGCTTACAAACAGCGTGGCAGTTACGCCGCCGTTATCCGGGTTGTTGTGTTTGACCTGCCGGACAGCGATTCGCTGAGCATCCCCGCCGAAGTGATGAGCATCGCGAAAGAAAAGAACGGGCTGGTGCTGGTGACCGGGGCAGCGGGCAGCGGAAAGACCACCACGCTGGCCAGCATTATCGATGAGATTAACCGGACACGAAACACCCATATCATCACGCTGGAAGACCCGATCGAATACCTTCATCGGGACAACGAAAGCCTGGTCAGCCAGCGCGAAATTTCGACCGACACCGATTCATATCTCACAGCGCTCAGGGCCTGCCTTCGTCAGGCGCCCGACATTGTACTGTTGGGTGAGATGCGCGACCACGAGACCATCCGGGTGGCCATGACCGCCGCCGAAACCGGGCATCTGATCATCTCCACCCTGCATACAGTCGGGGTGGTCAACACAATTGATCGGATTGTAGACGTCTTTCCGCCCGGCCAGCAACAACAGGTGCGGGTACAGCTTTCTATGCTGCTCCGCACAGTTGTATCCCAGCAGCTGCTCAAAAAAACGACCGGCGGCCTGATACCCGCTTTTGAGATCATGCATGTCAACAGCGCGATCCGCAACATGATTCGCGAATCGAAAACCCACCAGATCGACAACGCCATTCAAACATCCGCCAACCTGGGGATGATCGGCATGGACGCGTATATGATCAACCTTGTGCAAAACGGGATGATCACGCGCGAGACCGCGCTGTCCCAAGCGGTCAACCCGGATCAAATGACGCGCAGATTGGATGAGATCGCGCGCTAAATCAAACATAATTGGCCGCCCACCCGTTTCGTTTTGCGGGTGGGCGGTTATTTGCTTGCCCGTGGGGAGTAAGTTGACAAATCTGGCGATCGGTCGTAGAATATAATCAGGTAAGATGGACAAATTTGACAGGTGGAGGTGTTTAAATGAAGAGTTACCCGATCGATTTTGTGCGCTCGCAATTCCCGGCGCTGGCCAGAGAACACAATGGCAGGCAGGTGGCTTACTTTGACGGGCCGGGCGGCTCACAGTTTGTAATCGGCGCGATCAACGCGGTGCGCGATTATATGACGGGCGGGGCGGCTAACCTGCACGGAAACTTCCCGACCAGCCATGAAACCGAGGCGATGATTGCCAAGGCCAAAGCAGACATTAAAACCCTTTTTTGCGCGGGTGATCACCAGGTGGCGTTTGGCCCAAACGCCACGATCATGCTCTTTCACGTTAGCCGGGCGATCGCGCGGGATTGGCAGGCCGGCGATGAGATTGTTCTGACCGAGCTTGAGCACCACTCAAACATTGACTCCTGGCGGACAGCGGCCGAAGACAAGGGCGTAACTGTCAAGTACATACCGCTGGACACGGACACCTTGACGCTGGACCTCAGCGGCGTTGAGAAATTGATCACCCCCAGGACAAAGCTGGTGGCGGTGGGCAATGCATCCAACGGCGTTGGCACGATCACCGATGTTGGGCCGATTGCAAAGCTTGCCAAAAAAGTGGGTGCGCTGGTCGCAGTCGACGCGGTACACGGAATCCCGCACTTCCACATTGATATGGAAGAACTCGGGATTGACATGCTCTTCTCGTCCGCTTACAAGTTTTTTGCCGCTCATGTCGGGATGGCGGTCATCCGGAACAGCGTGTTCGAGCGGCTTAAGCCGTACAAAGTCGTACCCGCGCCGGACAATGTACCCGACCGCCTGGAAATCGGCACACAAAATCACGAGGGGATCCCGGCTATCTCGGCGGCCATCGAGTTCATCGCAAGTTTGGGGGAGGGCGACACCCTGCACGAGCGAATTGTCAGCGGCTACGCGGCCATTGAAGCGCACGAAAATGCGCTGGCCGAGGTCATCCGCGCCGAGTTGGCGGCTATTAAAGGGATTACCCTATACCAATCACCACCGAATGTCCCCAAAACGCCCACCATTGCTTTTCGCGCGGCCGGAATCACCCCGCGCGACTTCACCATCCGAATGTGCGAAGAATACGGCGTTTTTATCGCCGAGGGACACTTTTACGCGCTCACTCTGGCGGACAAACTGGGGCTGACCGAAAGCGGGTCGTTCATCCGCGCCGGGCTTGCCCCATACAACACAAGGGAAGAAGTCGGGCGGTTTATCACAGGTACGCGCGAAATTATGGCGTCACTTTAAGGAGGGATTCTGTTGGAACTGTGGAAAATGTTGGAGGCGCTCAAATCGGACGAGTATGAGTGGGTGGACCTGAGCACGGAAATCACCCCGAAAACCCCGCACTACAGCGGGTTTAGCGACCTTTCGATCAAAGATATCCTAACATTCGAAGAGCACAATGTCAGCACCAAGGAATACAGCATGGTCAGCCAATACGGTACCCACATCGACCCACCCTCGCATTTTATCCAAGGGGCCCGCCCGCTTGATCAGATTTCGATCAAAGAGTGCATTCTGCCCCTCTGTGTTGTGGATGTCTCAGCGCAGGCAGCCGCCAACCCCGACTACGCCATCACGGTGGACGACCTCACAAAATGGGAAGAAAAACACGGCAAGTTCCCGGCCGGAAGCATGGTGGCCATGCGCACCGACTGGTATAAGCGGGAAGGTGAAGACTTTTTTAACAAGGACGAAAACGGCGATTGTCACTATCCCGGCTGGTCAAAAGAGGCGTTGGTTTTCCTGTGCGAAAAGCGCGGGATTACCGCAGTCGGTCACGAGCCGCCGGACACCGACCCAGCCGAGGCCAACAAAGTTGAGCTTTGGGGCGCTGAGCGCTATATACTTGGGCAGGATAAATTCCAGATTGAGATTCTGCGCAATTTGGATCTTCTGCCCCCAACCGGTACGATTATCACGATCGGGTTCCCGAAAATCCCGAATTCGCCGGGCTTTACCGCCCGCTGCCTCGCCATTTTTAAAAAGTAAGGGATGATAAAAGAAACCCGGGGCGACGACAGCTCCGGGTTTATGTATGTGAATATTCATAGCGCAAAGGCGCGGGCACATAATTAACAAACCCCAAAAAGAGCGTCTTTGCGGTCTGTTTTGCGCTCAGACGCGTCTTCCTCCTCGGCGAGTGCCAGCCAGCCTTTGTCGTTATCCTTGCAAAACATAAAAGATCTGCGCAAATCCTGCTTCACTTTTCAAGCTTGTCAACTATAAACTTCGTGTCTCAAAACAAGTGAGAGCGATAATGTCATTTATGCTTATCTGTGCGGCAACGTGTTTTTCGCTTTCTCAATGGCTTCTATCCACTCGTCCAACGGCTTCGGATTCACTTTGACACCTGTGCCATCCTTTAACATGACGGCAAACGCTTTAGTGATAAGTCCGAACTTGGCCGGCTCAATGGAAGTGACATCATCGAGAGGAACAGAAAAACCTTTGCCTCCCAGTACAGCTTTAGCCAACGTTTGGCTTGCCGCCCAAATCAATGTGCCTGTTCCATGCCCTCCGGTTGCATCAAGACAAATAAGCCGCAAATTGGTAAGGTATAAGTCACCTTCATTCATCGCCACCTTTTTTGATGCTGGAGAATAGCTGCATTCTTTTTCTGCTTTTTTTAAAAGGGTTTCTTCGCTTGGGTTTGATAAATTTGTGCCGCATACTTGACAAGTATCCGGAGCAGTGTCCGCCATTATTGCATTATTGCAAATGTGACAACTTGATTTTTCCATAAAATCTTGTCTCCTATCATTTTCTATATTTTCAAGCAATGTATATTGCTCAATTACTTATAACACCCACGCTCCAATTTCCATATATCCATCACCTTTGTTCATCTTATTTATAACCGAGTATCCTTTTATACTGGTCTGTTTCATCCCAACAAAATTGCCCCACATTTGACAAGATTTTCTTTATCAACTCTAAGTCTTGCTCCATTCTTACATCCTCATGTTTTAACTTATGTACAGGATGAGATGTCCTGCAAAAATAGATTTTTCTAAATTCTATATATTCAATTTCTCGATAGCTGATTGGATTATGACCGCCTGCAAAATGTTCGTCAATGTAGTCACCGAAAATAAATTCAGCACCTTTGATATTTTCATCATCCAACTTCATGCTGTTCACCCAATGGGTCGCATTGTTTTTGAAAGCAAATTCGGCAATTTCGCAATGTTTAATGATACTTTTGTTTTCGAGTATTGCTAAGAACAGTCTTCTCCATTTTGAATTGCTCATCAAACAGCAATCAAAGGATTGAATCTTTTGGTCTAGCAGCTTCATTTTTTCAAGATACCATTTTTCGTTGCCTCCAAAGCGGTCTTTATATTTTGGCAACTGCATTTGATACACCTCAAATCATAATCCTTCCATTATCAGTGCACTAAATCATTAGATATTGTTTTGGCTTTGGACACTCTTAAGCAATATCCACATATTCTTTTCATCAAATCCAGAAACGACACCACTTAATTCATGTGCTGGATATAGCCCAAAGCCTTTTGATTATTGATGTCCGCGCACCCCTGCAAATCGCCTCGCTGAACCCCTCAGTCGCATTGTTCCATATCTGTTCAAAATCTTGTTCGGAAATTTGCATACAGCCGCTTTCTGTATCAACAATCTTTGTCTGCCAAACAATCATCTCTGCATGACACAAGCGTTTTATCATCTTCGACAATTACTTGACGCAACGCATAACTATCTTCGTCAACCTCAATCCAAAATTGTTCACTTTTAAAGTCAATAAATGTATGTTTCATAATTTCGATCCAAATACTAATTTACCTTATCGCTCATTACCAAGCCATCACATAACTGTGTTATGCTTATAATCAGTGTTTTATAGAACGCAATATTTCGGGGCTATCTATAGGAAATATCCACTCTATTTTCAAATTGCTCATGGCATGAACTTCATTATTTTCAATCCATAGCTTTTCAAACGGATTCACTTCTTGACTAAAGAAAAGCCATTCTACCTTGTTATCGTTGTTTATTGCTAAAATAAAACCGTCGCTACCATGACTTCCCTCGCCACAATAATAAGTAATGTTTAGATGTGTAACAGAGATATAGGATAGAGCGGTACTGCAATATTCAGAGTAATTCTCACGACTCATATCAAAGAAAGTCGGTTGATAATTAATTTTAATTGGTCGGCAATCATCGCCAATCTCAATTTCATAAAATGAGAAATCTGACTTTATTAAGCCGTCTATTATTGGCAATTTTTGTTTATGCCAATAATCAAGAATAATCTCTAAAATAGTCATCTGATAACCTTCCAAATATGAATTTATTTTATCGCTGATTGCTAAACCAATTACATTATCTAATGCATATAATGTTAAACAAAAAGAATTATCTTCCTACTAACTTCAACCAACCTCTCAGTATATCTATTCGTTTTTCAGTTTTCTTAATCTCATTATTTAGAACATATATTAAATTTTGATTGCTTGATTCTTTTTCCAATCTTGACTTAAGTTCAAGAATAGTTTTTTTAATATTACTTATCTCTTCTACGCCTTTTGCCATCATTTTCTTAAGGTTACTATCTCTTTTTATAAATGAAAATGCCTTATTTAACTCGGCTTCTAACTTTGTTTTCATCTCTTCAACGTCTGTATTTTCATTTATTGTTATCCATGATGATTCAGGAGACATAATTTCATGCCTCCCAAAGAACACGTAAGGAATAGGCAAGTTTGATTCAATATTGGGATATATAGATATGCTTATTCGAAAGTTTTTTGCGCTTTCTCCGGTGTAATATTTTTGGCTTTGAACTTCTGCCTGGATAATTGAGTTATCCGCAGTTCTAAAATATTTTGCCCCTTTTTTATTAAAGCCATTTGCTTTGAAAAATGCTGTAATCGTTTCTCGTATTATCAGTTTTTTCATCTCTGATAAATCCATTTTTATCTCCAAATCATAGCTCCAAAAATATGTATTAACTTAAAATTATGCAACTTCACGCTGTTCATTCTTCCTGTCATGTACCAAAACAACTGTCATAGAGGCAATAACCAAACGGCAAAAGATGCAAGTGCCCTATCCAAGTGAAGTCAAATAAGAATACCCAAAATGATGCATTTATCAATGTATGAGCAAGTACACTTAAAAATATGCCCGCTTTACCGGATACTCTAATAATTTCCCCTAAAAAAGCTGTAAACCCAAAAACACAAACCGCAAACATCCATATGTTAACTGATTCATTTTGACATGTACCGGGAATATAAAAGAGCGGTATATGCCAAAGAAATCAAATCGCACCGGTGATGATTGCTGACAAAATCATGCTATACCTTTTGTTAAGTTCCGGTTGCAAAATATAACGCCATCCTGCTTCTTCCAGACCGCCGCCAACGAGCATCATGGGAAGCAACATGCAGAAATTATAGATGGACAATATTTCGTTTAAACCCCAAATAATAGTGTTGGTTCCGAAAAACAACACAACAAACGAAATCACAAGCAAATAATAGCCGATTCTTGCCTTGGCAAAAAAAGTTTTGCAGCCATTCTTTGAAACTTGAAACTTCATCGTTTTTTCGAAGAACTATGAAGGAAACAATTGTAGGTGACAAACCTCCAATCATAAATGAATAAACAATTGAGCGTATCGTTCGGTTGTAAATCCCCATTGTTCTACAACAACCAGCGTTCCCCAAGTGATTAAAGTGATGCTAAGTGTCAGTACCACAAATTGAAATGCGATTCTTTATATTCATTGTTGCTTGCGTTCGGATCTGACACTAAGTTTATCAAGAATTTTCTTGTCAGCGAATATTTGTAGTAACTATCAAGATTTTCGCAGTAATTATCTCGGATTCATAATATTTACTGCAAAAACCCTGATAGTTACTGCGAGTTCAAAGACATAAGAAAATAATCTGATAGACTTAAAAAGTGAACTTAAAAACCGGAGAGGATTGTTACGATGAGGCGCAGAGGACTTTTAAATGATTTGATAGACGATATATTAAATGTGTTTGCAAACAGCCCAGTTGCAGGTGCTGCTGTTATTTTACTTTTTGCTGTTTATTTTGTGGTGTATTTCTATTTCAACAAGCAGTTAAAACAAGAGAAAATAACAAAAGTCAAGTTTAGGATAATTATATATGCAGTTTTAGCGGCAGTGCTCATAATAAGTTCGTTTATCTTCCGTTCATTTTGATATGTGGTTCCATAGCAAATCAATACGAAGCGTCCTGACTGCCAAAAGCTTAGGCACTTCGACAGTTAAATGAGAAAATAGTTTAAGCCATTGTAGAGGGAGAGCTTACAGTGTCTACATAAAGCATCACCCCTACCGAGAAAACATTTCCGGTATGGCTTACATCCATATAACCATTGTACTTTTCAACGGATTTGCGAATATTTTTTATACCGTGCCCATGTCCGCTGCCGTTTTTTCGTGTGGATATGCGCTTTCCTTCATTGTCTGTTCCTTTTATATATTCAACCGTGCCGTCAAAGGTGTTTTCAATTTTAATCAAAAGGCATTCCCTGTCGTAGACGATAGACAGCTTTATCATTTTTTCCGAAACTTTGGCTACAGCATCCATTGCATTGTCTAAAAGATTGCCGAGTATGATTGCAATATCAACGACTTCGACGTTTAATTCCTCCGGTATTGACAGATATATATCCAGATTTATATTGTCATCCTTGACAGTTTTTAGCTTGAAATTGATTATGCTGTCAAAGGCAACATTTCCGGTGTCACTGTATGCCTTACTTTCCCCTATGCTGCCTAAAAGATTATCCAAGTAATCCGTTACAGCTTTGTTGTCTGTGCTGTAACCTCTTATTACTGTCAAATGTACATTCATGTCGTGACGGATGGATTGCACCTGATTTACGGATTCCTGCATGATCCGACATTGGGTTAAGTAATATTCCCGCTCTTGGGCATGGATGGCGGATTTCAGTTTTTCTTCGTATGCGGCCGAAAGAATGTCGTGCAGATAAAATATCAACACATTAATTGCAATTGTAGTGATGATAACAACAAAAGCGGGTACTCCTGACATATATATGCCAACAACAATGACCATGAATAAAGAAATAATGGGTGTGATTACGACAGAAAGCCAAAATTTAGGTTGAGTAATTTTATTCTTTCTAATATTTTTAAACCCTCTGAACAAGAGCGATGTTAAATATACCAATGTCCCTGTGAGTAGATAAGCTGAAACTTGCCTATGTTGCGTACCTTCCAGCGGCAAAACTGGTTCCAAAGTTAAAGCTAAGAAAACAAATATTTCAAGAGTAATAGAAATCGCCAAAATACAAACTGTTGAAAAAAACCTTTTAATTGTGGATGATTCGTAATTGAGTGAAATCAAAAAGACTGTGAATAAACCGACAATTAAACTGATTATCGGAATTCCAATAAAAAAATACACGACAGCCATCAAGATTGAGTATAAAAGCAAAGAAAAAAACATAACGGTCAAAGAAGTTCTGCGTTTCTCAAAAAAGCTGCCCATATATTTTTCAGCCGAAAGCACATGTAAGATATTATTGACGATGTAAGCGGCTATATAAATATTCATTGCGCTACCCTTTCCGATTTTTCATAATTGCAAAATAAACTTCCCTTACCTTGCTCCTTCGATTCGGGCTGATAGGCAATGGTGTGCCGTTATCCTTCAAAAACACTTGATTAAACTTAACAGCGGTTACATAATCATAATTTACCGCATAAGACGCATGGATAAAAAGAAAATCAAATCTTTCGAGCTGCTCGTTATAGACAGCTTTTAGTGAGCCGTAGAATTCTTCATTTTTGCCGTTCGTAAAATGTATGATAATTTTTCGGTCAAGGCTCTCCAGGTAGGCAATATCTTTTACTTTCGCCTTAAAAATGTCGTGGCCTTTTTTGTATGTCAATTCACCGGATAAAATCCCCGATATTTTCAAATATGTCTTCACGGTATTTTCAATTGCACCATACTCTAAAGGCTTTGTAAGGAAGTTTATGGGTCTGATTTCAAACAATTTCATTGCATATTTCTTTTCCCATGAGATATATACAATCTGTGTAGTATGGTTTTGCTGTTCGTTGCGAATAAGTCTCCCCACGTCCACGCCGTTTGTTTCTTCACTTGCAAACTGTATGTCTAGGAAAACTAAATCGAAATGCAGTCCGTCCGCCATATAGCGATACAGTCCATCACCGGTAAAGAAAACATCAATTTTATGCTTGATGCCAAGCTTACTGAATATATCAATTAAGATGCGCTCCAGCTCCGCACCCACAGCCACTTCATCATCACAGATGGCAATCATGACCATAAATTGATTGTACCCTCCCCATTCTCGTTTTTAACTAAACTCGCGGATATTTTGTCCATTTTTGCAATATTTAACTTTATTCTTTTGAAAGATTATTGCTATGATAAAAAGCATCAACATGTAAATACCGAGTGTCAGCATCACGAACTGAAGCGCAATTTTTTTCATTCATATGCCCCTTCTTTGTTGATTTTTCGTCTAAAAAGTCCACAATTGCCTTAACCATAAATTTTAAGGCTTGCTCATGATTGTCTTTTCCATGACTCTTTTCAACGGATGCAAGCCCGCTGAGCGCATCCATAAGATACGCAAGTGTTCCTCTGTCCTTTTCCGGAATCCCGAAAAATTCGCCTGACATCGCAAGATTGTCCTGCCCATTTACGACCTCTTGCTCCCTTTTTTCGGTGGGCAGCTTCCGCATGAGGTGTGCCGCGTCCACTTTGCTAATATGCAGAACTATACTATCAGGAGCGAGGTAAATATCATAAAGCGCTTTCTCAACATTTTCTCTGAAGTTCCCCTCCGCACGGCTAAGGTTCATCATTGCTTCAAGCATCTTGCGGCTGGCTGCTTTTATTGTTTGATAGAGCAGCTCTTCCTTAGTCCGGTAGTAAGAATAAAACGAGCCTTTCGCCATCCCCACTGCTTTTGTAAGGTCGTCAACCGTTAAGCGGCGTAATCCTTTGCTCTTTATTAAATCAATACACGCTTGATTTAAAGCTGACTTATTTAGTTCATGCTCCTCAGCGCTGATGATTTTGGGCATGGCAATCCTCCTGTCCGATATTTTATTTGACTAATAAGAGAATATATAGTGATAAATAACATTTTGAGTTTAGCTGTTAATTATAAAGCAAAAAACATTCATTCCTCATCGAATCTATTGATAATAAACCTATACTTATAACTTTAACCACGGATAATCTTTCAGATTGGTTATGCCAATTTGCATTAACCCAACTATTAAGCAAAAAAGAATATTGATTCATTCTCGCCAATATTCTACGCCAACATTTATTTCTACTCCAACTTCGCATTCAAGTGAATAGTCAGAGTTTAAGAAGCCGTCATTATCAATAAAGTAAACTTGCCGCTTATAAAATTCGCATATTGTTTCAAAAAACTTTTCGATTGAATTATGCATAACGAAAATGCCTTGATTGTCATGCGAAATGAAACCAATACGTTCTGCTCCACCTTTCGATTTTAGATAGCAGATGTAGTCGCTCGAATAATTTGCCAATAACGGAACTATTAAGTCGAAATCTGAAATATCATAACTTTGTGTGATTTTATCAAGGCTTTCTTTTTCCATGCATAATTCATCAATATGAATAAGCCTGTAGCCAGGAATAAAATCTATATGGCTTTCATTTTCGATTTCCCTTTTTGTTCCGATTACCCTATCATATATGACCTGATACAATTCGGGAATGCTTTCCGAAAAAAAGGAAATGCCATCTTTCCAATTTTCTTTTCGTGCTGAGATGCTTTGTATGTATCCTTTCCTTAGATTATTTGAAAGTATAAGAAATTCGTTGAACATATCCTTAAAATTCATAAGTTATCCTCGATAAATAAATTTATTGATTTACAGCGATATTTTTGCAGACTGCATTTTCTTTACTCTCTATAGCAAAGTTAATGATTTTGCTTGACAATACTGATGCACATGATTATAATTGACTAATAATACAATATATAGTCACAATAACAAATTTTAGTCTGGCTGTCAATCAAAAACCAAGAAGGTATTCATTTTGTGCGCCATAAATAAGCCGCTTCTTTTGATATGGGTTAGTGCGGGTGGGTTTGCTTGAGTGTTGTATGCAATTTTTACATAATTGTTGAGGCAAGGTGATATAAACACATTATCAACAGATTATGACAATGCGGCGCTCTTTTATATTCGATTGCCGGAAGTTGAAGCAAAAATACGTTATAAAACTCTAGGTTATGCGAAACCGTTAGATGATGAAATTTTAAAGTTGGCTCTGGTGGTGGATGGACAGTTTCTGCTGATTATTTGCCTGGCTGTGCTGATATATTCGATGTATCGGAATATGGTGATGATTTACCGATATTTCTGAAAATGTCGGAACATAAAGAAACGATTTTTGCAGGTATACACAGATAGATATGTGGCGTATATTTACGGCAAGAAAGACGGAAAATAGATACAAAAGTTTGCAATGATATGAATTTTCCGATAGTGAAAATATGAATACAAAACTTTGGTTTGCGAGAGAAAGTAATCCGAAAACTTCGTAAATGTCATTGATGTTATCAACACGCTGTTAAGCGATAACGCCTAAAATAATTATTACCCGTTGAATTGCAGCAAATATTGTTTGAGCCGCGCGCATACTTATGATGAGTCGAAAGTAAAATTGCGCATTGGGAGTGAGTAACACAGGAGCAGAATCAAGGCCGAATCAACTTATCCATTGAGAAGCACCATCTTGTAAACCGGAGGGCGACTGAATGACTTTGACAGAACTAAGAAGCGGCTACCTCCTTCATGATGCTGTATGGACATATGATTTGGCAATTCCGTTGACTGATATTCAGTATAAGCAATTAGAACAGATTTTGCATAATCTGCTTCAAAATATTGAAAGTATGAAAATCGAAAAACAAGAACAACTACAGCTCTTGTTTTCTCAAGTAGTAACTGAGTTTGAGATTGTTGTAAATCATGCGCCGCTCGACGATTATGGTATTTATAATTACGGTGGTCTGAATAATTTTTTTGCCGAGATTGCTGAGGTATTCGGCTTTCCGGTAAAGCGTGGGGTTTATGGACAAATCAGCAATTTTGTATATCCAAACATCAACCTTGAAGATGATTAGGGTCTGTTGACATTAAGCGAATGTATCAACGATGAAAGCGAAGAAAATAAAGGTAATGAACATGATGTCCAGCTTGTCGTAGCGAGTAAAAATGCGACGGAAGCGCTTTATTCTGCGGA